>Ga0210059_1007650_pt1 | contig 17129 bp, 16 predicted proteins | sample Ectturendosymbi2_FD_188042 | JGI IMG/M metagenome (GOLD analysis project Ga0210059, IMG submission 188042) | Ecteinascidia turbinata endosymbiont from Florida, USA - Sample 2 (SPAdes) (version 2) | ecosystem: Host-associated > Tunicates > Ascidians > Unclassified | place: Key West, Florida...
AGCTTATGGAATTCTCTCCCCCTGTAGCTTATGGAATTCTCTCCCCCTGTAACTTATGGAATTCTCTCCCACTCGAAATTAAATCTTCTCCAAGTCACCAAAATTTCATGAATCGTTTAAAGTCCTATTACCATGTTGCAAAACATAGTACCCTACACCATTTGGGAGTTAATCCTTGCTTGACATCCGTCCGTTGTATGCTGCGCCTCGCCCACAGTCCATTAAATATCAACAAAAAAATCGTATCGTATTTGCGTTTACGGTGATAACGAAACTGAGATTCACCTTTTCTTTTACTGTAAATTTCATGATGCTGCACGAGCGATCCTTTCCAATAGGGTCTGTAATATTGCAACTGACAACAAATCACCTGAGCTCTTTGATTGTCTGAGTAACGTTGAGTTGCTGCGTATTTTCTTATTTGGCTTGCCTGGTAATGAGCCAACACATCTCGGTTGCTGTGTTTGGCGGCGTGGATGATTTTCTCAAGTGTTGTAATAGATTTTGACAACATCCGCCCGACCTTGTGAAACATTTATGGGAGATTCGTGCTTTTCTATTGTATTTTTTTGTTGATGCCGATCTGTTGCAATTGCAATTATATCTACATGACGTGCCTGATGCGTCGACCTCGTTTCAATGCTGTATTCAATACTGTTGATACGTTCCTGTAGTGCCGTATGAGATGCTAGCAATGCAGTGTATTCGTTTTTGTATTTCCGTTTGGTTTTTAATTCTTCTTGCGTTGTTACATTATCAAAGCTCGACGTGACACGACAAGATTGCACCAGTCAGGCTACCGCCTGTATCAAGATTGTTGTTAAACAATTAAATAAATAAATAAAACCGTATTATCTAAATCAGGGGTGGCCAAATTGTCTTCGACTGGGATTGTCTAGAAAAGTTCTTGATAACTCGCGATCGACCGGTCGGTAATAAAGTCGCACGTACAAAATGTCATAAAATGCAACGATTTTTTGTAAATAATTTTGTATTTACCGCGCATTTACCATTGAGAGCCGCACGTTCATGTTTCGTCTAATTTAGTAATTCACAATGGTACACGAAAAGAAAAACCAACCAATTCATGGATAATTTTTATGAACTTTCTGGAATATTGATTGAAAAATGCTCGTTTCAGGTATTTTGTCATTTTGACGCCAAATCGGGTGCGATCAACCATTTGGATTCTAAATCAAGCGTTTTATTTCAGTTACAGTTAATAGGCTTATCTCCTTTACTCTGTCAATTCCACCAGTCAAGCTTCTCAAGCTTCACTCTATATCAACAAATATACTCGCTTCTACACTTACCTCATCAAAAACCCAAACTAAATATTATAAGCCCACTACCACATCACGATATGTAAATACTACTTTGCACTAAGCCACAATATGTGCACTGTACTGTGCGCTACCAGGCTACCTCAGTTTCAAGGTGAAACGCCCGACATTGAAACCACCTTAACACTACAAGGAGTAGGAGAGGACGAAGGCACAACTGAAATTTTGCGCCAATATTAATGCATACGTCCCTAAAGCAAAAATGCTCGTTTCTTTGTTGCAAACTAACTCTGCCACTCAGACGAAGATTTTGTAAAAATGACTCTGACTCGAGTCTCGGGTCATTGATTGTGACTCGAGTCGTGTCGAGTCATTCCGTAAAAAACGTGACTTGAGTCGAGTCGAGTCACCATCGTTCTTTACCTGACTCGAGTCGAGTCCGAGTAAACAAGAAAGGTGGCTAGAGTCGAGTCATTAACTTGAGTCACGCTATCACTGCGTAGAAGGCCAATCAAGGGTTTCGAGGATGTGGATTTTATTTCCGCCTGATTCGTTGAAAAAAGAAAATAACCCTTGAATACTTTTCTCAGACCTGATGATGTCATTCATCATCCGACTACATTTTTCATCCAAAACGTTTTCCCCCAAAATTGCGGTCTGTAAAAACATAGTACAGTCACTAAAGTCAATCCTGAAAAACAAGCTGAAGATTGTCTTCAGTTTTACCCCAACGGATTTTCGACATACTTTGCTTTCTATATTTACCTCTGCAGGTATTCCTTTCCTGAAGTTTCAAATTATCAATTAGCATGAAACCAAATTACAAAGCATATCATATGCATGAGCTGTAGTGATGCATCTAGTGACACTTCCAAATTCCCTGAAGTTTTTTCAGGTAGTGGCCACATTCAACGAAAACAGCAGTTTTTATGAGGGAACCAAAGTCGTGTTACTTTTTCCTCGCGTGCGGCCTTCCTTGGATTGCACAAAAACAATGAACATAAACACGGAGAATTTCCGAACAAACAGATTGTGAAAAAAAGTTCTGAGCTGTTTGTTGATCGCCTGTATGCGATTATGTAAGGCGTAAGCAGTCATGAACTCTGCGACCATCCGTTGATTTATTTCTAGCTTTACAGAGAGCGATGGCAAGTCTGTGCGTGACATATGCACGTACAGTGTGCATACAAATGATGATTCGATAGTGAGACGCAAACACATTACATCGAGAAACCAATAACTGCATAAGCAAAAATGATTAATAATATAATTCCATCGCTGCACTGCTTTTGCTGCCACATGTAGCGACAACGATTTAATCAATCAGTTCATCCATGTTAGGCATCAGAGATGCGTTTGCACAGAAAACCTTTATTTTTATTTGTTGATTTCTGATTTAATGTTTGTTTTTCTATCTTGCATCATAATGTTGAGATGGTAGGTAGGGCTGTGCTGCAGAGGTGAGTGGAAGCAAATTGGTTTTGAGAGGGCGCAACGTTTTACGCAAAGTAGTTTCGTTTTTCGCTGAAATGTTGCAATGTTGGAATTAACAATTTGGGAACTGTAGTAATGCTTCACTGTTTAGATCGCTGTATAAAACGTAATGCAAAACTGTAAAACCACTACGAAACGCCAGGATCACGAATCGTTTCTTTCAGACCAATGCATCGTTCGAACCGGTGGAGTTAATTGGGGGCAACGATGAGGGAGGACGATTCGGAACGACCATGGCTGCTGCTGGGGATTTAAACTTTGATGGATACAATGATGTCGTAATTTCCGCTCCCTACGCAGACGACCAGCAAGGAACTGTCTATGTTTATCATGGAGGAGCAAGTGGAATTTCAAAAACATGGAAGCAGGTAATTTACAGGTATTTGCGCTCGAAAATGAAATACACTTTCGATTTGCAATCATTGCTTATGGATTCTTTATTAAAGTGGAACGTTGTTAGAAACTTTATTGTGTTTCCGTTTTAATTCAAAAGATCCTTACAGATTTTCTTCAGTTCAACTTAATCAATATGAAAATGCTAATAAACACACCGCTGTTTTTTTCTCAGCCAGAACTAAATGCGTCTTTGACTTCGACCTAAGCCGACGGTGATAAGCACTAACATTTTTATGTCCAAGTAATGCGAATTATTGAGAGACGTTGCTTTGAGCTACAGTATGCACAGTCGCTCACTTATAGACCGTGAACCTACCATAATTCTTTCAAGTATAGATTGATAAGGAAGAAGCAATGCGTTTTTGCTGCAGATAAGTTATTAACAAAAGTGTCTCTTGAACTATTTGGTTTGCAGTGGTTTTGAATATTTTTGTTCTTACTGTTTCTTGATTGCATATCTTTCCAGCGGATCTGTAACTCCTATGCTATTTAGCAGAACAAAATCCAATCTTCTGAAAACCAGGTATGATTGATAAAATCTCACTTCAGGTTATAAAGCACAGAAAGGTTATCATGCTACCTAGTTGATACCCAGGTGTTTTTGACCGAAAAGTAGTCTGTAACTCGCCAACACCTGTTTCACCTTCACAGACCTTTGGCTAGTTCCACTACAGTAGAGTTGATTCAACTTGTTTCTACATATAATTTATACCCTTCAGTGAGGCAAGACGTATTGCACTAAGGTGCCCACATTTCGTAGTAAAACCAATCTACGTATCTGTTAGACGGGCTTTTGCTGCTGAAGTTTAGAAACCCTTTCTGGACGGGAGTGCCTTAGGTGCTATTTGCATATAAGATTAAAATTTTGCAAAATTTTTGCATTTCACTAGGCTGGTGATATTTAGCAAATTTCGATAAATTGTATTGGTTTGCAGAGGATCAAAGCTTCACAGTTCAATCATGTCAGTCTCTCGTCATTTGGTCTTTCTCTTGAGGGCGGAAAAGATCTTGATGGTAATTCGTACCCAGATCTCATCGTGGGAGCTCCAGGCAATGACATGGTGGCGATTTTGAGGTACAAGGTTTAAACGTTAATGACTATAGGTACATGTAGAATCAGAAAACCGATATGAGCTTTTGAAGCAACACCAACGTTTAAGACGTTTTAGTGAAAATCAATGCAACACGTTGCCGGGCAACAGCTTCAACATTCTTTTGAAAGGAATGGCTTGCCTGAAATGCGTTAACTTGATTTGCTGAAAATTGTTTCTCAAAATCGGTTTTGAAGTTACTTGGAAGATGTTAAGCTGTCATTCAATTGGTTTTTGTTTTTCGAAAGAGTTTACTCTTTCTAAACTGTTTGTGAAACCCAAAATTGGGGGCAAAATACCCGCTTTCAAATTTCCGGAAAAACCATCAAGATTCGTACAAAACGCTTAAGAATTATTGAAGTGCGCTGATGAACATATCCGATAAAAAATTCCTAGTTTTTGGTAGCAGGTAGAAGGGTAGAACTTTTGCGTCAATGCGACATTGGGTAAAACTAACCTTGAAATCAATTTGTTATGGCAAGGTTTATCTCTGGAAAGAAGCAGTTACAAAAAGAAACTGGCAGTCTTGTTTTCTGCATCTCTATGCACAGCTGACTGTAGACATGTGTATTCAGAACTCGTCCGCTTGTGAAGTTCAACAACACGATTTATTTTGTTCCAACATATATCGACTCGCTTCAATTAAATGAATATGCGAGGAACCAAAATCTTCAGCTAACGGTTTGTTTGCAATACAGTGGAAAGTTTGTCGAAAATACATTGGGTAAGTTCAAGTACAGACTGAGCGTTGTGTTTGGTTTTTAATGGCAATCACCTTTGAACAACCACCGTCAGTTTTGTATATCCCAATCATATTATTCGCATATTTTGTGAGGTTTCAAACCAAAGGTCAATCGCCTTCTAAGCAGGGTTGCCGAGTCTGAGGTAAAATATCCGACTCCAACTCTGACCTTTCCAAAATTTCCTACGCCGACTTCCGACTCGACCCTTTAACATAAAGGGAATGAAATGTGGCTGCTAAAATCAATGGAAATCGTGGTACACAGCAATTAACCTCTATTTCAACAAAACTTTCAAAAGAAATTGTACCATTTCAACAGGAATTGCCATTTTAGGAGTGTGATGTAAAAAATGATCCATATGGACGTCGGAGTTGGACAAAAAAATCCGACTCTGACTCCCTGTGTTGTTAGGAATCCGACTCCGACTCCACGCAAAAACCTCCGACTCAGGCTCCGGCTTCAGCTCTGACTCCGCAACCCTGCTTCTAAGTAGATTTTCTGAAGAGTGAGAAATAAATACCTGTGTCGAACTTTCACTACCCACCACGGCCTTTATTGATAACATGTCAGCTACAAACTAATTGCTTGAACCCTTTTGGCACGATTTCAACGAAAATCTGCTTACCTGGTGCTGTTGGATTCCCTTATCGCTCAGATTGTACATTACCAAGCATTCATATCTCAATGTATTTGTTTGGAATCAGACCACTGAACATTTTCTGTGAAGCGTGTTTCTTCACATTGCATTTTTTGTTTTCACTGAAAAATAACGCGATATAACTTCTTATAGCAAGTTGAAGCAAATGCGGATTTGATTTTATGCTTTTTTGTAACAGTTTTCGTTGATCCAAACTTTTCTGTTGGTTGGCGGTGTCAGCAGCAAAACCATAACTCATGCATAAAAAGTGAGTGGTTTTGCCCAGGTGAACTCAACATTGAGATGCGATTTTTCAGCTGTGGAATACAATGTTGCAATAGACAACATCCTCAAAAGATTACAATTCAGAAACACAAGTTCTTACGAGAAGAGCACGAGTTTGCAGCTTGTGATTTGGTTGAACGTTAACCAACTCCACTGCCAAAATTTCAGTTTGGAAGCTAAGGTAAGATGCAAGTGTTTTTGGAGATCATCGCATGAGATATTTGTAAAATGGAAGCACTTGCGTGCATAAACCCTTCCTTTTATTAGAGAAAGCAACTTGTTTACTCAAAATGTTTTGCTATGGTAGCAGCCACCGAAACGTTTACAAAATGCCGTTGACATCTTTTTCTTTGGCCGTTATTTTCCTTGTAAGGTTTTTCAGCACTTCTACTTTTCGTGTACAAGTGTTTTTCAGGTTCTGCAAACCTGCAATACACCTAGTTGCGCCGGTAAATGTTTCTTCACAGATCATTCGTCAAACGCAACATCGTCATGTCGCAGTTTTCTCTACAATTCGCAAAACGTCATAGCATTCAAATCAGCGTCTCAAACTCCACTCTGCACGAGTTGGTTTGCATAATTGCATTTCTTTTAGGAATTAAATTTCAACCAACTCCAAAAACTTGTTTCATATTTGTGACACTACGTCAAAATAAAAGCAAAACTATTAAAATCCACCAACTTGCCTCGAATTGTGAAACAGCAAAAATTGTCCTGCCCGTCATTCGGTCTAACCCAGGATGCGAAATCAATAGTCTAGTTCTAAATGAATGGCAAGATGATTATGTTATTGTGTTACTTCCTGAGGTAAAAAAATGATTTGGGTCGAATGTCAGGAATACATTTCTTGTAGAGAAGGATTTATTTAGGTATGTTGTGGTATTCACTCATAACTCCATCAGGAAGCATAAAATCATTCTCAACGAAAAAATTGGAAAAATACTGAGGGAAATGGTTAGTGTCACACTTTCTTGGATAAAAACCAGCAAAAATACTTGACACGTACTCAGTTGCAGATATTCAAATCATATCAAAACTTAAAATAGCGTTGTCATGACGAGTAATTTTTGCGGAATATCGTAATTTTCATTAATCTTGCCTTTATTCGTGATTCTTGCAAACACTTTGTGAAAGGTTGTCATTTAAACAATTTGTTCTAATGTCTGTAGCTGATCAGCTACAGTTTCCCCTTTAACCAGGAGCTATTTCATTCAGGAGATTTTTCCTACTTCCAAACTAACAGTTTATTGCACAGTTGCAGGCAATCACATCCTGTCTCAAGGTTGTACATCTGTGATTATTTGAAAATATTTGGAGTTAAATACATTTATTTTGCGTAATTCGTTTTTTCTGTCCTTAATTGAAGTTGCCTTGCTTTACCATTTCAGAGCGATAACATAGATTTGGAGACCCCTGTCCCAGCCGTACTCGATTATAGACTGACTGCCAACCATCTTGCTCAGCTGAGTTCGTCAATAGAAGATGAGTAAGTTGTGACGTGTGAGATGAAATTGTTAGAAAGATATAACTGTTGCTAGCGCATATTTGTTAGAAGCAGGATTTGAGTTAAAGTGCAACCAAGGTATTTTGTGCATCAAACAAATTTTCCTGTTTTTTCACATTTGCAGCTTTTTACTGCGCATGTGCTTTATTGTACTGCATCTGCTGCAAAAAAATCCTTTGTTACTGCGCGTATAGTTCACTGCTCCTCGGAAAAAGAGGCCTTTCTACCGGCATCTTCTTCTGCTGGGGCTCAGTTTTTTTCGTTGTGCATTTCCCGCGCAGTCGATGTGTTGCTACACATGCAATATCAAGATGGTCATGATGATTAGTGTGTATTGCTGCATTGCACATTGCGTAGTCTTATATCAACTACTCGTTTCCAAAAGGTATTTTTCAGGTCGAGGCAAAATATTTTCCACTTACCAGCACCTGAACATATCTGACGAGTTTCCGGGCAAACTTTTCTTTCTCGTAGAGCTCTTTCCTCAGCCAAACTAATAATGTTCGCTCCGCGCGCAAATTTGATCATCGCAGAAGGCTTTCCTTCTCTACGCGAGGCTTAACAGCACTGAGATTGCGTGGTGGGCTGGGCAGCTGTCCTGGGTACTTCTTGATCAGTGCAAAATATTTAGTGTCCCCACACTGCAAGTAGGTGTGCAAATAAGCAGTTTAGTTTTTTTGTGCATAGGAAAACTTGGCCTGCGTCAGCGTATACCGTACTTTCGCGGGTTGCTTAGCGTATGTGCCACTTTTTTGAAATAATTATTTTGATCTATCAGTTTATTACTCTATTATTACAAAGTTTCATCCCTTTAGGGTGGGGGTGGACAATTAATTTGGCTCAGGGGCCAGTTTGGGAAGGTCGCATTTAGCAGAGGTCCGCACATTCTGATGGAAATGTAAGCAAGTCTTTGACAAGTTAGTCTCAGGACTAAGTTGGAGGAAATTTCAGATTTGAAGATGTTTTCTGAATTCTTTCGCGGGCCACTGAAAACACTGCCACATGTAGCCCGCGGGTCGCTAATAGTCCAGCCTCCTTAGCGAAATAGATTTGAAATATATTATAGATCGTGCCGAATTCGACTTTATTTTTATCATCTAACAATACTAAGTAAAACGATCAAGTTGAAAGAGCCGAATATCAAAGTATTTTGTCTTTTGATTCCTTACCTATCATACTTCAAGCTTTTTTGAGTGATAACAACATTCTCTTTCACGTTTTCCAGTCTGTTTGTAGAAGTCAACAGTTTTTGTCTGAATCAGCAACCAAACTTACGAAAAAAAAAGCTGGGGGAGGTTTGAAGTTTTTTTTAGAAGAACATGTATATTTATATATGTACAGTTTCTAAAGTAATCATGAGTAGCGAGTCCTTGCGAGTCCTTATTGACTTTGACATAACGTTAATTTGCTGCGCTAGACATCACTTACTCGACCAGCCCTTCTTTATTCGCTCTGCAGCCAAAACCACCCGTCCAAACATGTTGCAGATGGGCAGCGACTTCTCTCTCGCAAACCTAGGTTCTCAAGTGTCGTTGCAGCGAACCAAAGAGCCTTTGAAAGATATCAGCGGATCAGTTCTGTCTCATATGCGAAAAGCTGTGTAATTGATCTGAGGCTGTTGAGCGATTGGCCACAGCGATTCGTGCGCCTAAACGTTCACCTCAACCGCCTCGCACAGAAAGCAAATTAAACCTTTGGTTTTCCGTTAAATGCACTCACCTGAATATAAAAAAAGAGGAAAACGGAACACGGCAATGCGGTGACAGGCTCTTATTTGCAGAGACAACAAGAAACCACTTCAAACGGAGGCAAAGTTTTTCAAGCACTGCGGAAATGACAACACCTGTCAATATGATCTTGTCATTGTGAAAGGAAGTGTGAGGTTGCAAAATGGCACACACAGGTGAGAAAATTAATCAGCATGTTGAAACATAAATTGATTTTACATCTGTTTCATTCATCTTTTGTCTCGAAATTGTCAGATAAGACCTCATGAAATGGAGCTGCTAGAAACACGTTTGCCCTATACGCGCCTGCAGGTGCAAATAGCGTGGTATGACAAAATTCGTCTTTATTTAACAGTTTGTTGATTACCAGCTAAGCGGTATGACAGCTTGAAATTTCTTAAACCAAGCAAAATGGTAAAAAGGCACTTACCAACTGTTGTTTGTTACCGAGCTGCCAAGACGCAACTCGATGGTTTTTTTTCCCCAATTATGTTTAGATGTTCAGTGCATATAAGTTTGAAAACTGAAATTGCGTAGTCAGCAAGATTTATTAAAAGACACGTCACAACCAAAGCTCATGGCGTAGAGCAACAGGAGATTAGGTGCCGCCGACTGCTCGTGAAATTCCGAAAACGGTATAAAAATAGAATAAAATGGAAGAAGTCTGGATTCATGGAGGACAAAATGTCAGTTGGATGCGCGAAATGAAAAAACTTAGGTTCACTTTCATTGGAAAAAATAGCCAATCAAATGATGAACGTCTTATCGCTGTGATTGCGTGACTTAAGTCAAAGACTCAAACCGCAAAAGATTAATTTGATTCGGACGAATTACGTCTTGTAAAGCAGGTGCAGCATACGTATGAATTCAATTCGAAATTCGATTCACATTATTTTGCGAAACAATCGTAGTCACCTCACATTCGGTTGATTTTCATGCAATTTCTCTATATTCTGCATTTAAGCAAGCGATACTAGGGAGCTATAATTTCAGCAATGAGTTCAAAAACTGGTTAGAATATTTGATTTCATGTGATCGAGATTGACTCCAGCCTGCTGACAGTCTATTAATTTCAGGCGACACGACGTAAGTTGTAACTTGACGTAACCGATTGCAGCGACTCAATGCCAAACGAAAAAAGTTTGGAAAACTTGGACTCGAACCGCAGTCGAGAGATTTGTGGTTGGACGTGAATCAATAAAATGTAACGCATTCCCAAGTCCACTAGGTTGCCTGTGCGATCGAATATTGCAAGAGAGATGAGACTGAAACATGAATCGGAAAGTTCATTAAACAAATCTTCTATCCGAGTTCAACGCGAGTCTGGGTCAGTTGCAAAATTGTATTGCATTGTGTAACGTCTTCACTCCCACAGGCAAGGCCCTAGACGTTAAACATGCATCGCAGTAACGAGGAGTGGACAAATACATGAAAGAAGACGAGGATATATACATGGCGGTGGTAGAGATTGTACGCTTAATGGTGCTAAAGTATTCACTGTACTTTGATGACATACAACCTCTTAAGACACACGCATGAATGACGCATCATGATTATTACATATGTAGAACTGCGATGACTTCCGACTACATCGATGTGTAAAATGCATGAGGGAGTGGGAGGCTGCGAAGGACCAAGGGTCATTTAGGCTGCAGACCTCCCAAGGACAAAGCTGCTTATAGTGTAAAGAGAACAGTGCATAATAATCAGTAAAAGTATTTTGCTCTGGGTATAAAATGCAATATGTGCAATGCAATTATACGGCCAACTGATGTAAAATGCGTTGCAGGCAAGGACAAGCCACCAGAAGAAAATGATTTGAAGTTGTCACATTAAACATTTACTGTTTTGATACATTCAAAAATATTCTTGAATGCTAGAGAGGAAATGCCCCAAAAGCCATAGACCGCTGCAGCACCGCAATAGTGTCACGAGATTCAAGCTGGTTGAGAACCGGTCGCGCAATCATGCTTTGCGGAAAAGAACTCGTTGTCAATGCATGCATGAGAACTGAAATGCGCTTGCTTTGTATCTATAGATTAAAGGCATCCCACAACTTCATACACTGGTTTGATGTGACCAGTTTCTGTGAACGCAACAAAAACCAAACGGTGTAATATATAACGGAGATACTTCATGATTTGACACTTTCCACTGTAACAGCGTTAAGTAATTAAATCAATCCACTTGGTTTATGAGCACCAACAAATAAAAACACAAAGTATGGTTCTAGTAGCTGAGTAATACATGTTTCTTATACTCTGCCGACAAAAGTATAGGGTTCGATAGGGTCGCGACCCGTAGTTTGAGAAAGCCCTGTGCTAGACGACTGAATTTCTCCCAAAACAACGAAGGCAATACCTGACCTCAGAAGAAATAACTTGATGAGCAAATACGGCTCTCTCGGCAATTTCTGACTTAATTCAACTCGTTTATTTTACTCTTTTTTGAATAAAGGCGATTTGTTTGTTTTTTATTTATCAGAAAGTACATACAAAACAGATCTTATGATGACCTCATTGACTCTTTAGCGCAATATGGCCGAATTTGACCCAAAACCACTACAGCTGCTCTCGTGCTCCTTAAACGGCCAATAATACAAGCCTTTTCGATCAACACTCAGTCTTCGTATGTTATTTGTGCCGTCATAGTGCTCCGTGTTCATTGAAACAGGGTGCACGAATTTATCGACATTTTCAATATTTCACCTATTACTCTGATACTGTTTTGATTGCCCGTTGCTTTTGATGATTTCAATGACTTTTTGATACTCGTTGATGACTTTGCTTTGGATGCGTGCAGGTGGAGACCTGCTTCCACAACAAACTTCTTCACTCTGTTTGAAAACGAAGAGAATTCCTCCACGCTTCCAAATATTAGTTCACAGAGAGACAGAGAGAGAGTTTATTGGCACAAACATTAAACAATTTCATGCAAAAATAAAATTAAGGCGCTGGGACACCGAAAAAAAACTGCAAAACAGGTTGTCTCGTCGGGCGCCCCTCGAACGTTTCATAAATTTCTATCGTGGTTTAAAGTTGATGGCCGAATTAGTGCGAATTTAATAGGTTGTAGTTTTTGAAGAGGTTGCAGTCTGCTGGATGATCAACACAGTTGCGCGGGAGTGCTGGGTCGCAACCGGTAGAGAGATAGTTTCATAGATATCATAGAGATACTTTCATAGATATGGTTTTGTAAACGCATGTTCAATGACAAAATATCTTTCAACACAGATTGCCTTCAACAAATGGCAGACTGATAATTTCTTCCGACGAAGTGATCCTCACAATCAACGTCACAAACACGGGAGAAAATGCTTTTGGACCACAGATTTCCGTTCTGTATTCGACATATCTGTCTTGGAAACATGTAAGACCTTAGTTTACTTTCACCAAAGTAGTTGCAACTTTATAAAACCACAGAAACACTTTTAACGGCGAAGTTTAACAAGAATATTTAAAAAACAGTTTATTGTTTAAGCAAACCTTGTTTCGTCAATATCCCTAGAAGAATAAGATGTTGTTTATAATTTTGTTCCCTAAAGCCACCGATGCCATAAAAATGATTGTAATTTTGCTCAATGCATAAAGCAGTGTCAACAGTGTTATGACATGAAACAGTGTCATGGCTAGAAAGTTTTCGTGTCGCCAGAGAAAAGTAAATACTGTTTGTGCTTGAAATTTTAGAAAAAATTGCTTTAGCTTACGTGCAGTCAGGCGTCTGTTGACTTTTACTGAACTTTATATCAAAACCAAAAATGCCTCTACCTACTATCGGGAGTGTTCACAAAGTGCTGTTATAACAATCGCAGACATTGATTGTCAAGTTGTGTTGTTTTTCGAACCAAACTGGATTTCTTGTTTGCACGTTTAAGCGAACATAGTAGGCAACAATACACGTAATTAATGTTGTAGTTTGCGGTGGGGTAAACTACTTTCGCTCTTTGTTGTTTTGACGAAATCGACCAGAATGCATGAAAACATAAAAGCCATGTGAATGACTTTGCAGTGCTTTTCAAATCTGATAGCAAGGCGTAAAACCAACTCATTTGTGTAAACATAGTTATAGTTGCAGCCTAATGCTTAATTTTACATTGCTGGAAGCTGGTTACGTTTCAAGAGAATTTTTCAGGTAAGGATCAGAATGGTCGACGTTTCTTGAAAATGTTTTTTTCTGCATTCTACACAGTTTTGAAACAATTACAATTTACAACAAGATGAGAACTCGACCTTGAATAAACGGTATGGAAAGATGAAAGAACGAGACTTAATGTTGTGTCCCGTTCTTTTTCGCTGACGTCGATTGCTTCATTTACTGCTAATTTATATTTCGCAAAGCGAACTTTCGGTCTAGGACAGTTCGACGCCGCCGTTTCTGCGACAACGATTCGGCCACGCCGTATCGGCGGTGGTGGTCGCAAATGTTTTATGCGAAAAAATTCCGTGTTTTTGAAATACTTTGAAGGTTAGACTACAAAGGATGTTTGCTTCATAAGTGTTTTTGTTGTCATCCTGATGGCCAGTGGCCAGTGTAGGTTCCCGTCCGTCAGGGTTTTGGAAGAACTTAGTGCGACCGTGACCACGTGTGTAAAGAAATATGGCTTGTGACGTTTATTTTTGCTGGCATGAGGCGTTTGTGAGTTTATTCAAATGTTAAGCTTGGAAAGCATCTAATGCTTGATCTTTCACATAGGCAGGGGTGCATCTAGGGGGTCTGTGTGGTTGTCATGACAGACCCCCTTGCACCGCAGGTACTCAGCATTAAAGCCGATAAAATATCAAACGCTGTCACTGCAGGTCTCAAATGCGGGTGTTTTGGAACAGGCACAGCCTACATTTCCCTTGTAACGTTGCATAGTACTATTACGAAACAACAACGTTACTGCCTTGTCTAAATAGCACCTGCGCAGTGACATGAAACAATTCACGTTTTTGAACACTCGAAATTGATATTGCGTCGAACGCACGTGTTTCTGAATTTCCTCCTCTGTCAGTGCCGGCTCTAATGCTGTCAGAATCTAATACACTGTCACGCACACGCAGGAGCTGTTTTGGAAAATTTCGCTTCATGGCGAGAGGACAGTCTCCATTCACGATCGTTTCGTTTTGCAGTTTCGGGCTAATTTTATCTGCTGTTTACACCTGGGGGAAATGTGAAACTAATGGGACAATTTTGACATTTTTGGTTGTTTTGGAAAACTGGCTGATACATTCAAAGTCAGGTGATATTTTTCTTGTAGTTTGGGTTATTCTGCACAATTTAACATGAAAAAGTTCAATCGTCAGACATGTTTCGACAGTTTTATTTGCATTAAAAAATTTCCAATAAAACGTCCCATTGGTCCCCACCCATGGGGACGATTGGGACAATAGGGTGGGACCAATGGGACATAAACAAAGTATGCTTGTCTCAGGTAGCCAAATCTTATCATGGAGCGTTGCTTGACTTCCATTTTAAGAAACCAATGAAATGCGAATTCACCATGCATTTAATGTTAACAAAATTCGATAAAACCTAATTATTTTTTGTGATCCATTTCTCATGTTTCATTGGAAAGAAAAGTCGATAGGATCTTGGTTTAACGTGCATGTGTTTCTTGTCAATAATTGCAACCAAAACATTTCTAAACAGTAGAATGACAGTGTTTGAAAAGTGGTTTGCATTGCATCTGTGGTTATTGAGTGAAGTGCACGATGGGCCAAGACTTCAACCATATCACTAAGTTTGGCTGATGTTATGTAATTTTTTTCTGAAAATTAGAATTCTTTTTTTTTATCTCATTATGAACCAAACGTCAAAGTCTCCATGTGCAACAAAATTTGGTGCCTCTTTTCCTTTAAATAAACTTTTACTACAGCGTACGAACGAATGGGTATTTCAATTGTCCTGTTTAGTGAATTGAAACCATTTTTCTTCAACAAAGGCTTCCTCTTTGGAATTAATTTCTTCATCGTCTTCATTATCTGCATCAAGCAGCATTAGATCCTCACTTTTACTTCTGGAGGATGAGTACTCCCAACGTCTTGAAAACAATGTTGTTTTGGGGGGCAACTGCAATCTCTTTTTTTCAAGAGTGTCGGTTAGAATGGTGGACTTGGATTTTTCTGTTGTTGCTGCCTGTTGTGATAGAGGGCACTTTTGGGTGCAGAGAAATAAAATTTAGGAACGTTTCTGCTTCTGACATTTCTCCAATGTCAAGCACCTGTGTGAATATGCTCGCATCTATCACAATGTTAATTTTCTGGCTGTTGTAGAATTTCAGTCGCGACTGAATGGAAGAACATATCATGTGTGATCATATCTGGGTTAAGAGGGTAAGTGGCTCTGAACGAGGAAGTACTTTTTTCAATTGTAAATGACCTTGCAATGGCCTTCGCAGTTAATTCAGCAGTTGTGTATATTAAACTGGGTCGTCCAGGATGTGAAGTAGGTGGCCCCTAAGGCCCCAACCTATTTGTCCCAAAAGTCCCCAGGCAGCAATTTTGAAAATATTGACCGATCATTTGCAAGTTCTTCAATTGATTACATCATAATCCGCTTTATGCAGTCTGCAGTAGTCATACGTTCCCCCAAAATATGCGACTTTCATTTTACCCTCTTTGTTACTAGTCAAAACTAAACGACACTGACCTCCCTTTTTTTACTACAAATCAATAAAACTACGTTTTTCCCATTCAAACATCACTGCAGTTGTTGTCTGCGACGAAAACACACGTGAAACGTCTAATCAAGATGTCGATTCCACAATGTGAAAATGAGAAAATAGTAATCACAGGAAGATTCTGCTTTTCCAGGTTTAAATTTGTCAAAGTGTCCCATTGGTCCCACATTTCCCCTACTAGGTTATGACAAAATTAAGTAACTTTAGTCTTTCCTCAGCGTCACACCAAGTAACGTGAGTTCGTTTCCACTGCAACTTTATTTTATAAGCAACTTCTCATACTGAAAGGCACGACAGCTAGCCTCAAAAATTGTGGCCGCATTATCTGAACAAAATATCAGTCAAGCGTCGTATTTCGAAAATAGCCTTTTTAGAATTGAACAGTCGATGATGTTGTTTGCTGCGCACGAAGTCCTATGTTGATTTCGAGTAATTCACTTTTACATTACGATGCAAAGTAATCGGAGTAATCGCAATTAAATCGTTCTTCTCCGCAGTGATTTTGAAAGTATATTTGTAGCACCGTAATCTTGATAGACAGCGCGCTCCACGGATGCAGTTGTGCAGCTGGTTGTCAGCATCGATTTAATAAATGTATGTACGTTTGGATAAACAGCTCTCATTGCTGTAAGATTCGGACAAGTGCTGGACCTAATCTTGCGCCTACACGCTTCACGACGACAGTGCGAACTTTTGCACTTTGGTGACATTCGAAAGGAAAATACATTTCACATTTCATCGCCGAAACCTCCATCGCCGAAACGTTCATTGCCGAAACGGCGTCGCCGAGCTGTCCCATTCCCGCGAAGTTTTGCATATCGTAGAAAAACGTGCCAACCGCTAACACGAGATGGCCAGTAAAGGATTCTAAAAATGCGAAATTCGCCTAGATTTTAAAGGAAAAAAACGGGTAAATTGCCACTTGAAGGGTTTTCTCACCGCCAAATGACGTCATTGGGACCACCCCGTGACGCCAGGCTGCTCACAAAAGGTTCACACCCAAACCTGCACAGATGTTTGCATTGGATAAAGAAGAGATTTTGCATCTTTAGAGGGTATGCTTAGCTCTCTAGCTCTATCGGTCGGCAACTGCTGACTGAAACTGTCCGAGCGAAAAGTCGGTCCTTAAAGGATTTAATTAGTATGGTGCGTTTATCAAAGAGCATCGCCATCCTTCTTTATCTTCAGGAGTTTGAACGGAACGAGCCGTGACAGACCAAACAGTCCATTGGCATGGCAGACAAATAGTTCAAATTAGCAGATGGAGAGAGTATTTCTGCCTTGGTAGATGACGAAAGTATTTCAAAG
>Ga0210059_1007651_pt1 | contig 17129 bp, 5 predicted proteins | sample Ectturendosymbi2_FD_188042 | JGI IMG/M metagenome (GOLD analysis project Ga0210059, IMG submission 188042) | Ecteinascidia turbinata endosymbiont from Florida, USA - Sample 2 (SPAdes) (version 2) | ecosystem: Host-associated > Tunicates > Ascidians > Unclassified | place: Key West, Florida...
GCGGGTGTAGCAGAACAATTACATTGTTCTCTACATGTAACAGAACTTAAAGTTACAACAACAGAACTTGAAGGACAAGCTGGAGACTAAATTAAAAAACTACTGAACAACTGCTAGATTGTGCAGTTACTGGAAGGCTGCTGGACAGCTACTGAAAGGCTGAAAATGCAGCGGTCTTAACCAAAGAAATCCGAAAACAATGAAGCATGAGGAACGTCAGCAATAAGCCAGAACTTCGAAAGTAATCGGATTGGAAACTTATAAACAAGCATGGTAGTCCTTCCCAGCAACACAGGAGGTGCAGGCACCTTTGGGTAAATTGTAGGGGCTTTCCCAGTGACAATGCAGCGCTTCCTAACAACACGGGAAGTGCAAGTACCTTTCGGTAAAATATAAGGATTTTTTCAGTAGCAGCAAACGCCTGCCAAGTGATTGCATAAACATCTTGTGACTTTTAATCACTTATCAAGTGATTACGTAATGGTCATGGGATCTGTAATTACGTAATGATCATGGGACCAAACCGGAAAAAAACAACCACGTCCCTTTAATCTGATTGGTTAAAGGTTGGTTAAAGAAAGGTATAAATAGAGGTGATTTCACAGACCCAGGTCAGAGTGCTGCTAACATCACTTGCTTTACTCTCTCTCTGGTGGTCTGCCCACTGTGGTCAGCCATTGAAGATAAAATTCCGAAGACTCTGCCTCCGAAGAAAAGTAGGAGTGCTGCGCCCAATGTCAGGAGGTGTCTCCTGTCACGGTTAGCGGCTTGAGTTCTTCAACCTAAAAACGAAAATAGGTTCGTTTTTAGTTTAAAACCAGAGTAAGGCGAAGTTCTGTCGCTCTGTTCCACGAAAACAGAGTAAGGCGAAGCTTAGTCGCTCTGTCCCATGAAATCAGAATATGACGAATCTCTGTCATTTTTTATCCCGTAAAACCAAAATAAGGTAAATCCTTGTTACCCTGCTTCACGAAATATTTCTGTCTGGGACCCCCCTAACAAATTGTTTCGTAAATGGACTTGTCACAAATAATCGGTGAGAAACGATTTCATGATTGTATTGCCCGCACATAATCACGGTCAAACTATGTCGCAAATCACTTCTAAATACTAAAGTCCCATCTATACCTGTCATGCCGATCAAAATCATCTCGAGCATTAGCGCAGGAAATAACTGAAGAAGGCATCTATCCAATCATAACATCCTGTCTTAAAGACAGTAGCCTAAAGAGCGGGAGATAAAATGATAGCCAACGCAAAACCATAAAAGCTTGGTATTGGCTGAGAAGTCAGTCAGTTTAAGCATCTAGCTAGCTTGAATGCTTGTCAAACTGTTGTTGGTTGGGCGTTCCCTTGTGTTTCTGTTGGAATGCGCTGAGAGTTGGAGAGACTTTTTTGTTGTCACCCTGATGATTTATTGGTGAGTACATTTACCTTTGCTATGTGAAGTTTTGTGAAATAAAAGCTTACAAAAAATTACCAATAAGTGTTTTGAACGTGTTTTAGAATAGAACAGAAGCTCGGGGAGATTAAGTAATCTGAGAATTATGAGTATCCCCCCTAACTTAACTGCTAGAGCGAATCCACGTAGTAGCAATAGTTAAGTCTAAAACATGTGGTTTGCAAGGTCTCACCAGAGACCCAAGAACCAACGTGTACAATACCAAAGAAGAAACCAACGAAGTATGATATAACACACTTTGAGAAAGTTTTTGAACACGCGAACATTCCAGCAGGAACAATTGCACTGTTATCGGTCCACAGAGCCGTATCAGCCGCACTCCATACCCCCAATTGGGGGGGCACGCTGTCACAGGGGCCTAAAATTCAGTCCCGTTACCACTTAGCACCCCAGAGAAAGCTTCGATCCCCCAAATTGAAATATGAAGCACTGGAAATCAATGGAATAGTGCTTGTGCATTACAGTTACTTTGAGCCCCTTTGAAAGCAAGGTATTTACACATTACAACCAGTGGCGATTCTAAGGGGGCCTGGGTGGGCCATGCCCCCCTCAGATTTTTGCTTGGCCCCCTGTTTGGCCTCCAGATTTTTCACAATTTCCCGTTCAAGTTCGTTTGGTTGACATGTACACTGCCGGATTAAGGTAGCGTGGGGCCTGTAGCATTTCAAAAGCGCGGGGCCCTAAGTTCGAAAAACATCTCAACACCTGCTAAATCATAATGTGTGTGCGCAAGGCATCCGTGTTTCTAGTTTTCCTCACTGCATGTTCTCTCCAGTTCGCATCGGGTCATGGCAGTCTGAGTGTATCGTGCTGACAGCCAGTGTTGCCAAATGGTTATTGTGACCTAAATCTGCCAAATCGTTCACAAAAAACTGCTAGATTCTGCTAAAGGTCTTGGCACAAATGTTCCGCTAAAAGCAGTGATATTCTATTAAAAAAATCTGTCATTTTTAACATTATTAAAAGAAACCTATAAAGTTATACAATATACTAATTTTTCGTCTTGCACTCGCTCTCAATAAGCTTGGGCTGAAAACGCCGATCTTTGCCAACACACTTTTCGGTCCACATTTATATTTCAGTCAATATTTTGACTTTTTGAGCAACGTAACTGCAGCTTACCTCGTTTTTCGTGTGACACACAGTTCTTGACGATGTCTTTCAAATGGTTGCATGTTTTTATACAGAGGAACAATACTCAGCGATATACAATCTGAGCATAGCTTCAGCCCTACAACCTTCCAAGTCTGGTCTTTGTAACTTAAAAGTTTGTTACATTAGGGATAGGCATGCCATACGTCCCGTTTTAACCGGGACAGTCCCGGTTTAAACGCTTTGTCGCGGCGTCCCGGTCAGTCAACCAAAAAGTCCCGGTTAGGCATGCAGTCAGCCATTATGAATAACATGTGGTCTGATATAGAAGCAGAATGTGAAAGTCCTTATTGCCTGTAAATTTAATACAGACCTTTTCTGCGGTAATTTTTACGAGAAAATAAAATCGAACAGAGGCTTTTGGAAGAAAGTACTGTCTACAGAAAAGTACGATGGGGTTGGGCGAATGTGCAAATGCTTGAATATTGATTTGTTTCTTAGCAAAATGTATTATTTTAGTTTTTCTTGGTGTCTTAACTATAGGAATCCAAAATAGCTTTATACTCCAAGTAAGATGTGAACCACATACTTTATCTGCTAAGGCTCTTTGCTCTGAAGCGTCCCGGTTTTCAATGACAAATATATGGTATGCCTAATTAGGGAACATGCAAAAAGTTCTTCAGCCTTATCTGAGTGCTTTTGCTCCCAATTATGCCTTTTAAGCTCACAATATTTGGCTATTATTGCATTACTGCAAACTTCGCAAAGGCTTTTCTTGAATCAGTAGGATAGGCAGTAGGCACTGAGCCAACTTAAGTTCTGAATCTTGCAACCATATATGTCGAAACTTTTGGTAGCTTTGGTCTACCAGGAAGATTTTTACCAGACATTACTACTTACTCGGTAGCGTAACTTAACCACTTGGAAATATCGTGCCGTGGGACAAAAATATATTCGACCAATGTGGTCTTACCTAACGCGCTCACTAAGCACACAAGCAAATCATTTAGGCTTCACCAAGCCATGTAATTACTTGTTATTATGATGCAGTTATCTGCTTGAAGCAGCTTTGCATCATAATAAAAATTCCAAATACTGTATTTACAGGCAGCTGATTGTGCTTTTCCTGGTGTTACCCAGTTTAAAAACGCCCTAAAGAATTTAAGCATATTTTTGATAGTGTAAAAGTTTTCCTGTTGAAAAACTGTTGAAACAGGTTTTGGTCAGGAATTTATTACCTGCTAAACCTGCCAATCCGTTGGTAAAATCCTGCTAGAAAATCAACTAACTGCTAGATTGAAAATTTTACAGCTAACAGTGAGAAAATCCTGTTAGATTTAGCAGCAAATCAGCTAAAATGGTAACACTGTTGACCGAAATCTGATGCCTTTTGTGAGGAAACTGTACGAAAAGAATCAAATAAGAATTTTTGGATAGAAACAGCGTTCAATTGAAAACATGCGCTCAGTACTTTTGGCAAATTTAGCAAAATACTGACTTCTTAGACAACAAAATCTTATATATAATGTAATAAAATTTATCACAGAAAACCGCAGGGCTCCCAAAAGCGCGGGGCCCGCAGCAGTTGCTACATTTGCTACTATTGTTAATCCGGCACTGGACACATACACATAGGTGTAGCCAAGGGGGCCAAAGGGGCCATGCCCCTCCCCAAATTTTTAGAAAATATAGTCATTTTGTGCTTTGAGAGGCGTTTTTCTAAACAAAATATTGTCATTCGCCTAAAATCAAACATTTTGGTCCCTCCCAAATTTTTGGGCTGGCTACGCCACTGCATATACACTAGAACACTTTCTGCCAGCAATATTTTAAACGATAATTTAAAAACCCTCTAGCCTGCATTCAATATTTCCCAAATGCATGATAAGCAGTGTTGTTGTTTTTGACGGCCGGGTAACTAGAGTTGTTTATGACGACACACACCAGTAGCTGCTCGGATCCCGCGTGAAATTTAGTCGGACCGCGGTTGTGGTGTTGAAAAATTAATTTCGAAACTAAGAAACAGTCGCAGAAATGGGAAGATTGATCTTTCGTGCATTTCAGTATGAGGTGGAACTGGAATATATTACTGTCAGCAGATTGTTGCTTGTTCCAGTAGCAATAGGTTTGTGAAAGCATTAAGAATTGGTTTCAGTTAATTTATCCGAATTAATCCTGGCTGCAGTATTGCGTTCTGCTGCCTTGTTTACAGTATATGACTTCGAAACATCTTACGTAAGTGGTTTGTGACAACAGTTTTAAATCTAACCACACATATCCTGCAACCTCACATAATTTCGTACGGTTTTTTTGTAGTGATTCAGAAGCAATTCTTTCGCGTATTTCAGCTCTTTGCCCCAGAGGTGAAATATTTCTATGAGAGAAACACTTGAAAGAATTCGGAAATCATATTCATTCAGTGAAAATCATTTAAAACATGAAATAACTTTGGCAAAGAATTGCTTCGGAAGGAGTCGAAGCTGCCTAGATCGCCCGAACAATTTTTTTTATTTATAGCCATAGCCTACTTAAAAAGCTGCGTTTGATTGTTATTGGTAGCTCTAACTCTTCCCGCCACGAGGGTTTCATGCGAGAGAAGTTTTTCAAAAGTGAAAGTAGTGAAAACAATTCCCAGAAATTCCATGACCAGTGAATGATTGAGTAACATTGATCTACTTTCAGTTGAAAGGTACGAGCTAGAAAATAGATTTAGACGATTTTCATGATGAATTTGACAGTCGACATGACAATCGAAGGATTAAGTTACATTGAGGTGACGATGATATAAATTCTAACGTAGACTCTGCAAGGATCTGTGTGAGAATTGTCTGAATCTGTTTAGGTGTAGAGTTAGTGTGTTGAACGCAGGGTTGAGAAGTCAGCTTTTGAGGATCAGAGGAAAATTCACTGTATCAAAATGAACGACTTTGTTGGGAATATTCTGCAAAATAAGTTTTATGCCTGCTACATCTTACTATCAAGTACACGTCCTAAACGCCGATGCACACCTATCTGCAGCGCTGCTTTGCTACTTTAGGTGCAACTGGTGCCGAAACCTCGCTGCTGTTAACTGCATACTGCATTGAATAAATTCCTCACCCTATCCACGCTGCAGATGGGCTTTACATTCGTAATAGTAGTTGCATAACATTATTGTGGTCACACCACAATTGCCCACTTTATACTGCACTGTTATCGGATTGACGCGTGAGCGATTCCTCGCCCTTGGCCTACCTTCGTGAACGCACTTGCGAATTCGATATTGGGGCGTTTTTACACTGCAAGGACTCAAAGATTTGCTTCGTGCGCTTGGCCTATGGTATTGCGAAAGCTGAGTAATAGGTGAAAATGAAAAGGTGAAAGTTGATTCCACTACACCATCGGTGCACAACCTGCGGCCTTTGATAAAGAAATTTGCGGCCGTCCACATGTAATTTAAAATATAGGATTTGGCGGCCGTGCTGGCGTATACTGAAACAAAACAAATGCAAGGCAAGAAAATCAGTGGACACAATGCGTAAAAATCTGCTTTGCAAACTTTTCTTTTGATAAATTTGTTAAAATTTTTGACATTTTATTATACTTTTAGGCACAAGTAAATGATATATACCGGATAAAACCCATTCTTTAATTAAACGTATCTCATAAATACAACTCGAACTGATTGGCGGCCGTACTTCATACAAATAAAAGTACTGCGGTCGGCAAAAGCAAGAGGTTGTACACCCCTGCACTACACAAAAGTGCTTTTTGTAGGTGTCGTTGGAATCGCCGAGATGTGATTTTATTTGGTGTAGGCCAAAAAATAACACCCAGCAGAGAAAATCGTGGAGCACTGCTGGGCGATGAGGTTATGAAAACCGCGTCGCATCGTAATTGCGGTCTTCAAGTGACTTTAATAGAATTTGAGCAGCTTCTACAGGACAGGAATTGGGAGTTAGTTTTTACATTGCAAAGCCATTTTGTTGATTTCAGTCACTATCATTAACCAGTCTGTTCTCTGCAGTACAATACAACAGATTGTCATATATGAGGATTCACAGCACTGTAATCTATGAACAGTAGGTAGACTACTGCAATTCACCAAATTGTAACTGTAACCTATTCCACAAAGTTTTATGCCACATTCTGTGCTACTCAGTGTGTTCCATTGCGAACTGAAGAAATCATAGCCACATAAGTGGGACACAAAGTTCAAGTGTAGCCGATACTGAAGTCATCCACTTCCAATATTAGGCTACATATTTTGCACAGAGGTCGAATCACTCTACTATACCAAGGTGTAATGAAAATCTATTAAATCAGTATTGGGGTAATAGCCCTTCAGCCCAATATCTGATGTCTTGTAACCTACCAAATAATCTTCCAGTTTGCTCAACCGATTCAATTTTGCTGATTGTTTCCCTAACTAGGTGTAGTTAGCGTACAGGCAAAACTATTAAATAAATTAATCCGTCATTTTTGCTACAGATTAGTTTGAATAGGCTAATCTGTTCCACGGTAGTGGTTTTAGCATCAAACAAGTACAGAAAAGGTTGCACAAGACTTAATACAAACCACCCAACCTCTTTTTCGCTCGAATCCCTTTTCATCGGATTCCCAACCTACCTCCGCTAGTTGGATTCGCTGAATCGGGTATGGTTGAAAAAATGCGCGCTCAAGCAGCTCGGTGAGACACGTACCCTCTTTACACTGCACTTACCCTCTTTACACTACACTGTTATCGTGTTCGCGTTGGGTTGGGAATCCCATAAGACACTCAAGCACGACCGTGCGTGTCTCACCGAGCTGCTTGAGCGCTCATGTTTTTAACCACATGCGATTCAGGGAATCCAACTAGCAGAGGCAGGTTGGGAATCCGATGATAAGGGATTCGAGCGGAAAAGAGGTTGGGTGGTTTGTATTAAGTCTTGTGCAACCTTTTCTGTACGTGTCTGATGCTAAAACCACTGCCGTGGAACAGATTAGCCTATTCAAACTAATCTGTAGCAAAAATGACGGATTAATTTATTTAATAGTTTTGCCTGTACGCTAACTACACCTAGTTAGGGAAACAAGCAGCAAAATTGAATCGGTTGAGCAAACTGGAAGATTATTCGGTAGGTTACAAGACATCAGATATTGGGCTGAAGGACTATTGCCCCAATACTGATTTAATAGGTTTTCATTATACCGTGGTATAATAGAGTGATTCAACCTCTGTGCAAAATATGTAGCCTAACATTGGAAGTGGATGACTTCAGTACAGGCTAGCTACACTTTGAGAAATTTGTATCCAGCTATGTGGCTATGATTTCCTCAGTTCACAATGGAACACACTGAGTAGCATAAAATGTGGCATAAAACTTTGTGGAATAGGTTACAGCTGCAATTTGGTGAATTGCAGTAGCCTACCTACTGTTCGTAGATTTATTCTTACAAAGTGCTGTGAATCCTCATATTTGACACTCGTTTTTATTGCACTGCAGATAACAGACTGGTTAACGATCGTGACTGAAATCAACCAAGTGGCTTTGCAATGTAAAAACTAACTCCCAATTCCTTCCCTGTAGAAGCTGTTCAAATTCTATTAAAGTCACTTGAAGACCGCAATTACGATGCGACGCGGTTTTCATGACCTCATCGCCCAGCAGTTCTCCACGATTTTCTCTGCTGGGTGTTATTTTTCGGACTACACTAAATAAAATCACATTTCGACGATTCCAACAACACCTACAAAAAGCACATTTGTGAAGTGGAATCAGGTTTCACCTTTTCATTTTCACCTATTCCCCAGCTTTCGTAATACCGTAGGCCAAACCCACGAAGCAAATATTTAAGTCCTTGCAGTGCAAAACGCCCCAATATCGAGTTCGCAAGTGCGTTCACGAAGGTAAGCCAAGGGCGACGAATTGCTCACGCGTCAATCCGATAACAAGTGCAGTGTAAAGTGGGTAACTGTTATCGTGTTCGCGTTGGATTGGGAATCCCATAAATCACTCAAACACGACCGTGAGTGTCACACTGAGCTGCTTGAGCGCGCATGTTTTCAACCACATGCGATTCAGCGAATCCAACCAGCAGAGGTAGGTTGGGAATCCGATAATAAGGGATTCGAGCGGGAAAGAGGTTGCGTGATTTGTATTAAGTCTTGTGCAACCTTTTCTGTACTTGTTTGATGATGAAAAGCTAATCTGTAGCAAAAATGACGGATTAATTTATTTAATAGTTTTGCCTGTAGGCTAACTACACCTGAGTCAAGGCTGCCCTCATCTTGCATTGACACTAGTTGTTTGAAAAATGGGCAAAAGTAGGAAATAAATCATCATATACCTTTTCGCACACGTTTCTACTGCAGCAAGTAGCCTACACAATTGATTAAATCTGTGCTGAAAAAACGGTTCAAGTCATACTGGCTAAGACCTGGCAAAAAAACTTTAACATCACCTAGCAAGTCTACCTCAAGCCAATCATTTACTAGTCAAGCTTCAAATAATCTGCAACTTCAAGCATGGGCTAAATTCAAATCAAACCACCTAAAACACCTGAAATATTTTTAGAAAAACTTAGTACTCATTATAATCAAAAATGCCGTTTCTGCTGCGTGATAAGAAGCACAAATGTAGCCTTGCTTATTATTCTTTCTTCCTTTTCGTTTGTTTTGCTGCTCCATTTGGATACTTTCTGCTGAACTGTGGTATTTTCATAAAATTATCAATAAACCAAATAGGCCCACTTCAATCCCTAAAAATCATCATTTGGCATAAAAAATTATCATGGCATAAAAAGTTATCATTTGGTATACATATTTGCTGTTATTTGATAGGGCTTTTCAGAACTTCGTGGAAGGAGTTTTAATCCACAAATTTTTTAGTTGTAGAAATTGGTTTGAAGACTTTCTTCATTTGTACATTGGAGATGGTAGTGGAGCTCCGTTGAAAGCACAGTACGTACACATTACAATTGCTGTTGCGGGTCCCTTTGAAAACTACGTACTCACACATTAGAGTTGCTGTTGGGGGCCCCTTTGAAAGCATAATAATTGCACATTAAAGTTGTTGTTTGGGGCCCCTTTCAAAGCAAGGTACTTACATACTGAAGTTGAAGTTTGGCGCCTCTTTGAAAGCAAGGAATTTCACATTACAGTTGTTGCTGGGCGCCCCTGTGAAAGCAAGGCACTTACACGTTAAAGTTGCTGTTGGGGGCCCCAGTGAAAGCAACGTGCTCACACATTACAATAAACTACAATTTCTTAGTTTCTTTTGGGGGCTCTTTGTAACCAAATTACCCTCAAATTGCAGTTGCTGTTGGGGGACCCTTTGAAAGCAAAGTACCTACATATTAGAGTTTCTTTTGAGAGACCCTTTGTAAGGAGAGTACTTACTTATGATCTGCTTTGTAGTACATTATATGAATAGATAATAAGTTTTTCACCAAAAATAAGGAAAATTTACACGTGTAACACCTCAAGGAGGGTGGGCCAAAAAAGGGGGGCAGGAAGCAAGTGCCTCGCCCGCCTCCCCTTAAACACACCACTGGAAGTGGGTAACTCTCGGTCGTGCTTGAGTGATTTATGGGATTCCCAATCCAACGCAAATCCGATAACAGTGCAGTGTAAAGAGAGTAATTCACAAAATGCCCATAAGCTACCACAAAAACGGATTAGTCAGTAGTCACCAATCCGACAGATGACTTGTTTTTATGTGTTTTGTAGTAGGAATATTTTGACGAAACTACTTGGCTATCAACAGCCGACTTATCTCTGTATCAAGATGGAATTCTTTCATGTGAATTGTAGCCTACTCACTTTCGTGCAGCTGTTTTCGTTCATGCGGGGCAGGCACAATTGTGTACGGGAAGCAGTGTTTCATTTTACATGTGTAGTGCTGTGGAAGTTGCATGGTTAGAACACAGTGCCAGATGAGGCTTTTAGGGGCCCTGAGGCAAAACTGTTCGATGACCCCAGGGGTGAATTTTCATTTTCGGAGCCCTAGGCTATTTTGAATTGAGGGCCCCTCTTGAAGGTTTGCGACGACTGATGTCATTCAAATCAAAACTACACGTGCTCGTTACATTCACTGAACAAGTTGTTACAATTCATTTATATATTATCCTACTTTATTATGATTTCCATCTATCAGGAAACAGAGCCGATCAGCCGCCCTTCAAACCTCCCAATTGGGTCCCACGTTGTCACAGGGGACCCAAAAGTCAGACCTTAACCCCCCCAAAAAAACCTTCGATCTCCCAAATTTAGATATGAAACACTAGAAATCAGTAAAATTTTTGTTAATCCATATCTTTTTCTGTCCTTTAATTTATAAATGGAGTAGTACCCTCCGCTGTTACTTGGAATAGCATTGCCTGATCAGTGCCGGCGCTACCTGTAGGCAAACTAGGCGGCTGCCTAGGGCGATAGGCCAATGGGGGGCCAAAAAGAGCCAACAAATATACAACTATGTGGTTCTGAAAGTGACGAACGTCCACCAAGTAAAAGTGAATGAACATGATGAAAGTTAATGGAACACACGTTCACGCAGTTTTTCAGGTCTGTTGCATTGGGTCAATACTATTGTTATTAATTTCAATTGCATATATTATTCATCTAATCAACTTTTCTGATGTAGAAAAGCGTCTTTATTTCTGCAATAATGTGATGATATGTAGAGTAAGGATCTTTATATAGGACGGGTGGCCGCTTGAATGGAGCTTGCTTAGCTGGAAGCTTACAGGTCTATTGATAACGTGCTGTTGTCAGAGCCAGCAAGCCATGCCCTCCTTATTTTATCAACTTCACTTCAACATTTTTAATATTACCATTTGTGTTATTTTCATTTCTTGATTTTCCTGGCCCTGCCGCTTTACCAGACTACCTTCATGTCGAAGCCTTCACTAAATCATGTTTCGGCCATTCAGTGTAGTTAGGAACGCTGTTGAAACGCCAGCATTGTTGGAGTTAAAGACGATTTGACCAATGAAATTTTGGTTATAGGACGCATGACCTTTTCAAACGAAACATTTTAGATGGAACTGAAGATTTCTGGCTACGGTTCTGTCGAAGTTGTGTCCGCAAATGGAACTAAAAAAAGAGTGAAACAAAAAAACAAAAAAATAGTATATTTTGTTGTGAAGGCCATTTGGCCTCGTAATGTTTGAATATTTTTTTACAAATCACCTATAGAGGGCCCCTGCAAGCATTTCAGGCGGGCAGAGTTGAGCTGGTACGGCACTGTCAGGAACAAAGCAGTCATAATGAAACTAACGAAAAAGGCAGCAGTGAAATTTTCTGACCACACACCCATTACATATTTACTGAGCACCTAACTGACCTCGTGTAGTCTTAAAAATGGATTCAGGCATTTTGTTCCACACATTATACGTAACTATAACCAATTCTCAACCCCAGAAAAAGAGAATGCTCATCGTCATTCACTTCAATCCTTCGCATTCATTCCTCTATAGAAATTTTTAGTAGTGACATAGTAAAACAACGTGCGTGGAACCAAAACGAAAATACAAATATAATGCCTACAGAAAAGCTGAAAATTGTCCTTACTCACAAAATTTTGGGGCTCCCCGAAATCGGGGGCCCTAGGCTTAAGCCTTTTTAGCCTAACGGTAAATCCGCGCCTGGATGGCCCCCATCTTTTCAATAAAAACTAATGTCGCATGGTGTCCCCACAATAGTCGTGTTCATCACGCGAAATAACACTCTGCAACATCAAGTGAAAAGAGTAGATATGCAATGCGGAAATGACGACGTTTGTCCTATCATAAACTCAGGAATGCGAAAAAGTTAGTTTTTCCAACCATGTTAGACACTCAAACTATAATAGTACTTTTCATGCTTTTTTGCAAGCAAATTCATGTATCAGCGTGTCAAAGTTTTGTTTCCGTAATAGTTCGCTCTCAATACTCATCAGCGACAAATGATCTAAACGTTGTTGGTGGTTGTGAAACGTTAACACTGGCATCGTTTTCAATTACAATTCACTGATTTGATAACTAGACTTTGACGTTATTTTGGCTTCGTTGTACCGCACTCATTCTTATCCAATGATGGCTTCTTAGTTCTTACGTTTAATGTTAGAGATCAAGCTAGCCCATATGTCAGCAGACATGGCATCTTTTTCTCAGGCCCGTCACCAGGATTTCGCAACAGGGGGCCAAATACTACTTTTTCCTTGGCCCCGCAGTGACCCTCCACTTTTTAAGTTATAGATTCACCACTGATTACAACTGTTCTTACGAGCCCCTTTGAAAGCAAAGTAGCCTACGCTGTTGTGCACCTTTGAAAGCCAGGTACTTTACACATTACAGTTGCAAAGAGGGGCCCGAGGCAAGTGGCTCGCTTGCCTTCCCTTAAACACACCACTGTATACAACTCTGACAATGCTTACATAAGAATAGGAAACCTGCTTCATCCGATATGCGTACTTCTCACCTGATTTGCGCATGTAAACACTGTAATGTAAAGTAATCTTTACATTATTGAACACACTGAAGTTGCTGATGAGTTTATCACTTCAAAAAACACAGATTACACGTGATTTTTCATAATTAAACCTAGACTCACAGATCGGCTAAAAAACAGATCTGGGCGGAAAAAAACTCAGTGGGAGCCCTGGTCACATGCGGCAAAACGCCTACTACCGTAACTTGAATCATGAACTGAACTTTTGAAGATTTTTTGCCGTGTTATTGTTACGCAATAAAGACCAAGACTACAACAATCCGTTAGTAAGTTTCGCAATCTGCCTCTGCAGGCAAAGGATTGGACATGGGTAGGGCAAGTTTTTGTTGCAGTAAAAAAGTGAGAAAGTTGCATTTATTTTCAACGAAAGTTGCATTTATGCGCAGTAAGTTGCATTTATGTGCACATTTGACTGCGAAAGACTTGACACAACCTATTTTCGTTTGCGCGGACTTGGCCAAAAGCCAAGATTCCGCACTTCCACCACTAATTGAGTTCGGGCACTGTCGTACTTGGCTGGGGTTGTAAAATTTCTAGCTTGGAAACCAACTCTCTCGTCACAGATAACATTGAGACGCAGCTAATCCGTCATATAGCTCTTTTTCATGCAATCAAAGAGGATAGTACTAAACTGAAATAGTTTTGTAGTATTTTTTTTAATTACACTTGCATTTTGTGCAATACTTGATAAAAATTGCAGTAAAAAGTTGCACACAAAAATCGATTAAGCTGCAAAACGTTGCAATATAAAATTTCTGGAAACAACTCAAAACATTGAGCTGCATATATTTTGAGTATTTAGGAAGCTGTAAAAAAGTTGCAAAAACGCCCTAGACATGAACGAACTGTGCACTTGCACTATGCGTTTCGGGGGCCTCGCAGTCACGACTTTGCCATGATGGGTCTCGCATTCATTTATCCGGCCCTGCCTACATGCCTAGTTGTATACGTCCAGAAGTTAGACTTCCTCTTGATCAACATGTTTTGTGTAGTTATTGCTATAAAAAATGTAGACTACTATGTCTAGCCCAGGTAGTCTTCTCTCATTTTTTATTGCATAGCAGCAGATACCTTTGGTGCAGTTACACATTTGCGCAGCCTGGTGTTCAGACAGCCAGATGGAGTTAATTGTGTAGTTAGAAGAGTCTATTTTGGGGTTGTCCCAAACAGCGGTGTGTTTAAGGGGAGGCGAGCGAGACACTTGCGTCGCCCCCCCTTTTTGGGGGCCCCCTTGAGGTGTTACACGCGTAAATTTTCCTTATTTTTGATGAAAAACTTCTTATTCACTCATGTAATGTACTACAAAGCAGATCATTAGTAAGTATTCTGCTTTCAAAGGGACCCCCTACAAAAACTGTAATGTGCAGGTACTTTGCTTTCAAAGGGTCCCCAACAGCAACTGCAATTTAAAGGTAATTTGCTTTCAAACAGGCCCCCAACAGCCACTGAAATGTATAAGTACTCTGCTTTTAAACTTCATTGAAGGGGCCACTAAAAGAAACTGTAATGTGTTAGTACTCTGCTTTCAAAGGGCCCCCTACAGAAACTGTAATGTTCAGGTACTTTGCTTTCAAAGGTGCCCCAACAGCAACTGCAATTTGAAAGTAATCTGCTTTCAAGGGGGTCCCCAACAGCCACTGAAATGTGTAAATACTCTGCGTTTAAACTTCATTAAAGGGCCTTAAAGAAACTATGTGTTAAGTACTCTGCTTGGAAAGGGACCCCCAACAGCAACTGTAATATGTAAGCACCTTGCTTCCGAAGGGGCTCGACAGCAATTATAATGTAAAATTCCTTGGTTTCAAAGAGGCCCCAACAGCAATTGTAATGTTTAAGTACCTTGCTTTCAAAGTGGCCTCCAGCAGCAATTTTAATTTGTAAGTACCTTGCTTTCAGAGTTGCCACCAACAGCAACTGTAATGTGTAAGTAATATGCTTTCAAAGGGGACCCAAACAGCAATTGTAATGTGCAAATAGGCTACTATACTGTCAAAGGGGCCCCGAACAGCAACTGTAATGTGTAAGTACCGTCCTGTTAAAGCGACCCCACCACCATCTCCAATGAGCAAATAAAGAAAAGCTTCAAACCAACTTCTATACCTAAACATATGGTAGAATATCGGTTAATTTCTTCCAAAAAGTTCTGAAAAGACCCTATGAAATAAGAGCAAATAGGCCTACTTACACCAAATAATAACTTTTTATACCGAATGGTAATTTTTTATACCAAATGATGATTTTTAGAGATTGAAGTATTTGCTGTATAATTTGATAATTTTATGAAAATTGTACCTTAGTGAACATTTCCATCAGAAAATAAGACAACATGCAATTGATATAGAAGGGACCACACTACATCTTTTAATTGATAGGACAATGTCTTCTTAGTTTACAAAGTAATTTTGTAGTATTGCTGTTGTGCTGCAAAGACTGTTAATAAGCAAGGCTACATTCATGCTTCTTATCACGTAGCAGAAATGGTAATTTTTGAGTATCATGAACACTAATTTTTTCTACAGATATTTCAGGTATTTTAGGTGGTTTGATTTAGCCTATATGCTTGAAGTCACAGGTTATTTGAAGCTTGACTAGTAAATGGTTGGTTTAAGGTAGACTTCGTAGGTGATGTTTACGCTCTTTTGCCAGCTCTTATCCAATGTAACTTGAACCGTTTTTTCTTTGCACAGATTTAATCAATTGTGTAGGCTACTTACTGCAGTAGAAATGTTTTCGATAAGGTACATGATGAATTATTTCCTACTTTTGCCCATTTTTCAAGCAACTAGTGTCAATGCAAGATGAGGACAGCCTTGACTCATCCAGCCTGAAAGTTTTCCAGAACATGTCTCTAATTGGATGCTTTTGTATGCTATGTTCTCGCAGTTAAACGTATAAAATTTAAAACAAATTTAGTGTTTTAAATTTTCTTGGTTGTTATTTTATAGTTTCATGGATTCCCACAAAGACATGAATGTGAACAAATGCAGGATACCAACTATAAGCCTACCATATTTTCAGCACCCAAAAAGAGGACAAGTTTTGCCGGCAAGTAAAACGAAAGTAGAATTGTTACGTTTGATGATGTTTTTCATTTCCTTGGTAGTTGCAGGTATTGTGACGCAGGGTCACAATAAGGATGAATTTATTGGAGTTTGTTAAACTTTTGTTCTTTAAAACTGTTGCAATTATGCAAACCAATCTCTGCAGCGCAGACTTTGAGATGTTGTTTTGAACGCTGTGAATGTGACAAAACACAGCGAAAGCTTTGTGACAGGAAGACAGCATGCTTGATTAATAATCTTGTGACGTAACTTTTTCCGCCAAGCCACGCCCGCACCGCTTTGCAGAACTTAAAAAAAAATTGCTACGATGAACATAGCCTCTCTCAGTAACGCACGTTTCGAACAAGGGAGTCTCTGCAGATCTTCTGCCTTCGAATTGCAGTACCATTCATTTCTGGTATTAATTTGATTCTCAACTGTGAAGTGATCAAAACAGGAAGTTCTGATTGGTGGTAATATTTCGCGAGGCCGCTTGGCGCTGCAAGAAAGCTCGATGCAAAAAATATTTCTTATTTGTCAAGATGACAATTCTAATGTGTGTGAATAGAAAGCTTCTTAGAATGAAGTCAACGGCAATACAGGAAAACAATCGAAACTTTAAAAAGAACAGTTTCATCCCCAAAAATATGTTCAGACCTAGCCCCGTACCAAATAAGAAATATTTCTTACATCGAGCTTTCTTGCAGCGCAAGGCCAAGCGGCCTCGCGAAATATTACCACCAATCAGAACTTTCTATTTTGATCACTTCACAGTTGAGAATCAAATTAATACCAGAAATGAATGGTGCGGCGATTCGAAGGCAGAAGATCTGCAGAGACTCCCTTATTCGAAACGTGCGTTAGTGAAAGAGGCTATGTTTATCGTAGCAATTGTTTTTAAAGTTCTGCAAAACGGTGCGGGTGTGGCTTGGCGGAAAAAGTTACGTCACAAGATTATTAATCAAGCGTGCTGTCTTCCTGTCACAAAGCTTTCGCTGTGTTTCGTCACGTTCACAGCGTTCAAAACAACATCTCAAAGTCTGCACTGCAGGGCCGGATTAAGGGGGGGGGGCAACGGGGG
>Ga0210059_1007654_pt1 | contig 17125 bp, 15 predicted proteins | sample Ectturendosymbi2_FD_188042 | JGI IMG/M metagenome (GOLD analysis project Ga0210059, IMG submission 188042) | Ecteinascidia turbinata endosymbiont from Florida, USA - Sample 2 (SPAdes) (version 2) | ecosystem: Host-associated > Tunicates > Ascidians > Unclassified | place: Key West, Florida...
TACTTCCCTTGCTGTTTTCTAAAAATGGCCATTAAAATTTCTCACGGCCATTTTGTTCACGTTGCATTTGTGTCAATTCTGGTTTTCCAGACTCTTGATCGAATGATATTTGGCACATTGACTTTTCCTGGAACAAGGTGGTACGTGATGACAGTACGGGACACACAAATGGTACGCGATCAGAAAAAGTTTGAGAACCACTGCTATAGACTGAAGGCATCCCACTATACACTGGTTTGATGCGACCACTTTCTGTGAACGCAACAAAAGCCAAACGATGTAGTATATAAGAGAGATACTTCATGATTTGACACTTTCCACTGTAACAGCGTTAAGTAATTAAATCAATCCACTTGGTTTATGTATAACAATTAATAAGAACACAAAGTATGGTTCTAGTTGCTGAGTAATAAGTATTTCTTATACTCAGCCAAAAAAAGTGCAAAACACGTTTTATTTTTTATTTTCGTAGGAATTTGAAACCAGAGTTCTATTGCACTATATTTTAAAATTTTAGCACCTGAGTTTGAACGTGCTTTTGGTGAAGCAAATTGTCGAGTTTTTATTTGTCTTGTATTATATGGATGAACATCTGTAATGAGTTTAAAATAATTATTAAACGTAGCAGGTAACTGAGAGGTAGTATTTTTGTACATGGATTTGCTCACTTCAAGATTGTACAGCATCTATCTTTTAGTTGGAAAAGTTCTTGCATTTCATAAATGGTAATAACTTTGTCAGTCAAAAGTTTATTTGGATTTAAGCATCTCATGGCGCCGTTTAAAACAACCGATATTGGCTGTACATGACATGAAGCTGCTCTTCCCCAGGCAATAATCCTATACTGTATTCGTTAGTTTATTAAGCTGTGATACAACACACGTAATGCTTGGTTATTTACATAAAGTTTAACTTTATACATTACACCAATATTTGGATATAGTACAACACAACTGTTCACAATGCTCTTTCCAAGTCAGTTTTTCATCTACAATTACACCAAGGTACTTGTAAGTCAAAGTTCTTTCAATATGATTATGGTTTACATTTATTACAAAGGATTCCGTGCTTGCATGTTTGTTTGTGATCAACATATATTTTGTTTTGGAATATTTAGTGAGAGGTTGTTAGCGGTTAGCCAATCCATTACTTTTGTCATTTCACAATTAACCGAGTTTTATAACTTTCCCAGATTGTTGTCGCTTTGAACTACAATTTGTATCATCAGCGAGAAGTATAGTTTTCGTAGAATTTGACTTTGGTAAGTCGTTTATAAATATTAAAAAGAACAATGGGCCTAAAATTGAGCCTAGGGAACCCCAGAAATAATTGAATTTAAAGATGATTTAATATTTCCCCCTTTAACGTACTGTTTTCTGTTGGAGAGATAAGACTGTATTAGTTTGAGCGCATTTCCTCTTACGCCGTAATGCTCAAGTTTTGTTAGCAAAATGGAGTGATTCACTGATTCAAATGCTTTTCTTAGATCTAAGAAAACCGCACATGATATCAGAGCCGGATTAACGGGAAGGGGGGCCCGGGGCAATATTTACTGGTGGGCCCCTATGACGTAATTCATGACGTCATCATTTGCAAAAGTTATGTTTTCGCTGATTCGCTAGGTACCCGTTTGTTTTTTCCGGTAGTCGAGAATGTGCTTACTCAAATCACATACAGTTAGCTGCGAGAAGTAAACACTACAGTGTATTTTTACTAAGAAAAAGTATTTCACAGGCTAATGGGGAGTGGCTCGGCAAGAAACAACATTCACCCTAACAATAAGCAGAAACAAGAGATCGCAAACACAAACACCGGAAAAATAACGTGTCAATATGGCCAGCCAGGCTGAGTGTGAAAGTTGTTTCCAAGCTAATGTTTTGATTTTCACCTTCATTTTCAGGTGTTCTGGTTAACGTCACTGCTACGTCAACGTTGCTGCTTGAAAGTTTTCCTAGAAAAAGGGATTCAGTCGCGGCGTTTTAGATAATACTGCCAGAGACTTGCGCTTTTTCTTCTTACAAGCTTTGCGTTTTTCATACATCCTGATGGCATTACAGATTTCGGCATCGCTCAAGCTATCTCATTTTCTGCTCTTTCATTCTACAAATCAACTGAAACCTTTTCTGACGGACCACGCAATAACATGTGGTGTGAAGCGGCTTGAAAGGCATTATATGTTTATGATGTAACACAACGACAGTAACCATCGGATGAAAATTGCGTTTCCACCATACATTACCCTTTATGACGAAACAAAAGTGCAGTTCGGCTGCGGCTACCTCGAGACTGCACCAGAAGTTCGGGATCATTGAAACCCACTTCTGATATTTTAACATGACATCAGCTGTGATGTTCTCAGCTAAATTTCTGAGGTTTGATGTTTTGCCGACAAATCTGATGTTGACTTGGTTGTTGTTTTTGTTTGACATTTCCTCTCATTTTAAGACGAAAATAAGGTAGATTCATGTTTTTTAAGTTCCTTTCATCAATTTAACACGCTAATGTGTTTTTGGTTATCGTTTCAAACTAAAGAAGCTCTCTTCGCTGTGTTGAGACTAACATTTTACGTAAATTATAAATGACTTCTCCATTTAATGACGATAATTCGCTCTGTTTCGGATTCAACGTGGGTTATTGTGCTTTGTTGGGTATTGATAATACAGGGGTTACCAACCTGTGGTACGCGTACCACTGGTGGTACGCGAAGGTCTTCCAGGTGGTACGCGAGTAATTTCCATTTTTTCACAAAAACTTGGATGTGAACAGTTTTCGAGTTTACATGTCGGGCTTTGTTTCTAAAGGATACATATTCCTGTAGCCTGCTATTCCTATTGCATCATAACATCATGAATTTCGATGCGCTGTTAGCAAATTTACGCCACGCATCGACCCATTGGCGGAAGGTAAACAAAAACAAAAATCTCATTAATTTAGTTGTGGTCTTTTATTGTTATTTTAATGTATATTACTCTTCTGAATAAACTAAGATTCGATCAAATTAGTTGCTCTGGAAGAAGTTGCACACGTTGACAATACACAGTGCCCAAGTGGAACGAGACCGCAAAAAGTTTGGGAATCCCTGTGGTAATTGAAGCATTTAGCTTATATGAAACTGTAGCGTAAAAATTTGATGTTATGTGATGTTGAAAAAGGCAACAATCTGATGTTAACGAGACTGGCCACATGGGCAACACTGATTGATACTCAACAGCAGTCAGCAGCCATTACCTTTAGCACGCAAATAGCAACGTTTTTGTGACAATTGTGCGATAGGCGTGATGCACGAATAGAGAGTCATACCCATGCCAAAAAAACGATTGTTTGGAATAAGTTACCAGGAAAATAAAATATATTTGCATTGAACAAAACCGAAATTATTTATAGGCTATTCAGTAGCGATTACTAGAACTGGCAGACAGTCAAAATTGTAGAGAAATCAGTTTGTGTTGGGGGCCCCTGATACCTAACGTACATAGGAGTATAATATAGAGTTGTATTCTTGTATCGTTTGTGAACCACAAAGATTTTTCAAACACGAGTATTTTATTTGAAACAAATAAATTTCATCACGAGGGCCCCTTTGAAGCGGGGGGCCAGGGGCAATTGCCTCCGTTGCCCCCCCCTTAATCCGGCCCTGCATGATATGGTTTTTTATCGAGGTTCTAAAAAAGGTTTTCGTACAAGTCTGTAATAGCCAGGGATGTGGAATGGTTGTTGCGAAAACCGTATTGTTGCTGACACAACAAGTTGATTTTGGTAAAATAATCGTTCAGTCTTACGTACAGTGCCTTTTCAAAATATTTTGAAAAGCATGTTAGAACTAATATCAGTCTGTAATTAGTTAGAATTTCGCTATCTCCCGACTTAAAAATTGGTACTACTTTAGCGATTTTTAGATTGTTGGGAAAGACACCGTCACATATACTTTCGTTTATAACATTTGATAGAAGAGGTGCCAGCAAGTATTTTGATAATTTCAAAGTGCGCACCGGAATATCATCGTGTCCACATGATTTTTTAGAGTCTAATCCGTTAAATAGTGTAAGTGTTTCTTCAGGAGTGATTGGTGATAAAAAATAGAATTCACTTGACGTGGTAGAAGATATTTTTTTATATATGCATCAGTAGTTGTAGATCGACCAGCAGGAGTGAAATTTGCCTGAGCCGAAGTAACAAAGCTATGATTTAATGCATCTGCAAGTAATTTTGTGTATGAGTGAACTCGTCCATCAACTTCTAATCTTTGGGGGAAACTAGATGGTTTGTTTTTGCCAAAAATATCATTAATTAACGTCCATGCTCTTTTTGAGTTTCTGCTGTTTTGGGCAAATTGCTCTTCATAGTATTTGCGCTTAGCTAAATCCTTGACATGAGTAAGGCGGTTTCGGAATTGTTTGTAACTTTTGGGAATATGTAAGTAGTTTTGATCTTTTGTAAACGCGAAACAAGTAATCTCTATGTTTGGTAGAAGAAATGATCCCTCGTGTTGTCCATGATTTTTGTTTAAGTTTATATGCCCTTCTCGTGTATTTCCTAACAGGCATGTGTGTATCCGCAAGACTATTCATGGACCTTACAATAAAATCAAAATTTTCAATAACATTTCAATCTGAGTATTGCATTGGTAACGAATCCAAAGTTTCCTGCAGATCGCGATCAAAAGCAATGGTATCAACGTTACTTGTATCTCTAAAGAATCTTTGTTTGGCAACTCTATAAATCGAGCTTTACTCACACTCAAACAAATCACGACACATGTACTCCAAGGCTAATAGGTTTATTTTAAAAGAATCAAGCTTCTCGCCACCGCTTTCTTCAGACAATCTGAAGCAGATCAGTACGTACCTGCACAACCACTGATCAACATCTAAGTACCAGATGGAATGGAGGATAGCGAAGTCTACATTTGTTTGCCAGTCATAATTGCTGGAGGTGTCGACCAAATTGGGGTCCAAACCGATCTGACATCAAAAGGGAAGGTGTCACGCTTGTGCGCAATTTTGTTGTGAAATGTGGGGGGGACAGCGTGTAAAATCAATATAGTCATCGGGTCGATGCAGAAGTGACGTTTTATACATACAGATCCCCAATCTTTTTTGTAGAGGTGTTTTGAGAGCAACATTAATCACGCTTTGTTTTGTCCTTGCAGATGATTTACATATTGATATACCTAAATTTATTGTTGGACACGGAACTGCAGTTCAGTCTGTTTTCATTATCGTATTTGGATTAAACAAGCACAGCAATATAGTAGAACACATCATTCGGGTTTTATCAGAGCTGTCAGTTGGAGTGCACAAAATGCTGAATCGCGTTGGTCGCACGTGCATATCAGTCTTACAGTAGAACACTTCAGTTTTCGTGCATTTCATAAGAGGTGTTGGTTACAGCGCGATTTGATGTCTTGTTCAAGTGGTTTGACGTTTCAAAGACGACAATTATTTTTCTTGCACATTTCCGTTTCTTGAAAAAGCTACAAATCTCTTTAATGCTACTGGGCATCATGCATGCAGCCCCACCCCTACCAAAATCTCCATTGATCTCCTCTTACCAGCAGCAAGAACATTTGGCCTAAAACTAGCGTAGCCTACTTCACAAAATGATTTCAATCTATTCTTACTGTTGGTGGGTGGAGGATGTATCCTTTCAATCTCCACTTGTTGGCCCCTGCCTATACAGCCACACAGAGTTGTAAAATGCCCTCATTTTGAAGCCTGAACCCGGGACGAGCACGAAATCACAAGCCCGAACCCAGCTCGAACCCGAAATTTATTTTTTAAGTCCGATTTAGGTCTGAAAGGCAAATTTACCGAGGGAGTTAAGATATGCGCAACTGCGGAGTAATAAAAAACGTTGTGTGCAGGTGTAGTTGCAGGTACACGGTTTATCATACCGAAAAGAGCAAATACCTTGACCAAAACATTGGCATAATCTGGCACAAACGTGGCATGTTAGTCAACGATAATACTGCGGAATGTGGAATATAATGTTTCTCAAGAAAAAAAGAAAACATCACGAAACTATCTACGATGTCGCTATAGGCATAATATAAATTTTCTAGGATAGCTCTACAGATATGTAAAGTCGGTTTGTAGGCTTCTAACAAGCGAAGAATCGCGTGAGCGATTGCTCTTTTCGACGCAACGCCATTGCGTGCTAATTTCCTCACCGCTGTCGCCTTCTCAAAAACAGTGGGAGACTAATCCCAGCAGAGAATAAAAAAACGCAGCTGTGTTTGGAAACAGAATTAGCTGAAGAAAAATCACAATCACTTCACTCACAGACGTTACCGCGGTGAGCACAACAAATCTACATCACGAAAGAAAAAAGTCGTTACTCTTAATGTTATAAAAAAGTTGTATGCAGGCCCGAAATTGGCCCGAAATATTTAGACAAACTAAACCGAGCCCGGCGTGATCCGTAAAACTCGGCCAGACTTGTAACCCTTCACCATGTCAAAAGTTCCAAGAGTTCTACCATGTCAAAATTTCTAAGAGTTCTGCTTGCATAACGACACAAAAATATATTTGAGATTAAATCAACATGCACAACGGTTAATTGGCAAAAAAGTATCAAGTTTCACCTTCAACACGAAAAGAATGTCAAACAAAACTAGGTGTGATGCATCTGTAAAGCAAATGTTTCGCGCTTGAATGAAAACACTGCTGAATTGTATCAGATGACTTACAAACCAATGCATTCAGCACAGGCACAAAGTGTAAGAGTCAAGGAAAAAAAATCTTTTGGATTTGCTGGTCACTATTGTCACGACATTACAAGTTAGGATAAATGTATGTTTGATCCTTGTTTCCGAGTCAAGTCCCTACGTTTTGAGCTATAGGTCAATATGCAACTAGGCAAATACTAATGGCTACTTCTCAACGTTTTGATTGAAATCCTGTTCACTAATGGTTGAAAACAGTCTTTTGCTAAACTCCCCATCCCAAAACTTAGTTTCCACAATAGTGCTGCTCTTTGTCTTCGGCAAAAGCTTCGCACAGATTTGCCTGAAAATATAACTTTCTAACACTGTATACACTAGCATCATTAAATTATACGCTGTCTGTTTCTGAATACGTGACAACCAACGTTGCAGCAAAGCCAGTTACATTCCTGCACGGAACAAATCATGACTGTACTGTGGTTTGTCACATGTGCAGCTGTAATACACCCACTATTACAAGAAAATAACCTTTCTAACATTATACCACACAGGGGAAAATGTCGGACAGAAGCCGTTAAATATCTTTCACGGTCTCTGGAAATTTGAAAAATGGAAAAAAATTATTTTATCGAAGCTAAAATTTATAAACTAACAGGATCAGTGATACCACACCAAACACTGTTTCAACATCAACTTGCTTATATGTAGGGCCTACCATCTAACATGAAAAGCTCTGCACACAAAACGTGACAAACAACCCGTTTGTTCTTGAAACCTCTCCAAATACAAAACTTGAAGAGAAAAAAGTGAGGGGGACATGGCATGTTATGTCCCTGAAAAAGTGAAAAAGTGGGGGACACGTCCCCCGCGTCCCCCACCAAATTGCGCCCATGGTGTCACGTATGTGTGGAAAGAAGGAATCAGTTGTAGAACCGGTTAAACTTCGTTTAAAAATCTTAATCGGACCGGCGTGTAGCGTGAGGCAAAAATAGATCTGTGCATATGTAGTGGGTGGAAAAAAAATATTTTCGAGGATAAGCAGCCTATTAAAATCGAAAAGTGTACCCATCAGAAATGTCATCCTCGTGTATCATCATTTAAAACTTTGATTTTATGCTGCGAAAATTGCTTTGTTTCCAACTGAATAGTAATTTATTTTGGGTCGGCTGAACAAAATCGTGTATTTTCTTAATCGCCAGGTAACTTCTTTTTGCTAAAACCATTTAGGTTTATTGAAATGATCCTACCTCAGCAGTTCCCAACCTTTCATGGTTCGTTGCCCCTACCCCTGTCCTTCAATAAAAAATAAGTAAATTTCTTTCCAACGTATTTACGTTATATTATTTTATTCGTCGCTCGCCACCCAGCAGCTGATTATATTTCATACCTAACCCTCGTCTAAGGCCTCTACAAGTGGCTCCCAACAGAAACCCCGTAGTTCCCTTGAGGGATGGCGGCAACTAGTCGAGAAACTTTGTTCTAGTTGTTTCTTAGTCTCAGGTGATCTTCCACAAATTGAAGCTGTCTTGATTTCTCTTTGTCTCACAGAAATGAAGTATTGCGGAATATATATACTTTAGAGCAGTGGTCTTCGAATGGCGCGGTTTTGTGCGCTATGGGGCGATTTTGTAATTTACCAGATTCGGGGCGCGATTTCAGTTTCCAGGGGGGAGATTTTTGCATGTTACAATATACTTAAATTCTGAACTGATTCCAAAAATATAAACGATATTTGCCCATTAGGAAGCAAATCATTTCATGCACTTTCGACGCCATGGTTTGTAACAAATGCTATAAAGCACAAAATATAGGATTGTTGATGTTACAATAGAACTAACATTATCCTGTGTAATAGAGTATCGCCAAAACATTGTTTTCATAGGCAAAATACGTCATAGTCGGTTGTCAAGTGTTTTATAAACTCTGGTTTGTAACTTGAGTAAAATAGTGGAACTAACTGTAGCCTATTCTAATAAAAAATACGTGGAAAATGACTGTTGGGAAACGATTTACGTAGCAATTAACGGCTAAGTAGTAAAATTAATTACATACAGTTAGCCGTAAGTTGTAAAACGTGGTTATCGTGTTGTTCAGTCAGTTCGAGTGTTTTACTGTGCTTGTGGACATAGCTGTATCGTTTTCATCTGGCTATTGCCAGAGTATACCAGTACAGTAGGCTAGGAATGGGATAACTTAGACTAGCAAGTTAGTCCAGCCACCCCCATCTTGGCTAAATTAAAAATTCCAAAAAAATCGTTTTCGCCATCTGTAGTTTGAGGTTTGCTAAGAAGTCATTCTGCTGTTGGGATCACACAGAAAGTTGGATTGCGTAGAAAGTGACTAGGTGAAGTGCCTTTTTGCCAGTTAACTAACATAAGCGAATGCGATTCCACATTCAGGAATTTTTCTTCGACTTCCAAAGCGATGATGAAGCCCGTGCTATTATTTTATTAACACAGATGTTCAGATTTTTTAATCAAGTGCAGTGAGCATTTTCTGGACGTTTGGAGAAAACTCCAGTTATTATTATTGCAGGAGTTTCCCACAACGAATGTTGCTAAGCAAGGTGTCAGCCAAGTACTGCACATGCGTAAATACCGCAATCGTCTTCAGATGAAAAAGACGGTGGAAACACAATACGACTTAAGTTGACCAACTTGCAACCTGCTTTAACAAAAACTTAGATAAAAAGTCAAGGGCAAGGTTCGCAGTAGCTGGAACCAACTGTTATTTGGAAATGAAAAACATTCTTTTACAAATGCAATTGTATTCGTTTTGTTCGTTCGTTTTTTTTTGTGCTAACTCGATTGCCCGTTGATATTTCATTGTAACATTGCATTTTTTTCAAAACAAAATATCATTTTAGACAACACTAAAATAATGAGTGAGGGGCGATTTTTAAGCAAAGAACCTGTAGGGGGGCGATTGAACAAAAAAGGTTGAAGACCACTGCTTTACAGGGAATTATTTTCTATCTTTAAGGTTTGCTGAAATAAACCCAGAATTGTTTTTTGTGTTAACTGATGCTCAAGGAAAAAGTTCGCAGAATTGCGGAAATGACGGACATACTATTTTTATCACACGCTTTTCAAGCGGCGTGAGGCCGATTTAGTTCTGCCGAAAAGGATGATACTGTCAATACAGCTTTCGATTAGTGTTTTTCTCGAGTCTGCAGAAGTTCATCTGCTCTTTTCGCTCATTACCACTGTCGCAGTTCCGCAGTTCTATTTTCAGCAACTTATTCAGCAGAAGCCATCAGTGAGCGCAAATAACGCCTTTACTGTTTCGCAAACTGCCTTCAAGCACTCACCTTGGTCGCCATGCAAGCAGCAAAGAATTTTCTCCACGGATCGCTTTTGCCGGTTCCTGCAACTGTATCGCGCTTTCTTCGTCGATCGAAGCTAAACCAATGACAACCTGATAACAACAAACGAAGCTAGATATTTTGCACCAGGTACCTGTTTTTTGTTTATCAGAAAGTGCTTAATAATCTGCATCGTCTTCGTTGACTCTCTAGAGCGATCGGTCGGCGATTAATGGTTGAAATTGCTTCGAGTCATTACAGTGGCTCTGGTGGTCCTGAAAGTGCGATTACTCACGGTAACGAAGGTTTGCTTGATTGTTGAAAAGTTGGACGGTTTTCTAATAAGCAGAATTCACAATCAGATCAATGCAATTTTGCATGGAGCAAAATCACTAAAACACTGTGAATTCGAGACAATTCTTACGCGTTTGCGTGGAAATGCTCAAATTATATATTCATAAATTTAAGCCAACAATAATGAATGAGTGGCCACATTTACTGCTTAAATGTACCTGCTACCGTGATTTCTGCCATGGGCGTCTAAAGGATTTTTTCGTGCTGGGAGTAATAGTGGATTTTTCAAGGTGGTGGCCAAAGGCATTTTTCCAGGGGAATCAACAGTGGTGAAATTTCGTTTTGCCAACTCAAAACTAAGAGAAATACATCTTTTCTACTTAAAAGTTAGTAGCAAAATATCAAATTTCAAAATCCAGGAGAGGCCAAGGCCCCCTTCCCCCATTCTTCCGACGTCCAAGACTGCTGCTTATCGGTTTTATACCATTCTTGTCTGTGCAATCGAAAAAGTTAGATTCTTCAATAAATCATGACGTGATATGAACAGTTTTTTTGCCCTTCTTGATCTGCTTTAAATCAGGGGTCGGCAACCTTTTTTGCACTACAGACCGGTTTAAGCCTCGCATTATTAGCGGGCGAGCTCTCAATAAAAATACGCGCGGTTTATCTCTCAGTCTGAAAAACGTTGTATTACGCAAGCGTCACAAAAGTGCTTCCAAAATTGAAAACAAACTTCTAGAAAAGATTTTATATGTTTTTGAAGAACACTTGACGAAATTCTCGTTTTTTTGGTATTTTTGGCCGGAAAAATGTACTCATGAAAAATGTTTTTGCACTATCCTAATGATGCAAACAATCTTGGTATCGTGAAGCTAGCCGTAGGTAAACTGTAACATTTTCCACAGAGAGATAAACACGGTGAGTGTGTCAAAGAATTTTTGCAAGTTTTGAAGCAGTTTTGCCTTGGCTTTGCACTGAACGGTGACAAATTTCTCACGGGCCGGCATGGGCCGCAGCCCTGTGTTTGCCGACCACTGCTTTAAATGACAAATTTCTGTGAATTGAAAGGTTGTAATTTTTCCATTTTTTTGCTCGGGTGAACTGCGCAAGAATTCCAGCAGCAAACTGGAAGTTTTTGTAGCAACTTGAGTGATGTAGGTCAAACGTAAACCAGCTGACAACGCGTGTGAAATATCAAAAAGTGAGTCAAGACATCCAAAATTTTCTGAAGTATCTGGGGCACCGTTCGTAAAAAATTATGTAGGCCACATTTAGCATAAAAAACTGCTAAATCGGTCAGATCCAATTGATTGGAAACAGATTTAGCTAAATAAGAGATATATTTCGCTAAAGCGGAATAGGTTTAGCTAAATCGGACTTATATCTGTTCCGATTTACACTTAATCTGACCGATTTAGCAGTTTTTAAACTAAATGTGTCCGATAAAATTTTTTATGAAAGGTGCCTCATAGAACTCTCGCTGTGCAATGCACTAACATCGTTTTTTGCGTCAACAGGCAGAATCTCATTCACAAAGAGTTCACCTGTTTGGTATTTAAACAGCAGCATTATCTTTACCACTTCGTGGTTGTGCTTGCTTCCATTACGTAACAGTCCATAAACATTGGGAGGATTTACTGTAATTGGTCGTGCGGACTACCAACCTGGAAGGCAGGTATTGGTCGAGAGCCGCTCGTTGTCGACCAAGTCGCGTTGTAGCTGCATGCTTATAGAATTTTGGAAAACGATAACGTTTGCAAACCCTCGGACTAGAAATTTCTCTGTTCTTCCGCCCTGCCTGACTTTCTGCTGTAAGAACAACCCAGGGTCCATCGTGACCCCTACTTACAGTTGTACGTATTCGCTTGTGCCTTTTTCAACTTTTTGTTGAGTTTAATCAGCATTACAGTAACAATATTATCTTTATGTTGCGCCAGTTAATGCGTCTTTTTTCACACGTTAACATTTACTTTTTGTAGGGGCAGACGACATTTTCAAGTTTCAGGACTTGCCAGACGTTGCTTTCCTGTTAAACAAGTCAATAAATGCAAAGATTCACCAACCTGAAGCAAAACCAACAAAGCAGACAATAAGAATCAGTTTTCTTGCTTCCATTATGAAAGCAACTCTTGGTAAAAAAACTGCGACTTCTATGCTTTGCGACAACTGCAGCTAACGCAATGCTGCGACGCAGAACGGCATTTGCTGTATTAGCTTAGCGGTTGCCACTGCCAGCAATTTATACACGGTTTGATGATGAGATTGCATGCGGTGATGCCAAAGGCAACCTACCCATGTCTGCGAGACCAGATTTTTTTCATACCAGCTTGTAATTGCATCGACCGTCATCGAAAAGTGCGATTGCAGATATCAACGTGCAACCTAGCAGTAGGGGAAATCCGAAAGTCAGGTTGAAGTTGTTTTTCAGCTGTTTTTTAGTGCGTGTTGCGGCGTGTGTCGAGAAAACAACAGCTGCAGCTTTGGCAAGATCAGCAGATTTCCGCGCTTATCGTTATTAGGTGCTGTTCCGCTCTCAACTTCACGGGGATACATTTTTTAACTTTAATTGCTTTATTTTATCACCTGGCCTAAAAATGAAAGGATTCCTAGGCGCTGAAGCACAGCAGATTGAAGTTCGCAGGAGATGCAACATTATGACCGTTGCTTTCCACAAACTGATAATTGCGTACTTTTGTGCACTTAGGTAGCGATTTGCACCTGATGTAAACGAGCCATACATTTGCGGTATGTGTAATTCAAGTGTTACATTTACAATAATTTGGTCGACCTTTCACATTTTTACTTTCATGTGGAATTATGAACGTGCAGGACCAGAAGCTCTGTATATCTTGCTTTTGACTTTCGTGTGCAGCGCAAGACATTGTTCAGCGATCAGCAAAAAGTGTTTTTCATTTTCGCTTGTAAATACAAATGGTTTTGGTGGTTTTCATAAAGTTAAAGAAAAATAAATCATAAATCAAGTTCACGAAGTTTTTATGGATTAGCTTTTACATCTGTGAACGTCTAGGTTGCTATGAAGAAAAATGGATCACAATGTACAAAGAATAAAATACGCTTTTTATTTGTAATGACTTAGAAGTTTTGGGTCGAAATGCATTGGTAAACGTTACAGCTTGTGGATTAAATGCACGTACTAAACAAATTCCAGAGAAAAGAGAATTTCCGATATTCCACTAGTACCTTCCGATTTTTCCGCTCATTACTCCCAGACACTAAAGCACTCTTCCCGAAATATTGACACATCAAGGAAGATTTGTAAACAGTCTACATTATACAACAATAGTACCAGCACTAACTTGTTTTCTGATTTTAAAGAGTCAGCAAAGTCATAACTGCTGCAGGCGCCTGTGGTTGAGCATTCTAATGTCACACGCGATCACTTTCCGAAGTACAAATCCTAGCTTGTCAGAAATAACCAGCGCAAACCAGATCGTTGGTGAACTTTGAATCATATCATCCGTTATATGTTTCAATCAAGTTCACTTGTTGTTGTTGCAATGCAAATCTTGGTTCAGTGCATTCAGACCACGTTCCTCGCACATTTCCCAAAGGTTTTCCCCAGATTTTCTCCGTTTTTTCCCAGACGTGTTTGCATTAAACCGATCGTAAACGCTTATTTTCTTCAGACGTGCACATGTCGGAGATATTTGTGGTTAAAGTCAAGATGTTACTTCAAGTGTCACCGCATCGACCAATTTCTGTTTACGACAAAATCAATAATTTAAACCTTAACGTACATTTCAAGTTCAGATCAAAACCTGTCGCTTTGCCTGAAAATGGTTCAGGTGAAACTTGAAAATCATCATTTATTCCAAAGAAATGAGAAAGAACAAATTAAAAATTGAGCTCATAGAAACGCGACACAGAAATTGCCAATTTTTCGAAAGCATTTTAAAAGCTTGGAGAATTTGTTGAAGACTTTGTGCTGTTTGTTGCTTCCGAGTCGTAAGTAGATGTCTAAAAAAATGTCCATTTTTCTTTTTGTGTGTACTCGCTTGAGTGCAACTGATGCATTGTCGTACGTCTCACAGTCTTCAGCATAAAAATAAATCGCTGGAAACAAAGAATTAACAAACAGTTTTTGTTCACCTCGACATCAGGATTTGACGCGGCTTGCCTTGCCTCTACAGTTCGCAGAAAAGTTTCAAAAGTGACAAGTCATTACTTGAGGGTTGCAGCTGCGTTTGGATCACCCGGCATTGTTCCAATGCCTTTCGGCTTTAGAAAATGATCCATATAGTGAATTGAATTGATCTGGCCCTTAGCAAACAACCAGTGGCGTAACTGACAACGGGGCAAGGGGACGAGCCGCACCCCCTGGCAAGCTAAATGCAAAAACTGGGCCCCTCTTGTTAATGTTTTTATATTAGTATTCTTTAAGTTGTTTTTTTTGCGTTTTTCGGAGTTTTTCGTTATTTTCTAGCTAGTAAACACATCCACGACATCCAGAGATTCACTATCGTTTCTTAACTTTTTTCTGAGTTTTGGTTGGTGAGGCCCCTGCGGTGACCAGTGGGCCCCCTTCAGCTAAGGTTTGCCACCTGGCTCAAACCTCTAGTTACGCTATTGCAAACAACATATTTTCTCTTAGCATAACTCAGGCTTTAAATCACCAAAACATTTAACAAACATTGCATCGCAACAAGCTGAAAAGGAAAAAACAAAACCGATTTAAGATACATACCAACTGATCAGACTGGAAGAGAAGCGCAATCTTGACCGACGAAACACGTGCACTCTTGACCGACGAAGCATGCACTCTTGACCGACGAAACATGCACTCTTGACCGACGAAAACACGTTCTATTTGTTTGGTTTTACTGTGTTACATTGGCGCTGTACGACAATGCACTCTTATAGCGCCCGCGCCCGGAAAGATTTGGGTTGTTCAGATTGTTTCTTGGTTTCCTGAACAAACTCTTAATACATAATCGGCAGCTGTATCGCAGCGCCGTAGGTTTTCTAGAACATTAAACTCGACATGCAATTTATAGGTTGCTCGTTAGAGTTTCATCCTTTGGGTGAAGCATTTGGGTCAGACATTTTGTATGGAAGTGGATTGCTGCTTCTGGTGTTTGACGAAGACCAATACGTCGGAGATGAACCTTTAGGTGACTGTGTCCAGTTGCCACTTGGCAGAGATAAAGTGCATAAGTGAGTCACTGGTTCGCGATCCACTGCAAAATCGCTCTATTTGTTTAAAAATCTTTTTATAATGCGTTCCAGTTGAATTGCATGTATCGTGTTCATTTCATAAGGCAAGACACGAGTTCATGGTCAAAGCATACATGTCTTCAAGTCTGGGGGAATGGATCGACATCTTTTGGCGTATATTTCTAGTGGGGTGGGTAACGGTGTGTCTGAGGTGCTGGCTAGCTGGTCAGCGATGTCGTTACTGGGTATACCACTATTTTGTTTTGTTTTCTATTTTATGTTCTATATTTTTGTTTTGTTTTCTATTTTGTTTACTCTCTGGTGTCGTTCCCAATCTGCATTTTGATAGATATCAGGGAACTTAGGCTGCCTGCCCTCATCACTGCTGTGCTGCAGGAAATCCAACATAGGGATGAAAGACGCCGGTGAGCTCTGTACTGAAAGCAGAGGAATATTTATTTACACCTGTAGAGTATTTAAGATTGAAGTTTTGTATGTATATCCCGCAACTAGCTTTGGAGGCGATTTTGGAGCCATCTGTATATGTGTGATCGGCATATACCTCGTTTAAATGTGACACAAAGGGCACATTGTGTGCAAGACGATTTCTTTGGATAAATTGATGTACTGGTATAATTATTTTGGGGAGTAGATCAACAAAACGCAAATCTTTGGAATGAAAAGTACGTTGGACGGAAAGATACTGTTGGGAAAAATGTCTTTGTTTAATATGTGAAAAGAGCAGTAGCTGGAAGCATCAGAGAAACGCTCTTGCCAACTATCTTGCATTATTTTTGCGCTCGGGTGTTCATGGAAGCTTAAAAGATGGGCCTTGTATTTCCAGAAAAGTAATTAGTGCTTGAGCCATTTCACAACATGCATATTGAAGGCGGATTACACGGGTACTCCTCATAGCATCAGTGCATAAGCGCAGAGCTTCAGACTGAACTTTGAACAATGGGTCTAGTAATAGTGCAGAAGAAAAAAGCATGCCTTTATTCCATATTCAATAATTAAGTGCACGAGTGACCTGTACACGTTTAGGTGAGGGACATTTTTCGGCTCCCCTTGGTACTTTTTATAAGTCGTGCTACATTCATCCGTTTCAAGCATTTTCTATAGACTTGTTGGATATGGCAAGAATGTAAGCTATTTCCTTATAGGGCGAAACTCAGACATTAGTGCTCCTTTTTCAAAGGCAAAATATTTTTTTGATAGTTAACGAAACTGAAATTGTTTTCCTTTTCTTCGTAGGAAGTACTGGTACCGATTTTGAAATTGATACTTTAAAACCCCATTTTGTGCATCACTGCTCGGTTATACTTAGCGAAACCTGGCATCTCGCAAAGAGGTGAAGAATGCTAGAATCACTATCCCAAAAACAAAAATCGTCGATGTATAAAACTGAGGAAGATCCAACTTTACTATTGAAACAAGGATTGCATTGAGGATGCTACCTTGGAATATACCACTCTCAGCATATTTAACCATCGACAGAGAGAAATCAACTCGCACTTGACAAGTGCGATTTGACAGAAAATAGATGAAGTGAAGCATTCTGACGGTGACGCCCAGTTTTCAATTTCAACATACTGGAACTGGCCTCCTTGCGCACCACGCGATAAGATTCTTCGATGTCTACAAAACCTGTAAGAACCCTTAGTTTATTGGCCACAGACGTCTGTACA
>Ga0210059_1007655_pt1 | contig 17124 bp, 15 predicted proteins | sample Ectturendosymbi2_FD_188042 | JGI IMG/M metagenome (GOLD analysis project Ga0210059, IMG submission 188042) | Ecteinascidia turbinata endosymbiont from Florida, USA - Sample 2 (SPAdes) (version 2) | ecosystem: Host-associated > Tunicates > Ascidians > Unclassified | place: Key West, Florida...
AGCAATGGGTAAACGAATGTACATGGTTAGCGTACAGTAATATTTACAATGGAGCTTTTTGCAAATGGTGCGTTGTGTTTGCTCCTCAGACTGTCAGTCGTAGCGCAAAACCTCCCGGCTCATTAGTTTCGGGACCATACTGCAATTATAAAAAGGCAAAGGAACATTACAATAATCACCAAAAGTGTCACTATCATAAATTGTGTCACCAAAACTGTCACTATCACCAAAACTGTCACTATCATAAATTGTGTGCAGCCATGTTCGATAACTTTGTGCAGGCAGATGCCGACAAATCCACCAAAACTGTCACTATCATAAATTGTGTGCAGCCATGTTCGATAACTTTGTGCAGGCAGATGCCGACAAATCCAGAGATGTACGAAATGCTTTAAACAGCAGTCGACAGAAAGCTGTCGAGGAAAATCGAAATTGTCTTTCCCATGTCATCAGAACTATTGAATTTTGCGGTCGACAAGAAATACCGTTGAGGGATCACGCAGACGCTGGTGCATTTTCACTGAACGAAACTGATTGCAATGACGGAGTTTTTAAAGTTGTCTTAAGACTGCGAGTGGAGGCTGCTGACAAGCAAACAACTGACCTCTTTTTAAAGGCTCCCCGCAACGCTTCATATTTAAAGCTGGAGAGTGCAAAATCAAATTATATCTTTGATGGCTGATGCCATACAAAAGCAAATAATTTCCGATATTTCCCAATGCAAATACTTTTCGATACCAGCGGATGAAACGACTGATGCAAGTCAGAGCAACTTAGTTTATCCGTTCGGTTTATCAAAGATACCAAAGTGCACGAAGAATTTTTGTGCTTTGTTCCAGTTTCTTCAACAACAGGCCAAGATCTTGCATCTACAATTCTCACCCAACTATCTCAACTTGGGCTTAATCCTGAACATATGCGTGGACAAGGTTATGATGGCGCAAGTAATATGAGCGGAAAATATCGTAGTGTTCAGGCTATAGTAAAAGAATTGTACCCTTTGGCCATGTGCACTCATTGCTGCAACCATGTTCTTAACTTGGCCATTAGTACTTCATCGCAGTTGCCAGTTATTAGAAATGCGATGGCAACTATATCGGACATTGGTACGCGTTTTTCTGTCGCGTTCTGCACAGCGCGTATCGATATTTCAAGACAATGTTGAAAGGGAAGTTTCAGGCTCGGCTTCTTCGCGACAGAAGCTGAAACCAATTTGCGCCACACGCTGGGTAGAAAGACATGACTCGATCATCATTTTCGTGACACTATTTGCCAGCAGTTATTTCTACACTTGAGGAATTGCAGCAGGAAAACAAGCAAGTGGAGGTTGCGACCAAAGCAGCAACTTTGCTCAATTCTGTACAGAAATGCACGTTTTTAATCCCGGCTTTAGTTATGCAACACACTGCTGGTATAATCCTGCCTGTTTCAAAACTGCTGCAAAAGAAAGAATTGGATATATTTGCAATGATTGAGCTCATTGATAGTGTGCTGGATATTCTCCGACAAAACAGAAGCAATTGCGAAAACGTTTTTCATAAAATATTTGACCAAGCTAAGAATGACTGTGAAAAATAAGATGCTCCACTAGTGATTCCCAGAAGATGCAAAACTCAAATTTTTAGAGATAGTTATCCTTCTGATGACCCTGAGCATTTTTTTCGGGAAGCCATATTTTTACCGTATTTAGATCATTTAATAGTGGAAATGGAGAATAGATTCCTTGGTCAGAAGCAGAAGTGCCGAAGTCTTTGGGGCTTGATACCTAAGTATTGCGATGCTTCGCCAAACACTGCTCAAGATTTAGAAAGGTTACTGGAAATATATCAGGAATATATTGGTCCCAGAGTAGCGGTTGTTCCTGAAGTGCGGCGTTGGGTAAATAAGTGGAAGAAGGAAGATGTTAGCACTGTTCCTTCGAGTGCCATCGAGGCACTCTGTGCTTGCCATGCTGACATTTATCCGAATGTCTACATTTTGCTCACCATCTTAGGCACTCTTCCTGTATCAACTGCTACAAGTGAGCGCAGTTTCAGCACCATGCATGAGACGTCTTAAAGCCTATCTAAGATCATCGATTGGAAATTAGCGAATGACAGAACTTGCACTGCTTTCCATACACAAAGACCGCCAGATCGACAGAGAAACAATTATGAATGACTTTGTGCCAGCAGTAATCGCAGATCTGATTTCGTGCTTTAGCATATATAAAATTTGTGAAACGGATTATTTTACTAAAGCGAAAGATTTGAAATGAATATTCTACGACAGGCAACTACTTTGCCCATGGCCCTATCGGTAGGACCAACACTTTAAGAAACTATAAACATTAACTGTCCCCCGGTGTGTTCGTGCTATTGCTGCGATTCCATTTGCCGTGACGGTTTGCTTGTGAGAGAGAGTGAGAGATGTCACGTGCTTAGTTGGCCAAATAAGCATGCATGGGTTGCCCCAAGCGCCTCCTGAAGAGCATTTGTCCTTGTCCTTTCTGTCATTTCAAAATTTCTACGGCGGCATCTGTCTGTACCTTGCGCAATGATCTGTAAAGTTAGTGATATGTCGGCTAAGCTTTGTTTGCTACCACTGCCTCGAATATGTTAGATGATACACTAGCACTTCGGAAACGTTTGTGCTGCCTTTTACGAGTATGTGTAGAAACTGTTGTTTCAATTCTGTTTTGATGATTTAACAAAGGTATTTTGCTTTTGGTATCGACCAACAACCATGTAGATAAGTCTACGATCTGTAGTAGTACTGCAGTGCATTTTGCTTGTCTGCGATGTTAATAAAAGTTCTGTTGATAATATTTCGTGACAAATAATAGCCGACTGAGACACCAGAATTTGCTGGAAGTGGTATGAAGTAATGCTACTATATAAGATAAGAGTGCTTTAAAAAAACAATATCTCGGGATACTGAGCATGTTGCAAACTTCCATTAACAAATGTCAAAATTTGCAGAGAAGTGCCACACAACATCGCATCGTACTTTAACAGATAACAAAATCACAGTAACGGGCGAAAACGGGCAAAGAAAAACAGACGTCGCGGCTGGACCTGGTCAAGAAAAGTGTTGATGTGTTAAAATTGAAATAGCATATATCACATAAATGTTATAGTAAATAAGGTAGCCTGTACTTTAGTGAGAGGAAAATATTTTTCTCAAAATTTCAGCCCCCTCCCTTAAAAAATTTCTGCGTGCGCCCCTGTTACCATTCACACTTGTAATTCAAAGATTTGTCACCTGTTACGGGCAATCAAGCAAAAAACACATTCTATAAGTCCTTATTTACCAAATAATAAAATGCACATGCATTTCTAGTTTTCACCAACGAAATTGTAACTTTGCGTTAGAAAATACTCCAGGTTTACTTGCAAATTTACATGAAGATCAGACCACCAATGCTGAGTTACGAAGTATATTCAGCAGATGATTCGTGATCCTGAAGATGTTTTTTTCCTTGAAATATTTTCCTTGAAATAAGGAAAAGATAAAATAGTTAATGAATGTATTAACATGCATGTACAAAGCTTTTTATCAATTTTACCTTGGCTTGACTTAAATGCAACTATACGAGGTCAATGGCGGCGCTAGGAGGGATTTGGGGACTGAAGCCTTCCCAGCAAATCTTTTTAAGAACCATTTTCAATATCGGCGTTAACGTGTTCAGCGCCGCGAGAAGAACATACATTTAAGACAAATGACTTCGTGCTACGACTATAGTTGTTTGTACAAGGATTTTCATTAATAATGGCAGCAATGATTCAAGGCTTATCCATGACGATGCACTAATCTTTAATTTGTATACATGAGCCAATTACATGTGGAAAAAACTCTCTGCGCAAGTAAGGAAAGCAGGAAGAGATACTTTTGCAGTTACTTGGGTGGCCATTCGTCCGACTTTACGCCGGTTGTCCGACACTCTAAGCGTTTGTCCTCCGTCCGGCCGAAAGTTTGTTCTCCTTTTTCAAATGTTGCCACGTATTTATTTAAAGAATGAGCAATATGCGTTAATTTTTGCGTTCAATAACAAACAAGTGACTTTTAGCGTACTATGTTGCTTAGGAATAGGGAAAAAATGGCACTGTGAAAGCGTTCATTTGTAAAAATGCTGATTAATTAGGAATGGTTTACCTTGATTGTTTTCTGACAAACGATGTCATGCTGCTGTGTTGCACGAGATCAACAAAGGAATGGTCCTATTGGCGACTTATCTAATTTTGTGGCATTAAGTGTGTAGTAAGTAACTGATTAGTTTCAGAAAACTGTGATGTGAAGTGAACCTGAGGTATGAATTCATTATTTTTCGTCAAGGTGGCACAGTGATCACTGAATTAATTGTGAAATGTTATGTGAATCTCACCTGAAAGAGATCCCGAGCAAGTATTCTATAGTTATTTTTTTCTGTGCGGTTACGTCTGAACACTTAAACTGCCAGCAGAAAAATTTTGCAAGAAAGGTATGAAAAATATAAGACCATCCAGATCTGGAAAACTTTAAATGATTTTTCTATACAACAGCTTAAATGCATCACGGGGTAAACGGTATATGTGTTCCAACCATGGGCGTCGGAAGGATTTTTTCCAGTGGGGGGCCAAAAGTGGTGAAATTTGGTTTTTACCCCTCGAAATTGAAGAAACAACCTTCTTTTGCTAACAATTTTAAAATCCAGGGGGGGCAAGGCCCTCCCTTTCCGACGCCAATGATTCCAACAACAATTTATTCAACACCAATAATTTAAAAACCCTTTCGCATAAAAATGTACGGTAAAAGTGTAATGCACATCTGCAATATACAGCATGTTCCCGCATTTTTTCCTGCCTGTAAGATGTTAAAAGTAAATTATTTGGAAACGTGTTGCTTTAGAATTGGAAATAATTGACGTGATATGGAGGTGCAATGTTTTCGTGATGTGCTGAGGCTTGTTCATTACAAACTCAGAATTAGGCTTTTGCATCAGTGTTTATCTGTTATAACAGTTAGACGGGTTCGTTGTCCACAACGCGTTTTTTGACACTGCCACAGCACCATGCGTGCTATTCTCTTCAGGTTCTAGTTGCCTAGTAATAACTTCATAAATTTTCCTTTACTAGTTCTGAGTTGCATCGTCTGTATTTTCAGATATGCTGCCGATCAAGGACATCCAGAAGCCTCATTTAATCTGGCGGTTGGCCACATACATGGTATAAACAAGCTGAAATATGGGTGAGGCCATAAAAGTGCGGCAATCTTTCAATGCGTACTCCAAATTATGAGAAAAATCAAAGAGATTTTTTGAAAAACATCATGTACACCTGCACTTATATATGTTTATACAAAAAAGGTTTAAGGTTTAAATCGTAGTTTTTGCAAAGATGTTTCATCTAGTTTATTAGGTTTCATTTGATATGGAAAATTTATTTTGTTTAGCCACACCACAAGGTTATTGAATTACGCCAAGAAACATGGAGTGAAAGAAGCAGATGATGCACTTTCATTGTGTGCAAGAAGTGCATGCGACATTTGACTCAGCAGAAATTAAGAGAAAAAACTTGAAGAACTTAAAGTCAACATTGTTGATGATCCCTGTTATTTCACTTCATCGTAAATTACAACATGTTCTGCAATGTATGAACTTAATATATTGCCACCAAAGAAATTTGGCTGAGAACTGGGCACGTGTGTTGAAACAACCAACCCGTATTTTAGGGAAGGTTGTTAGTATTGTTCTCGCCTATTTTTCCTCCATAATATCTCCACTTTGCAAACCCTTCAGTTGATAAAGTCAGCTTTTGTGTGCTAATCAGCATTATATTGATATCGAAGAGTTGTTACATAAACAGCACTATTATTGGTTACTTCATGAAATGTACGATGTCAACCTGGCGAAAGATGAAGGTTCTGACCAGATAAGATAAAGAAGGTCACAGCTTGCACGAAATATTACGCCAAACCCCATAACTACTGTATATAAACTCATGGGCGTCGGAGAGATTTTTTCCTCTTTGTCTAGGGGGGCCAAAAGTGGTGAAATTTGTTTTTTCCTACTCGAAACTCAGAAAACAACCTTTGCTGAATTTTCAAAATCCAGGGGGCCTTGAAGGCACCCCTGCACCCTTCCGACGCCCATGTATAAACGATGAAGACTTTTTAATTATATATAGTTAATTTAAATTTATGCAAAGGACGTTTTCATTTTCTGTCAACAGTAGCTCTTGTAAAGCAAAAGTTCCTCATCAACAACGTTGTGATTTGTACGATCTAAATGTCATATACCTGATGATGAGGAATTTTTGCAAAATGTTGAAAATCTACACAATTCTTTTGCACCTGCCGCAAACATACTGAACAAGCCTTCGCAATTAAAAGACATCACACAATTCGGATCTTACTTCTAAAGTACGCATGTGACCCCTTTTTCACCTTTTAATTATATCTGCTTATACACACGCGGTTGGGGCAAAATCCATATACCTAATTCTCTATAACAAAAGGCACTTCAATCCTTTGTTGTGTAGAAGCCACAGTGTATGATGAAGTTCAGTGCACCTGAAAAGCTTCAATGTGCAAGTATTGCATACAAATACGCAAGAATTCGAATGTGCTAGAAACGCATGCACGTTGTTGCGTATAAAAGCATGAGAAGTCCTGACAAAATGTGTTGCTGACTAACATTCGCGTTTTTGATATTGCAATGCTCGATAACACTGTTACGAACTACACATTCGGTCCCTTTAAGTCCCACATGCGCCACATTTTTTGCACCAACTGGCGTCAACATAACACGCCAGCCCGTTGAACTAGAGAGCTGTTCTAACCAATCAAATTTTTAGAGCCCTTGATTGACCTTCTAGCGGTTGTGGTTCGAAAGATATGGCCTAAAACAACAAAATAATTAATTAATCCCTTAGGGAATTAATAATGATGGCGAATTACACAAGTTAGCATGGAAGAATTTTACTGAAGTGAAGTGATGATTGTTAGAGGAGAACAAGGGGGTGTCATCGACATATTTAAAGTATTTTAAGTTTACAAGATGCAGGCGCGTAGTAATTGGGTAAAACAAAATCGAGTTTCAACATTTAAATATTTAATGCTCCCATTATTAAAGCATCGTACATAAAACGTGCAAGTGTCTGGCGTTTCTTTCCTGAACAGTTGTGCTTATACGGTTTTTAAGCCGGCAAATAAAAAGTCAGGGATATCTAGAAACTGACGTGGGTGGCTGTGGTCATCGCCTTCTGTTGTCGCTGGAGTTTCTAGATACCTTGTAAAAGTATACTTTCACTGAATTGATGAGTTTTAAACATTTGGTTTTAGTGAAGTTCCAAGCGTATGCTTTAAAACCAGGCGCATAACCAGAATTTTCATTGGGGGAGAAAACAACAACTGAGTCTCAACATATAAATCTTAAATTCCCCTTGTTTTTAAAGTATCCATAAAGCGTGCATTTGTCTCGCGTGTTCAGATTTAAGCCGGCAAATATAATGTCTGTTTTCATAGAATTGGCAAGTTTAAAAAGTTTGTTTTCAGTGAAGTTCCAAGCTTCTACTTTAGATCAAAGCCACGATTTGCTGGTTAAACTACCCTGCAAAAGCGGTTGTGAAAATCTCAATGCCATAAATGCAATGCACGATGCGCAGTATGGTGTTTGCAGCTGAGCAAGAAGTCGTGGCCGCCAGTACGATTGCGCTTCTTAGGCTATATTTACATGATTCTGGTATACACCAACACGTTCAATCGAAGCCGAGTAGCGATTTTGCTCAAAGATATCGACTTCTGAAGTAGGCCTTCTACAAAAATTACGAGCATATGAGACGTGGTTCCTGTTGTCCAATTCTTGAGCGACTAAATGACGTATGCAGCGGATAAATGTAAACGCTAGAGTATCGCAACGCGTATGAAAATGTTTGGATTTTATGTAATTAAAATGATATGAAATGCGACTGCGGCAGCATTTTTGTACACTTGCACTGAGCTCATGGGCGTCCGCAGGGGAGGGCAAAACGGGCATTTCCACCCAGGAAATTGGGTCTAGGAACATTTTAAGGGTTTTGTGAAGGTTCATTTGCACTGAAACCTGAAAAGGATAAGCAAAATGTCGATGTTTTGCCCTCTCTTGGAAAAAATTCTGCGGACACCCTTGATGAGCTTGCTTCTCACAAACGATTAGGTTTTCACTTAGTTATTTAGACTTAGCAATATAATTCACAAATTTGATTAAGACAATATTATGCATTGGGAAAATTTACACATGTCCTCCAAAAAAACTTGCATATGTTTGACCCACTCAGTCTACACAAAATGTGAAAAAGGTTGTGCAAAGTATTTCCGAAAAAGAAGCCACAATCGGTTGTCACCATGGCTCTGCTGTAAATTTAAGAAATACGTATTGCCGCAGCGGTCGATTTAGGCGTTCCAGCGTAACTGCTTAAAGTCTTTTGTCAAATTCATTAGTGTTAAAATAACGAAATTCAATCCACTGGCAGAGGTTATTAATACAAAACTCTTGATAATTTTTTTTAACCAAAAACGGCGTACAGTATTTACTAAAATACAATATATTTCTTTGGTTTATACATCAAAAACTTGATTAGCCTGAAAATTTTTGGTTTAACTTTTGCAACTTTTTGCAATTGGGGGAAATTGCCCCCAGGGGCTACGCGCCAGTTTCAGTAATTACACAGTCATTCTAGAGTCCTACGCGAGGGATAACTCGACATTTATGCGGCATCTGGAACAAGTTCCAATAATTGTAGTAATTTACTATTGCTGCACACAGGAAATTAAAGTAAAAATAGCCTACACATCTCCAAGTCATGTTACTATGAAAAGAGTGCCCCAAAAAATGCAAGAGCGCCGTTCTCGCCCCACTACACCACTGGGTACGCCGATTTTGACCAGGATTGCCCACGGAGGTGATCATGCATTGGAAAATCTAATCTCTGTACCTACTACCTATAGGCTAACTTCAACCGTGTTCTTCAAATCGTTGTAACCTTCGCATAGGATCTAAATGAAAATTTTGTGTGGCTACGTCTTCAACTGCACACTTCTGTATGGCGTGGATTGCGATCGCGTCCGTTTAGTAATCTAAGATAAGAAAACAGAAGACCGGAGGAATAATCTCTGAGAAGAAAAGGCTTGCTCGCTTTGTGTATCAAGTGTTATATCGCATATTCATACTGTATTATTACATCATAACGTAGCGTAACTTCTATTTGAATAAGAGCTGGTGATACCTGTTAACAACAAGGTAAAATATATACTCGGTAAACATCACAGTGTGTTATTATTTTCTGTGAAAGGATTCCTTTCGATAAATATTGTTACATCATAGGTTTAATTGTACTATGTAAACAAAGTGGAAACCATGATCGTTACTTGGGTTTTTATGGAAGAGAAATGAACACTTTTTCAGCGTACAACCAGGTTTAGTGTCTGCAGCCTATATTCGCTTTAAGCAGGTTGCGCCACGCTCGCAGTCATATGTTGAGCATGTGAGATCTAAAAGATTGGGGAATTTAGCTGACGTCGTACATCACTTTCCAGTCAGAGTCATGGCAGTAAGCGCGTGCATCTTTAGGCCTACAGTCTGCCAACCAGACAGCCTGCAGTATTGGGCTTGGCACATTGCAGCCTAAAGTACTGTAGGTCTAACAAAAAGTAGCTATAGTCCACGCTACAGCACATCTTCGGCCGATTAGCGGCTAACATGAGTTTGGACAGTGCTAGACGCAGGGTTGCTAGGCTATTGTAAAGCTAGTACTTATTTGTTTTTAGCATGAAAAGTGCTCTAACCTGGCTGAATCTTAATCTAAATTCAGTGAGTTCTAAGTTGTGTAGTTTAGTGCAGTGCTGATTTGCCAATTTTACCAGAGAGGAAGAGGCTGTAACGGTTTTCAGAAAGTATCTACTTCGCGAAAACAGCCTGCTATGGCCTGTTGCTAGATGCAGAGTGCTGACACGAGGCAATTGATATTGGCGTCAGATCAGATGGTTGAAATTTAAGATAGGTCTTTTTCGTGGTTATTCATATTTACTGCGTTTCCATGTCAACTTTTTGGATCAAGCTTCTGGGCCAGGCTACCATGTATGGAAGTGACGCAAGTTACGCACGCGGGCCATCAAATCAGATGGCTTAAAGCTTGGTCCATCAAAAATAGGTGAACTTGGCCCGTTTTACTTGGCTCAAAAAACTTGGCCCTCGCGTCGTTGAAGATGAGTAGTCGGGAATTTAGGCTTAAAAGCGTAGTGTATTCAGTAGGCCTGACTGTGAATTGCTTTTAGTACAGTATTGTAGAGTTGTGGAGAGTTTAAATAATACAGTAGCCATTACAGCTCATGCTCCACAGCTAGGAACTAAGTTTAACTGGCGAATACTTAATATATTGTAACACTTGTGTTATGCACTATCACGGCAAAGCTACCTACTGAAGGCCTCTGCTCGTGGCACCCAGAGAACCGGTCCGAGGCCCCCAAAGGGGGCCGAGGGCCCCGTTTGAGTAACCCTGGAGGCGCAGTTCTACAGCACCTCCAACAATTTCTTAGCTCTAGTTTTTGCAGCATCAGGCTGTAGCATGTTCCTCATCTAACCTGTTTCGTATCCTGTGCCTGCGGGATATTCTACTAGTAGGCTACCTAATGCTTTGCACTACATGACCTAATGTTACTTTATGCAACACCAGCAATCTTCTTGCGAGACAGCAACAGAAAACAATCAAAAATTTGGGATTTGGGAAACAGGTTCTCACTTTACCAATGGCGTAACTACGGGGGAAGAGGGACGAATCGCCCCTCCTGGCATGTTAAATGTAAAAACCGGGACACGCTTGCCTTCTATTTCGGTTTTAGTATTCTTTGGTTTTCAGTTGGTTGTTGTTTTTGCGTCTTTCGAAGTATTTTCCTGTGATTTAGGGTTTTAGTATAGACATTCGAATCCGGATTCACCATCATTTCTCAAGTTTTTTCGTAGTGTTGGCTAGTGGACCCCCTACAGTCGGCAGGGGGCCCCATTCAGCTAAGTTTCCCCCTTGGCTCAAACCTTTAGTTACGCCACTGCACTTTACGGCGCAGCAAAGCATCCATATTCTACCAGCTTAAAATTATTGTAGTTGCCGATAATTTCTGTACGCAGGCAAAATGATGGAGACCTGTATGATGGATACCAAATGCAGTAGTTGTTGGTGAATTGTTTCGGTTTTCGCGTCTCACCAGTATTGCTTTTGTGTAGTAAAAAACGTGTGGGCAATGTGTACACACCAAGCGTACAAAAAGTAAGAAATGCTGTAGCGTTTTTGCTCCTCTCAATGTCGGGCATGTCCAAACATCGATTCTGCAGTGCGGTTCTGTTATGACTAACCATTTTGTGCTCTTGTTAATGACAATACAGTTGTGGTGTTGATAAAGTGTTTTGCTTCTCTCCATGTTGCTCATGTGCAAAACCGATACCGCTACTGTGTGGCTAACCATTTTTGTGCTCTTGTGTCTATGATCGCGTCTGTATGGACCACGAGTCTGTAATAAACTATTATTATTATAAAACAACTGTTAATGAATGATTGATATTAGATTGCTTCAGTCGGAAACACCAAGAACGCATTCACAGGCACCTATGGTATAAGTCAGGGGTCTCCAAACTACGGCCCGCGGGCCAAATCTGGCCCGCGAAGACATTTTACTAATAATGAAAAAATTATATAATTACGAAAAATTTGTTGGTTTGGTAGAATGTAACGCAACCCGAAACAATCACATCACGTAAGATGTCCGGCCCTCGAACTGTTGTTTAATAGCTTATGTGGCCCTCGGGCAAAAAAGTGTGGAGACCCCTGGTATAAGTCACAATGTCGTTTCATTGCTTTAGTATTTTCAACGCCAGCTCACTCGGCTGCGTCGACAGCATCTCGCAGTAGTAAATGTAGCCCAAGCAAAAACTAGACATTGAAACGCACGCGCTACTTAGTCCACACGGTTGGTGTGGCGCGGTGATTTGCCTCATAAAAACGTTGAATTCATAGTAGCAATGGGCGAGCCTGCCTAGTCGAGTGGGCAAATCTCTATTATTGCTTTTTCGCGGGGGATCGTGATTCCACTCTTTCTTTAGATAGTTCAAGGCGACGCAGCATTGTGACTGCAACATTGGGCTAAAGGTCAAGCTTGCGTGCCATGTCACAAGTGGATAAGGCAAGGCTTGCCGTAACCCAGTTATAATTGGGAAAAATATTGTTTGGTGGGCTATAACGGCTCCAGGGAACGTTTGACTCCATCTGTTCTGGACTACCATTGGTAGATAGTATAGCTTGGATATCAAGATGATAGCTCGAGTCTTAACACAGAGCCCTGGCGCGCTGAAAGGTTTGAACATAACGCTCGGTTTGTAGGAATAATAATAAGGCACAGTAAATGTGAGCTCAGCCAATGACTGTGTCTTGTAGTACATAGAAATTTTGTGATGTACTTTTAGATTAATTATGCGTTATCTTTCTGTAGTTATAGCTGCAACCCACATATTTTTCGCCAAAATTAGGCACTGCTGCCGAAATTAACCGCTTTGGTGATGATGATGTCTCAACATCAACGCGAACCTACTGCTATTGCAGCCCACCAAAGTGCGAACGAAATTGCCGTGGTGGATGAACACGGTAACACTGTTGGTAAGACGTCAAAAACAGTAAATGTATCAGAGTGACAGATTAAATTTTACGTTCTCATTTCCGTTGAACGTCGCTGCGCTATTTTAGTGGTTGTTTCTGGATTGAGCTGAATTGTTGAACGATCTTTTCGAATTTCCCAAGTTTTATAAGTGTAACGTTGAAGGGCGCTGTTGAACAAGCGTGCTTAATTTCACATAGTCAATGAAACACATCAAGAACGTCATACCGAAAACTGCTGCCAACCGTGCAGACACAACCTCCAAAACAACGAAGGGCAAAAATGACGATGTTTCGCGATATTTTAAATTCTTTTTTATGTTATGAGCCTACGGTTCTTCATACATTTGGTAAAACTAAGCGAAGTTGGACGGTTTATCTTTTTTTCAGATGGAGAATGAGGATTGTTTCGTGGAAACCGCCTGGTTTTGCGGTGATTCGTCCATGAAAATATCCGGACAAAAATAATAACAATTTAATTTTTTTTCAAACCTAAACCACAAATTCACAAAAAGCAATTTATTGTAAAAAATGTATTTCCTGTTTTCTTGTCTTCCTTTTTGACTAGTAGTGTAAGATCTATTCCTTTTTGACTAGTAGTGTAAGATCTATCTATATGATGGCACTTTTCAGCGTTGGTTTCCGAATTTGGTCTTGCTGTGCGTGTAGTTTGGTCGTCGTTACTTGGACTTCATTTTTCCATGCGTTGAAGCACTGTGGTAATCAGAACCGTCGCCAGAAAGTCGTCAATAGGGGGGCTTCACGTTTCTGCTGGGGGCTTTACGTTCGTGCAGGGGAGGCTTGACATTCAAATTTAACAAAAATTCCACTAACATATAGTGTTTCATATTTCAATTTGGGGGGCTTGGAGCTTTGTTTAGTGGGCTAAGCCCACCAAAGCCCCACCCCCGTGTCGACGGGACTGGTGGTCATGCTCATTCAACATAAATGTTCGACATTTCTTCCAGCATCCCCTTCATCCTCAGAACTTACCGACTGTACTTGCTGGCAGGTATGTTGGTCTCTAATCCTGCGAAATATGCGCAACGGGCACCTGATATCGGCCTTCACCTGAGATACCCAATTTCGTGCAGTAAACAAGCAAATATCACAACCTCGTGGCTCACGCAACATTTTGAAGAGAATACCATGACAAGCGTTCCAAGAAGCGTGATGTTTGAGGTAAGAATGAACGTGTCTATTTTGTAGTTTCTTTGCACAGAATAGGGGTTCTCAACCTTTTCAAGCATGTGGCCCAATCCAATTGATAATCAAGCCGAGGGTCCGTGACTCACCTGTTGTACAACTTTTCCAATGCGACAATAGTTGCACATGCACAGAGCAGAAATGCAAACAACACAACGTGCCCTGCAGTAAAATGCAAAGGCTGACCTAATTGTTGTTAACAACGTAGATATTCGAGGATCAGGGTGTTTGTTGCAGAAGCATGAATGTTTGCATAGTTAGAAGCACAGATATTTTACGAAGAGGTCCAACGACGGTAGGGCAGGGGGTTAAAAGAGTTGAAGGCCATGGAAACTTATGCAAAACAAAAAATCGTTACCAAATGCTTGTTTCTCTTTAGAAACCATGTTTACCTAAAAAATAATAAGAGAAATTATAGAAAACCATTCTGAAGCTTCTGTGTGCGCGAATAGCTGTACAATAAATTATTTGCAGTCTGTCTTGATAAATTGTGAAATTACCTGTGATACTGTTATCAAAAGGCACCTCCCCCGTTCCCCCCTTTTGGAAAGGTAAGGTGGTCAATGCCCCGTCTCGGGCGTTCACGGTGTAACACTTCGCGACAAAGTGCGCTACTGTGAAATTTGCAAAGTCCCGAATGTCCAACCACTTCTCCGAATCGAGAGATCCCAGCTGCTTAGGTTCGGCCATCTGTCCCGAATATCCCGTGAAAGATTGGTTGCTGGCTACACCAGGAGAAAGCGGCCAAGAGGTCGCTCAAGGACCAGGTGGAGTAATTACATCTCCGACCTTGCTTGGTCCCGTTTTGGTGTTGAGCCAACAGAACTATCTGAGTTTTCCGATGGTCATGAGGTATCTCGAATCTTCCTAGGGCTGATGTCCCCGCGACCCTCCCCTGAGGAAAAGCGGGCAGGAAAATGAATAAAAAATGAATATTCGAGGCTCAGTACATGATATGCACAGATCAAGTCATCTTCCACATTAAGCCAGTTTCTAGATTTCGTTTACATGGCAACAAGAGTCGCCTGTGTACCTCAAAATGCTTTCAGTAACTGTATGTTGTGCGGAGCGTGGTAGGCTATGCAGAAATTGCACGTTGCATTAATTTCTAACACATAATTTTACGAGAGGGAGCGTATTATGATGTTTGTAGCTCAAAGAGCTACTTATGTCTTCGATTAAAACATTCGAGTTGAAAAACCTACGTAATTTCAATAATGTCAGGCCATGGCCGTTTAAAAATTCAGCCATGGTGGTGGGCCATGGCCCACGGTTAAGAAACCCTGACATAGAATGAACCTAGTCTTTTATGTGGACAGTTGTACTACTTAGCTGAGTAAGCAAACATGCGGTGGTGTGGCAAGCACTCCATAAATAGTGTCTTACATTTTGCGCCATTATGACGTGCTGCCTACATCTCTTCTGCTTTTAAACGTGTTTATCTTTCCTGGTATGGCTTCTGCATGCCTGTAAAAACACTATATTCACATTTATTTTTCCATTTAGCACGATTTTCATTTACACAATCTGCCACACCGCCGAGCATAAGGATCTACAGCAGCTACAACTCAGCCACTCACACATCCTGTGACGAATTTCTTGGGGTTGATCTTTCTTGTTGGCGAGAGTGATACTTTGTGTAGGTGACGTAGATGTCTTTTTCGGAAGGTTAATCTTTTCATGTCTTCTCCAGCGTCGGACCTTTCATTCTACTGGACTTGATCTGCCGTGCGGAGAGCCGGTTTCAAAATTCTGGATCTTTGGCAGAAAGAACAGGACGGCAGTGCCATTCACCATGCATAACATTATCACTTTGTTTAAATCTACCTCGCCAGGATGGGTTAACGGTTAACCTGAGTGGGATGTATTGGTGCTATTTGCTGCAATGCAAGTAGAACCGATGGTAGGTCCAAAAACCTCATTATGCTGGTCTTGCGGGGCAGAGCAGTCCTGTGAAAATTCCCTGAACCACTTTTTAGACCATTGCTGCCAAAACGACGTCAGTAGTGTTTATAACCGTGTTTCTCAAACTTTTTTCCATCACCCACTTTCCACTCTCGACACACGGTTGTTGCCCCCAAGTTTGATAAAGTAAACACAAGGTAATATTTTTAAAGAATTTTATTTAAAGAAATCGATACATACAATGGTCCCCAGTTCAGTGTGATGGATGTGCTTGGCGACTTCCACAAAGCTTCAAAATATTGGGAGACATTTTAGTGTGGTACAGTCGTAAGCGGTTTCTTTGCTTGAGAGCATCATGGACACAGCCGAAAATCCCTTTTCAACCAAGTATGATGTTGGAAAGGAAGTTAACTCAATGATCGATTAGTCGTAGTGGTTGAGCTTTTTCGCCCCCTTTGTGTTGTTTTCCCCCCTTTGTTTTGTTCACCTCCTTGCCCCTCAAAATTGGCCCCAAGGGGGCGATGCCGCCACTTTGAGAACCACTGATTTATATCTTGCGCATTGCTACTTCTACACGATTAAACAGCGCCTGCCAGTCTAGATTGAATTTTTGTCTTTCAAGAACGTTTAAACACATTATAACTTCTCCATGTTGAAGGGCTGAACTTGAGCAAACAAAAGGTGGAAAACATTCCAAGAGAGCTGACGACTGTGGCAGAAAAGCGTCTTTAGCGTACAGTTTGAATTCGCAATCGTTCAAGTCATTTCAGTGCATGCAAAAAGCCTATATACATGCATGGTGTACGCGAGACCTTTTGTAAATGTTACCTGGGTTTCTTCTCTCACCGATGGAACGTCGACACCTACCCAGACCTGACCTTCGCGAGTTTCGGCCAGGACAGCCGACTGTCGGACAGACGTGTTCTTGGAAAGTTCCTGCGGTCACAATGTCGGCCTTCCCTCATAACGCCACCGAAGCTCAAGGTTCCTGCCCACAGCGATTCGGTGAAGTGTTGGAACTTTCGCAAGGCTGATTGGAAGCGCTTTTGCCTTCTCACAGATGAATCCGTTGAGAGGTTGCCACACATCAAACATTGAGAGGGCGTACCAAGATTTTTGCGAGAGCCTACTATCCGCAGCCAAACATTGTATCCCACGTGGCCGTCGGAAGAACTATATGCCATGCTGGGACAAAGAGTGCGAGACCCTCTATCGCTGTTTCATCCGAGCCCCAGTGGGGACTGACTCTGATAGAGCCGCTTCGTCCCTACTGTCTCGGCTCGGGCAGAAGAAGCAGGAGCGATGGGATAAATCTGTCAATTCCATCGACTTCTCGCACTATAGCCGCAAGGCGTGGAGAGCCATCAATAAACTTACTGGC
>Ga0210059_1007656_pt1 | contig 17123 bp, 11 predicted proteins | sample Ectturendosymbi2_FD_188042 | JGI IMG/M metagenome (GOLD analysis project Ga0210059, IMG submission 188042) | Ecteinascidia turbinata endosymbiont from Florida, USA - Sample 2 (SPAdes) (version 2) | ecosystem: Host-associated > Tunicates > Ascidians > Unclassified | place: Key West, Florida...
TAAGTTTTCAAAATTGATTAATGAAGGCCCACTGGCAAACCTATGTCATGTGTCTATTTTGCCGCCATCTTGACTATTTTGCCGCCATCTTGGAGGCAAAAAAGATATTGCCTACTTTATATTATGGACCACGGGCCGGTCCGGGCCAGAAAATATGTTGTAGTTTGGCACAACGGGCCGGTCCGGGCAGTTTCATGTTAGCTTCGGGCGGGCCGGGCTGAAAAAGTGCTGGCCCGTGCCATCTCTACCATGCATATGTTGCTAATAAAAGCTCATTAAGTCATCGTTATTGTGCAATCCACTGGTTCGTTTCGATAAGAGTCATAAGACAATCACATGATGTCTAGTCACGTTTTTCGTGACTGTCCTCGTGACTGGATGCTGGCCGGATGTGTGGTTAGCTGCGTGATCGCCTGTCGATCGGAAGTGTGGCTGGGGCTTTGAGCTGTAATGTATTTTTAAGGTTTGACCAGTTTTCCATGTTGCAATATTTTGTTCCAGCTTTTTATCTGCTGTACAATGATGACGGTTCCAGGCCTAGCCCGCTCTACAGCAATTATTTGTTGCAGGCCAAAAGTGCCTGTAACAGCCATGACTACACTTGTTAAATACGGAACCAGGTGTTTGTATAAGGATACTAATTTTTACTCTGTCCTGATCGTTAGGTCTGCACCTTGATTGAAACTGAAAATTTCTCATTTTCGGAAATTTTTCGAAAAGAACTTTTTTTGTGTGTCAGGCTTATACAGAATCTGAAGATGGCGTGAAATAATATTTTTATTTGTTTTGTCCGCCTACCCACTCCAGCGCACCTTCCCCCCATTTCAGGTGAAAAGGGCAAAGGCCGCAAATAGGGGATAGAGCGTTTATGTAAATAAGACAGATAACACATAAATGCAAATCTTCTTTTTCTTTTTTTTTATATCAATTAATAGCTAATGAAACATCGTGTTGAGATCAACATTCTATTCACAAAGATGGTATCCAGGCCAGTTCTGAGGCAAGGCCCAAGGTGATGCTGCTTTTGATACAAGAAAGAAAACACAAAATAATTAATGGAACTCTATAGAGGACCGCACCGCGTCGTAGCGGTACTTTGTGCGAAGTTTACATATAGTCCTTCGCAAATTCAGCTTGAATCATCGTCTACTGCAATTTTTTGCGTAGGTTTACCGTTGCACACTTGGAAGTTTTTGTACTATCTTTTTAATGAGGTCCAGATAGAGTTGTTTGTCATACTTTTCATAATATCGTTGTCTGTAGTGAAGTGACTTGTTAAATCTAATAATTAGAGTATGGGGTTTGATTGGGGAGGTTTGGAATTTGTTTTTGTTTCTAGTTTTCCAAATAGTGTATGATAGGACTGAGTTGAGGTATGGTGTCAAGTTATTGCAGTAGGTGGTCCGGGATAGAGGGGTGTGAAATTGTATTCTTGCCGTGTCAAAAAAGTACGTTGTGTGTTGTCCTGTAAAATTAAAATATAACCTTGTAACATGATGTAACAATGGTTTAATTATTACGCATTTACTAAAAAGGTGGATATCTGTTTCGTATTGTGTCAAACAAATATGACAATTTGGCTTGAGATCTATTATATTTGGTTTGAATTTAGATTCTAGAGGCAGAAGATTATTTAATAATTTATAATTAAATGTTTTCAAATAGTTCGGCAATCGGCAGTATGGGATGGTGAATCCACTCCAGATTGGTGTTGTTATTTTCAGAGGGTTGTAAGAAATTTCTTTTCGAATTTTGGGTATCGATTTTAACCTTTTATATATCTCATTTATTTTGCCTTTAATTAATTCTTCTTTTGTTGTTTTATACTCTTCTATAATCTTTAAAAACTGTTTATAATACGGGGAAGGGAGAGCAGCATGTGGTGTGCTTTGTGTTCTTGGTATTTGAAGAATGTTGCTAATCTGCAGGCCTATATTGTACTCAAAATGCCGGAGGTGAGGTGGCAGTTTTTCATTGTTTATTTTAGCGCGGATATACGGAGTAATATGTTTGACATACGTTAGGCATGCATAAGTAGAAATATCGGCAAAGTCATAGCCTCCGTCTTTTTTGGGTTTTGATAATTTTTTGGTATTTAAGACTGAGTTTACAAATCCTACGGCATATTGCACGATTATTGTATTTACTAGTTCTTGTTTGGGTTTTGGAAAGTAGTACGTGTTTGCTAGATGCGTTATTATTGGTGTTAAAATAGTTTTTGATATGATAGCTTTTAAGTCATAGGTCGCGTGTTGTAATCTTAATTCTTTAATCTTCTCTTTCATCTCTGTAATTTTTCGATTCCAAATTTCCGTAACTGCTGTTGGTGGTCCTATTACTATGTTCAGAGGGTCGATATATTGTGGTCGCCAGTTTATACCCCATAGCTTGTTTTTATTTGAAATTGGGGTTGTATGGCTGAAGTTTTTTCTTTGTTTAATATCAGGCCCAAGGCTTTGTGAAAATCTTCTAAAATGGATTTTATAATGGGAAGGGAAGCTGTTTTGCTGATGGTCAAAGTTAGGTCATCTGCATAAGCCACTATTTTGGGAGGCAGTTTGATTGGGTTTGGTGAAGGCGTGATATATTTGTTCTCCTGTACTGCCCTGAGTAGCGGATCTAGCGCGATAATGAATATAGTGGGGCTCATCGGATCGCCCTGGCGAACCACTCTTTGCGTGGCAAACGGTTTTGTCAATTCTTGGTTGATTTTAATAGTTGAGAAGCTTTTTGAATGTATCGATTTCATAAATTTTAAGAATACATCCGGAAAATTCTTTTTCTTTAACACTCTTATCAACCAGTCGTGATGAATTGAATCAAAAGCTTTCCGAAAGTCTACAGCTACGAAAAACGAGTCTGTTTTCGATTTCTGCGCTTCATAATAGGCGTCTCTGATTACGATCGACGCTGTGTATGTGGACAGCCGGGGCTGCGTGCTGTTGCTCTGAAATGATTTGCTTGAGTGTTGGTTTGATTCGGTTGTTTAGGTTCGGCTTAGCAATTTGTAATCACAGTTTAACAGCGTGATAGGTCTATAGTTCTCAATTTTAGACGGGTCTCCTTTCTTATGAACTAGAGTTACTACTCCATTGGTAAATTGTTCATTAAGTTTGTTGTTCTGGTAGATGTAGTTGAATGTTTTTAATAATGGCTCTTTCACTATTTCGAAAAAGAATATATAAAACTCATTCGATATCCCGTCTGGACCGGGCGATTTCCCTTTCTTTAGATGTTTTATTGCCAATGTCAGTTCTTTTAACGTTATCAGTTTCTGAATCATCTCATGTTGTTGGGCATTCAGGCCGTCGCAAGCATTATTTAAAAATATATTTTGCATACTCACATTTGCACCTTGCGCAGAGTACAAATTTTTATAGAACTCGTAAATGTGCTCATTTGTTTCGTGTGTTTTTTTTACCACATCTCCCTTACCCGTTTTCATTTCTTTTATATAGTTTTATTTTTTTTCAGAGCGAGATTTTTATACAACTCTTTTAACGCTACGTTTTTATATTCTAGTAGGTTTGCTCTAAGTTTTAACAATCTGTTTTTTGCGTTTGCGAGGAATTTGTCGTGCGTTTCTCGCTGACAGGCTTTGTACACTTGAAAGCTTGTAGCATTTGGGTTGCGCGTAATGTTTTCTCTAAGCTGCGTCAATCTTTGCTGTTCCGCCAAGTTTTCTTGTACTCGTTTTTTGTATTCTAGTCCTGATTGTTTGATTAGGCATTTTTTAATATGGTTTTTGAAACGTTGCCAATTTTGTAATGGGTTGCATTCAGTTTCGTTTAAGTTTAGAGTGAGTCTATCTATCATCTCGCTTATTTCGTAATTGTATTCTGGGATTATATAATTGTTAATATTGTTTTTCCAGTAAAGTTTTTTCCTTTGATATGCGTGTGGGGTGTCAGGGTAAGGATGACGAGATCGTGGTCATAAAAAGGGGTGGGCAGGATGGTATGGGTAGAGGGGTGACATAAGTGGTTTGTATAAAATCTGTCTAACCTTGAGTGTGAATTATACGCATGTCTAGTGTAAGTGGTCGCAGTTGGGTTAAGGGAGCGGAAGGTATCTATAAGTTTGAGGTTGTTTTCAAGGTCGAACAGAGTGTCTGGTTTAGGATAAGCGAGAATGGGGGGTATTTGTCCAAGTTTGGATTTTCTACGCAATTAAAATCTCCTCCTATTACTACCGGAAGGGTACTGTCTATATATGGGTATAGATTATCAAAGAAAATTTCATTTTGTGCTCGTTTGTCAGTTCCTGCTGGCGCATATACATTTACAATTTGGTACTGGTGTTCGAAAAGCAAAAGTTTGATTGTTAGTATCCTGCCTTGTAAATCACTGTTCATTTTCTCAATATAGACTCTGGGTGAATTTACAAAGAACGTTACTCCGGTTGTATTTTCATTTTCTATATTGGAATGAAAGAGGGCCTGGCCACTCTTTCATTCTTTCTGCCAAGCTTTCTCCTGATATGGTCGGCTATGCGTTTCTTGTACTAGAATTATGTCGCTTTTACCGTTTCGAGAAAGCTAATTACAGCAATTCTCTTAGCTTGTTCTGACAAGCTGTTCACATTAAAAGTTACGATCTTCAAATCCATTTTACACAATTGACAGAAAGGGGTAATGTACGAGAACACGGTCATTCACACGTAATTAAAGCGATAAATACAATACATAAAACTACAAACATGTTTGATGCTTTAGTCAGATCTCCTCGGGGCCAGAGTGCGCCCCATCTGCATCACAAAATGCATGACACTCATTACATTTAACTTCCTCCTCTGGTCCAAACTGTATCCACGTCTGCACGGCGGTCGACATTTCACCATTATTCTACTACAGTTTTTACACGGGTAGCATCTATCTATATCGTGTTCCGAGATCCATTCTCCACATTTGCAATGGAAGAAAGTGGTATTGCAGAAGCATAGTTGGGCGTTTCTACTTTCGTTCAGTGTTTTTCTACAACATTTCGTCACAGATTTCTGAGGTGACATCTCATCCCTTTGTCTTTTTTTTTTCTTATGTGTTTTTGTGATAAATCCATCTAGATCCGGGCAACCTGAGTTTATGCTCTCTACTTCGTTTTCTTGTGTTTTTTCCTGTGATTGAGCATTTCCTTCTTTTCCCTGTTGCTTGTTTAGGTCAAAGAGTGGATACCTGCGTTGTCCTTCCACATTTTCTTTATCTCTATGTTTTCGCCACATTGCTCTAGTGTGTTGCAGTTTCTCACAATTATCTCGTTTGCGACCTTTCTCCTTACAATAATCACAAAATGGGGGTTGTTCATTACAATATGCTAGAGTTTGCATTCCGCCCATTGTAAGGAAGCGCGGTATTTCCTTCATGGTATTTTTTTTTAAAAGACATGCCTTTTGCCTATCTGTATTCCGTACCGGTCTTTCAACGCGTTTATTTTGAAAACCTCTCCATAGGTTTTGAGTTCTTCCACTATTTCTTCGTCTTTAAATTGTGGTGGTACCCGGCAGATCGTAACCCTAGTTTCATTTTCTCCGAATCTCGATACTTCTTCTATTTTAGCTGACAGAGCAAGTTTTTCGCGCAATTCTATTGCTTGTTCCGTTTCATGGGTGTGAAAGACTACTTTCAAACCAGGAAGTTGGATGATTGCTACTAGCTTGTGTCTGAAATCGAAACGCAGTTTTTCTAATTCTTCACATATCTCAAAACGTTTCAAAGGGTTTTTTAATTTCGTCAAGACTTCCACTTTACAATTGTAGCTAAACTTTTTTGTGGCAGGCCCACCCTGCGCTGCTACAGAACTATACGCTTGTTGGTTCATCATGCTTGAAGGAAAAGACAAAAAAAGAAAAAGTTCCCACACCTGTTCCGCCTCCGCAAGTGTTGAGGTACTAACGTGGGTTTCTCTTCCCGTCGTTCTTCTTTCAAATAGATATAATCCACAGGTTCATTGGTGAATAATTCCACGGATGATACTCCTTAGATTCTCACTGTCTGTGTGTTCTAACAAGAACATCTACTTGCACGAACTTTGCTGCAAAGCTCTGGTCTACGTAGCAGGAAACAAAACTACTCAGCACTTGTTTAGATGTTAAATACGTGCGGTCTGCTTTGTTCGTGCCATCTTTCTCCAGAGTTTTCTCAAGATGCAAGGCACATTGGGCGTTGTCAAGAACATTACAATAAGGAAAAATTCTCTGTCCTCAGTATTCATGTCACTCATTGTTACACCAGGGTTGCCAGATTGGCTTTTTTCACGCCAAATTTGGGAAATTTGGCTTTTTTCAAAGGTAGTTGGCGTCACAAAAACTGTTTGACTTTTTGGCTTTTTCTTTTCAATATTTGGCGTTTTTTGGAGGCAGTTGGCACATACTATCCGACTGGTGTTTTGGCTTTAAATGTCTTGCTGAAAATTGTTATTAGGTTTTTTTAAACAGTGCTTGGTGTATTTTCTTAAAAGGTATCTGGAAACCCAAAAAAGAATAAAGTTGTAGCATATCTGGCAACCGATAATGCCAAAGGTTCGAGTGGAAACACTAGAAAATGTGAAAGATGAAGATTTGGAATTATTCCTGTAGAGTGTAGAGGCAATGCTACAACTTTATTCATGTAAAATGTCCTACAACTAATAAAAAACTTTAAATTTCATGTTTATTTAACAATGTGGAATTTTTTCACCCGGTTTGGTATTTTTTCAGAGGTAGTTTGGCTTTTTTTCTCAAGAGATATCTGGCAACCCTGTGTTACAGTAACATTGTGGCACTGGCAATTCGACGTTTTTTTCCACTGAAGTGTCACAGTGTGTAGGAATGATTTAGTCCATGCAGTTAGTAGATTTCGTACAGATGTTTCAGTGAGTGATAAACAATCTTTTGGTTACCATTTCCACTGGCATCTGCTGAGCTCGAACTGTATCTAAAGACTGTTTTTGTTGCACTCGGTTGTGTGACTGTGTATAGCAGAAGTGTTTTGCATTTTGATAAGATTTTACTTTTTGAAGTTTCTCATCACTTTTATGGTAACACTCTGCAGTATCTTCAACATTGTAATGTTCAAAATGTGCAGTAAATAGCCCTTGCAATCTTATAGATTTTGTGCAACAAGTGTTTCAGTCTGACCTGTCATGAGCCAATGTTTGTTCTCAAGTGTTCCTGCCCTTTTGCTCATATGTGAACTTATTGATGGTTGTGAGCATGTGGATAAGTCATTATGATCATCAACTTAATGCAGTTCATGATTTAATCTTTTATTCATATATTAGGAGCACAAATCAAGGGAATTCTAGCCTTGTCGTTGAATTGGAAAGTTAATTTCAAATTGTTTAGTCCAGAAATGGGTCACAGTGGAAGCATGTGTCTTCAATAGTGTTTAATACATGGTTCCTAAGTTTTATTAAGATAAATAAAGACAAGTTCAGTTGTAACAGGTAATTTTAAGTTTACAGCAGAAATTGCTGTTTTAAGGTAAAAACTTGCTTATTTGGCATAACCATATTTTTTTGGCAAAAAATATACTGTCTTCCAAACAATTTGAGACACCTATGAGAATGGAAATTACAATAGTTGAAACATTTTGTGGTTTTGGCCATAACTTTTTCAAAAAACAGCCATTTTGTCCATTTTTTATCAGGATTTTGGCCATAAGTTACAAAAAAATCTGGCAGCCCTGGTTGAGGGTGAGGGAGGATGGCAGACTGGCGGTCTGTGTTCTGATCTGATAGTGATTGGTGCATTGTGCATAGCTTATGCTCAACTGCTGCATCACAGCACGTCAGTTATGGGAAGTTTACCTCTTTGCCTGGTCGTCTTTTGAGCAGTATTTACAATTTGTTAGTTTCAGTGAAATGTAGAAGACAACAATGCATGTAATATGTATCTTTACAATGCAGCAACGTCAACAGCAGTGCAGTTTCAGTCAAGCTAGCAGATATGCAGTTCAGGCTATTCCTAAACGTGCCATTATCATTTTGCAAGTTCAAATACAATAAAATAAATAAATTAATTGTGTGAATAAAAGGGTATGAAGTGTTTTCAATGTAGCCTACATGGCTTTATTTGTAGAGACTAAAGTGAAAAATTAGCAGTAATTGTCTTGTTCTTGTTTCATTGTGCTTGTGCCAAAATCACAAAGAGTTAAATGAAAAGTTATACATGACTTAATTCAGGTCAGCTGAAAGAGTCAATTGAGATTTGGTTCACATGAGAACAACTTATGATTCTGTGTCTTGGTTTCAAGTTTGGTAGCATGGTGTATCTATATTTTGCCTCATGAGGCAAAATGATATGTATAGTATAATACACAAATACATAATGAGTTAGGATTTAAAGGTAGGGAAAACATGCAGTTGACCAACACAGACAAGAAACAACTACCTGCTTGCCATCAGTAAAAGCATGACAATAATCATCCATATTGGCCAAAGGCAAAATAGTTCAAGTACCTCATGTGCCAAAATAGACTCTGCTTTCAAGCTTTCGAAGTGCAAACAGGAGTCGGAGTGTAAATTTCCAATGAGCTCCGGAGTAGGAGCTTGAGTCACTTTCTTAGGAGCAGGAGTCAAAAAAAGTGACGCCGATCACCTCTGGCATGGACTGGATTTTGGATTTTTTGGACCTGGACTCCGGCTTCGTCCGGCAGGATCCGGATTCAAGTTTTTTTAACAAAAACCGGATCCGGACTGGATTGTGTAATTTGCTGACGAAGAATGGTTTGTGAGACTGAGCTGTGCCTCGTTACAGGTTAGCCTCAGCACTAACATTTACTGTGATAAACTGGAAGAAATATAATATTTCAAGATTTTTCCTGAATGCTTCCGCGAGCTGTAAGTTGATGTAAGGGTCAGCGGCGTCAGTAGTACCACCAGCGTAAGGATTCATTCAGAAAGCAACTGAGGAACTGTTTGTACCTCCAGCATTAGAGCATAGGGAGTTGATTCAGAGAGCAACCGTTTCTACCTCCAGCGTAGAGATGGTTTGAGAAAGCAGCTGTTTGTACCTACACAGCGTAGGGTGTTGATGTAGAAAGCAACTGTTTGTACCTCCAGTGTAGGGAGTTGATTTAGAAAGCAACTGTTTGCACCTCCAGCGTGGGCATAATGCATAATGATGTTAGCAGCTTAATTCCGATTTATTGCTTTATTTTTTGCAAAAACAGTTTATTTGCCGTTGACACTCAGTGCACACGAGTCAGGTTCATTCACTGTTCAGGTGTCTTGCAAAGTGGTGACAGGACTGGTCGTTTGCATCAACTTATGACCGGCCCTGCTTGTAAAATCAACTCCCTACATTAGAGGTAGGCCTATCGTGCTTTCTAAATCAACTGTCTATGCCAGAGGTATAAACAGTTGCTTTGTAAATCAACTCCCCGAGCTGGAGGTGCATACAGTTGCATTCTTAAGCCACCCCTATGGTGCAGGTACACTCCCTACGCTGGCGGTACAAACGGTTGCTTTCTAAAGCCATCCTTAGCTGGAGGCAAAAATATTGAAATAGTATACAAAAAGTTGCTTTCTAAATCAAGCCCTACGCTGGAGGTATAAACAGTTGCTTTGTAAAGCCATCCCTACGCTGGAGGTACAACCCTGCGCTGGGGGTACTGATGCAGCCAACCACTAACCAGTCCTCGTTAATTGCCCGCCCCTGATTTAGCTTATTCCTTATGTGCAACTGTAACGTAAAAATCTGATGTTGAAAAAGGCAACAATGAAACAATCTGATGTTAAGGAGACAGACTCCATTGGCAACACTGGTTTCATTGCTGCATGACAGAACCCCTTCATTTGGTGCTGCCAGTAATGAATCCTCTAAAATTGTGCATTTTAGCAACCGACACAAGAACTTCTGCCTATGGCATTTGTATAGATTTAGGCTTCAATACAACTTTTATTTTTGTAGATCTTAACAGACAGCTGCTAAGCAGTAAGGAGTAGTTTGATGCTACTCTTTTTGAGCAACTTAAAGTTTTTGTATTTCTGTACATATGGCTGCATTACAAAGTTTAAGGCAGATTGTAAAGTCTGTGAAGTTTAGTCCAAGATTTGAAAGACATGCACAACACTTAAAAGTGATCAGCTGTGACAAAGGGTATATTAAATGTGAAATGCCTGTTTTGGAAGAGCATCTGAACATGAAGGATGGAATGCATGGTGGATTTACTGCAACACTGCTGGACATAGTATCAACATACGCTATTGCAACTATTCCTCCAGCTCGGTTTGGTGTTTCTGTTAATCTTAATGTGTCTTACATCAAGGCTGCACAAAAAGGGGACAACTTGACAATAACTTCAAAAGTTATGAAGTCAGGGAAAACCTTGGCATTTGCAAATATAGAAATAAAAAATCAAAAGGATGAGCTAATAGCTTTTGGCCAGCACACAAAATTTGTTGCAAATGGATAATAAAAATAAATTACTGGTTTGTGTTGTGGGTTGGAGCTTCTCTTGCTTTTTTACGTGAAGTTTTCTTTGTATATTTTTTGTTTGTCAATTTGTGGAAAAAACAAATGTAGTATTTAGTACAAAGGCATCTGTGTGATGATTAGATTTACAAAAGCACCAGCACAGCATTGTCTTCATCAAATCAATCTATTTTTATTTGCAAAAAATATAAACACTCCATTCTGTTTTGGTTCTGTTGCAATGATTTTTGTCCAGCTAGTTGACTCTAGTTTAATATTCTATAATGAATATATTATGTACCACAATGCAGATAAAAAAACATTCTAATAATATATTGAAATTATGGCTTAGTAAGTTTGTTTCTTTTAATGTAAAGCATTTTTCAGTATTATTTTTATGCATTCTGAAACAATGCTTTAGTTAGTACATCACAAACAATGATACCTTGAAGGTTTTATTAGTAAGCAATTATGATAAAAGTTGCAAAAGTAGAAAGCCTTGATTGATTCTTTTTGCTTCTCCTGAGTTGATTTGAAATGTTGACGTGAAAGTTTCTTAGAGAAGTTTGGCTGTTTTTGTGGCAGATGTATGTGTTCAAAATCTGTTGCTATTGAAAATGAAGTAGAAGTTTGTTGAAGAAATTCTCATTGTAACATGTAAACCAGAAAAATGTATATTATCAAATCATTTTCTTTGTGTAGCCAGTGTATTTTTGCACCTGCTGCTCGCATGGTGTTCCATTCAATAGAAGGGTGCAAACCACAACTTCTGTGACTGAGTTTTGGCTTAAACCATACAGCCTCTTCTAATGTTGGAAAAGAAAAATAGAAGCATTTAATTTATTGTTAACTATGCCTAAATATCTGGCTGTTTCTGAAAATAAACATCTGTGATTAAAATAAAATGCTGTAGAACACTATATGAAATGTGAGGTATACAATCTTTTTGTTAATCTGTTTTTGTGCTTTCACTCTCCAAGTTTTATGTATAATTTTGTTGTTCTAGTCTTGGATTTTTGGAAAATACCAACATAAAGGACTATGCAATCTTTCCAGTTGGTTTATTGCTTGACTATCATGTACCTCCAGTATATTCATATTATATCAGACTTTGTGTAGTATAAACAAAACCATGTCAAAGCCATCAAATTTGGTGAACAGTACAATTAAAAAAAATGTTTTTGAACGTTTGTAACTCAAACAGTTGGGTGATAATCATCTATTTTAACTAAATCAGACAACTCCTGAATTCAGTGGCCCAACTTTTTTTGGAAATTTACATATTCTTCATCTGTTGTTCACAATTCTATCCCATGTATTTTCTGAGGTGTATTGAGGAAAGAAAAAGGCATTGTTGACATAGGATCAAGTATTAATATATATTTAATTAAAGACATTGAAATTAAGCTTTGTATAATTTGATCCTGATATTATGTAGCACACATTGCTGATTAAAAAAGGTACTTCCAGTTTGAGTTTGTTTACTTGTAGTGGTGGCTCAGTACATGGGCAGCAATTAACAAATAATCCGGTTTGTTTAGCCTAGTGAAATATGGCCGTATTCTTAAATTTATGTTTTTTGTATGCATTTTTGCTTTTTGAGCATTGTTTACTGAAAGTTTTTATGATGTTCAGAGTTTCTTCGTGTTAAAAGTCATTTTTTTGCACAGATCAGTCAAATACATGCCAGCTAATTCCTTGTGAGTTGTTTTGTTGTGAATGTAGGTGGCCATAAACATCAGTCTTCAGCCATGAAAAGCAACTTAAAAGTGGAAACTATAGCTATAAAAAAGTCACTCCAAAGTATATCTGGGACATTATCTACATGTAATTCAACAATAAAGACTACTTGTAAACTTATAGAGAAAATTGCAAAACAATTATAACAATCATCATAGTAGCAGTCTTCCATACCACAATCAAGAGATAATTACTTCAAGACTTGGGAAAAGGAAATGCCGCACATCATCCGATGGTTTTCTAGCTACAAAGAAGGAACCTGTTGAACAGTCCGAAAGCAAACATTTGGCCTTGGATTCACAACCAAATCTAGCACCTTGCATTTTTAACTTCAATGGTTATTTGGTTTGGATTGTGAAATGTTCCCAGTTCCACATGTATGATTCTTTGCAAGGGCAAATGTAGTCAGTTATGAAGGCACAGTATATGCTTAATTTTCCATTTCTGATATGTATGATGCAGAAGAAAATTAGGTATTGTTGCAACCTCTCTGGTGGTGTTACGATGGTTGTGTGATTCACCACGAACGGATGTGCGTGAAGAATAACATCATTATATATGTAGCAAGAGCAAGCAATAGTAAGAGAGATTGCGACGCATGATCTCCATTGTTGCTTGCTACCACGATGCGAAGCTTTGCGCACATGCTGCTTGGGATTTCCGATCGCAACAGTATCATTTTTTTAGTATATCATGTGTTTTACATCTGTTAAAGTTTATTGCTAACATGTGCTGTTTCATCAGGCAGAGTAGTTGTCGACATTTATGTCACACCCACGCTTCCAATGATGAATTACTGCACTAAACAGAATGGCATTACTCCAGAGGTGCTTGAATCAAAGATGCAAACGAAAGGTCAGCTTAGGTTTGATAAGGGTGTTGTTTATAGTTGTATAAAAATAAGCTGTCATTGTGGAAACGAACATGATGCTGAAATGTGGAAATGTGCTGTCAGAATCATCGCAAGTTATGAAAACAGTGTGTGGCAGGCTGATTCTAAAGTAAATCCAGAGGCTTTCATTCTCAGTCATATATTCAGTAAGAATTTCGTTTGTGATTTGGATTTAATGGTAGGCACACTATTTTGAATTTGAGCAGCAAGCCAAAGCCTGGAATTTGATTTTTTCAGGTGAATGAGGTGATCTTGACCTAGGAGTGATACGATTATTTACCATGTGTGTGGATCGAATACCCAACCTTTCGTTTTTATGGTGGCTTGACTTGGAAGTTGTTTTACACTGAATACATCATTTTTTGGCTTCTGTTGATAAATATTGTGCAATGACAACTATGCCGTCACGTTTAGCCTTAGCAGTTTTCTTCATTTTTTGCCCGTTGAGTTGGGCTTGTTGAAAATGTTACTTAATTTCTCAATCCTGCTTTTGCTCTGTAGATTCTCCAAGCTATGAAAGGCAAAGTGGTTGTGGGGTAAGGTTGCCAGATCATTTGAAATTTTTCAAGGACACTTTGTTTTCCAAACAAATTTGGTGGGCTACTTTCATGGGCGTCCACAGAGGGGGCAAAACGGGAATTTTCCTCCCCTGGAAATTTCGGCAAGGAACCAGAAATTTTTAGAAAATCCGAAGTCAGCATCTCGATTGTGATTAATTGATTTAATTTCTTGCAAAAACACTGTATTACCGGTATGGCACTCACATTGCACAAGAGCCAGCTTCATTGTTCTGGTGTGATGCAGTGATGAGCTTGCAGTTCACTCATGTCCACTCCGCCTGCAGACTCGCGTTGCGGAGCTTGCGAGCGCATTGTTCTACTGTTCCTCTTTGTTGCGTAACAATAACATGGCAACGACTCTTAAAAGATTAACTTAAATTTACGATGGTTTAATGTCTTTTTCCGCATGTGACTGTTGACCCCAGACATCTTTGGCAGGTGACAGTGACTGCTGATAACGGTAAGACACGTTGTTTTATACTGTGTGAAAAGAATCGGGGGGGGAATCTAGCAATGCGTGCTTTCACAAGTTTGAAAGGACATCTGACTAGAAAACCGTATGGTTGTTTCAGATGTCCTGGGAACAAATTAAACGCTGTTCTAATGTGGTTTGTTTTCTGTGGCATGATTTGTATGTTCCCAAATAAACTGATACTGAAAAATCCATTATAGTGTGAGATGATCAGTGTGACCAATTTGCCTGAGTGAATAGCTTAAAATCTAGCTACGCTTATGAACGCTTTTCACACAGAATAAAACTGCGTAGTTTGTTAGAAATACCTGTATGAAAGGATTGTGGGAACCCGTCTTAATCGTTAAGGCTTAGTTCTGACTTCTGAGCGAGTACTAAGTGCAAAGCTGTATTTGCTGTGGCGAGTTTTCATAATTCGTCTGCTCAGTTTTTACGCCTGCGTGGTGCTCTAATTTTAGTAAGTTCTTAAGTTGTCCGATAGTCGTGTTAAGACAAAGATCGACTTCTCATTGTTCGAAACAGTTTGGCAAGAATGTCTAGCTTTTGTTTTTCACCAAATGATGATCTGGTCGTTGATTGTTCATAAAATATGACTTATTTGTAGAAAGTGCTCGCAAAATAGATATTAGGCAGTTTATGAAAAGAAAAAGCAATTTTCTGATAGCCTGAGTATAGAAAACAAACCAGCACAGACTAATGATAGAGCCGTAAACGTAGTTGTTGATAGCTCCAGTCCAGGGGTGACGAACATGCGGCCCACAAAAGAATTTCGTGCGGTCCGCAAAGCATTCAGGCGAGACCAGCAGTTATTACTTTCGTTTGTTGTTTGTTTCTGTTGATGAACATTTTTTTTCGTTTTTAACAGGTTTCATAGTATGTCTAAAAAGTTGTGCGGCCCGCTTACTCAGCGGTAACTGACAAGTGGCCCGCGATAGCAAATAGGTTCGTCACCCCTGCTCTAGTCCATTTCAGGCTTAGTTGTATGGAGTTCACTATGATGATGACATTCATGCGCCAATTCAACAAAAGCTGTAACGGATGACAGAAATTACACCTTAGTGGGAAACTCGTATGCACCTTTTCCTGAAACCGGAATATACTCAAAGACAACAAGATGTTTTTCAAGGATCAAGGACATCGCGGTTTTGATAGCAAATCCAAGGACAGTCCATGGCGCTCAAGGACGTCTGGCAACCTTATAATGTTGGGCACAGCCTGGATAATGATTTGCGTATGCTAGATATCTGCTTGCCTCGGCGTGAGGTTGTGGATATCAGCAGAATCTGCGCCGTTCATGACCGAATGTTGAAAGAAACTGGGAAAGAAAAGTCGGTCTATTCTCTCAAGCTAATGTCTGAAATTCTTTTGAACCGTTCAATCCAGGTAATGCAGATGATCTTTCTTATAGAAGCGCAATACTCTGGCTGCCTAATCATGCAATCTTGAACAGTCTTTTGAAACACTTTCTTTGGCAGTTTCCTTTTTAACAATTCGAACGATGTTTTCACCAAAATATTTACGACCAAATTGAAAGGTGCGCGATGTATTTCTCCAAGAGTCTGCGTTGTCTCTCGCTCACCCGTCCTAGTTGTTCTGTTGAGATGCTTTGTGATGAAGTTGTGCGAATAAAAATATCTTTTCAGCTGTGCTTTAGGGAATTGTATGAAGTCCGACAGAGTAGTTTAACTCAGTGCTCTTCAACCTTTTTGTAATCGCGGAACCCCTGATATACTTTCGCGTTTGTCATGGAACCTCCATTAACAAAAATTTAAAAAACACAAATTACTTCCAAGAAAATCAAATGTTTCGTTATTAGACACTTCAACAAATGAACAGCTATTGCAGAAGTTAAAAAGCAAGATATTCAATGACTCGGTTGTTATGGCAGTTTTGGAATGTAGCCGCTACGTTCAGAATTTGGTCATCCGGCATAAAGAACCCATATCTCAAATAAGGGCCGGCCCTAGCAGATGCGGGGCCTCAGGCAAGACCGAGGCGCGGGGCACCTCTGAGCAGTGATTTTATGACGTTATCGTCTTCGGTCAACCGTGTTACGATCGTTGTAGAGCGCAAATGTGCAGTACAGCACTGACACGAGAATTGAGCACGTTTGCTGAATCTCGAAAGGAAATTTGCTAGTTCTGATAAGAGCGTTCTTTGTTAACAATGTAATTTATGTCACGTTTCTACTGAATTCTCAACCGCAAGGTGTATTTGGCAAAAATGAATAATCTGCCCAAACACCATGGCGCGGGGCCCAATGCAACTGCGTCGGCTTAAGGCCGGCCCTGTCTCAAATATGTGTCCCCCATTTTCTAACTTTGGCAATTGAATTGCATTTGGTCCGCTCCGGATTAGGTGCCTCTTTTACATTTGGACTACATTGCTAAGTACCGTCCACTCCTTCGCTGTTATTATTTCGCTTCACATAAGAAAATGTGCTATTTTGCTTCATCTGACTTGACTAAATAGTAAAAAGTTGGACTTCACACTGTTTTTACTTTATTCCCACGAAGGTTGAACAGCAACTCTGGTCTGTGACTCAGTCTACTCTCCACTAGACTTAGGCTGAGTCTACTTTCTACTCAGTATGATCTACTGTACATCGGCAACAGGGTTTCCTGATAAAAATTTCAATAAAAAGCCAAACAGTGCTAACATGAGGCCAGAGAAAGGCCAAACCGACTGTTTAAAGGCCAGAAAAAAGCCAAACTTTATTTGCGGTATTGCCATTCTATTGTCACAAAAAATATATGAATTACAAGAATACCAAAAAAATTTTCTTCAAAATCAAGGTTTAAATTTTGCTTGGCATTGCACTGGAGCACTGATGCTGATATTCCCTGACTTTTCATGGTTTGTGAAATTGCACAGTTTGGGTAAAATGATGCCACGGCAGTGCCGGATTAGCAATGCAGCAATTGCTACGGGCCCGCGCTTTTGAGGGCCCCGCGATCCTTTGTGTTAAATTTAACAAACTCAGAGGCACTTTTGATCAGTGCACTCCTGCAGTAAAAAACACTTTATTTCGTGCCTATTGCATGCCAATGTATGCTTGCCAATTGTGGAG
>Ga0210059_1007657_pt1 | contig 17123 bp, 10 predicted proteins | sample Ectturendosymbi2_FD_188042 | JGI IMG/M metagenome (GOLD analysis project Ga0210059, IMG submission 188042) | Ecteinascidia turbinata endosymbiont from Florida, USA - Sample 2 (SPAdes) (version 2) | ecosystem: Host-associated > Tunicates > Ascidians > Unclassified | place: Key West, Florida...
CAGCTTGACTTTGCAGTTGTTTCTGACGTAGTGATTTTACTCCCCTGTTTTAAAGCCCATCCTGGTATTTTGCAGTTATGAGCCACTGTGTCGTAGCGTTGAGTGTATTTTTTCCGATATCCTTACTGGCAGCGCTGATAGTTTATATTCAATGCAACGACACATAAAATAAGGGGAACGCGTGTCGTAGAAGAACATGCATATTATGTCAACAAACTTCGCCAAAACGTTGGTTGGGATGAATGAATGTGACTTCAAATTGTTACGTCATAAACAGCGCACACCACATACAAATGAACACCCCGCATGAAAATGTTCTGCGTACGCCACTGGAAGACGCTGGTGTAGAGCCGACACTAATAAGTAATGCAGCAGTGGATCTTCCCACTTAACTAGACCTAGGCCCTAAGCGATTTTCTTCGGTGGAGATTCAGTGGAATAGCGGGGTTCGTGCGCAGTTTCCAGCCACTAGTTGATGATAAGATTGACGATAGAAGTGCTAAATTATCTTATTTGTTACAGAAGTGTCAAGACAAAGCCCGAGGGCTAATCGAAAGTTGCACGAGAAAACGTCCCGACGAAGGCTAGGGAGAAGCATGGCGACTGCTGGAAGCAAATTATGGACGGCCGTATGTGATCGCTCATGCCTGTGTGGTGAAAGGCACCGAAGGTTCGCAAGTGCACCATAACGACGTGGAAGGTCTTCGTGAGTTTGTGTTGGGTTTAGGGATTGTTGGTTGACAATTTCCGAAATTCACGAGTCTGCTGAGATGGATAACACTCCCACTTCAATGAAGGTTTCTAAGCGCTGCTCACCAAAGCTCCGAGAACGCCGGAAATCATGTAGCGCAAATTACGAAGAAAACCCAACGCAACGCACGTTTCAAAGACCTGGTGGAGTTTGTCGAAGTTGAGGACAACATTGCAAATTCTCCACTCAACAAAATGATGGAAGAGCAGCGCGACAGTAGTATGTTCTTTATTGCAAGGCATCATGTCACGGAATGGGACAATTCGGCGACGCCGTTTCGGCGATGGACGTTTCGGCGATAAATCGGTTATACGACATGATACTTTTGATTGGAGCGCTTTTTGTGTACTTCTTCAAAAACTTCAGGTTTCAGGTTTAGCTTTAGCGCAATCAAACATCCTTTACAATCTAAACTTCGAAGTACAGTAGAATTCGCCTGTAACGATTTCGGCTATAACGACGTTTTTGTTCAAGTTTACTTCTTTGGGTGTTGTTTTTAGAAAATTTTGTATGAAAGTGACTTTGTTGTTCCGGGAGTAAAACGTCTCCCTGAACTAAGATTTTGTTAATATTGGATATCAAGATTTGACGCGGTTCACGGGTGACATTCAAGGAAGATATGTTTTTGAATGATAAACCCATGAAAATACTGTGATTCTACCACGCAAATACACACAGTTATGAACATCAACGTTGACAGGGATGCCAACTCTAGACGAATCGTGGCTAGCCCAAAATTCACTCGACTATAGGATTGGAACCTTGTAAATGCCATGCAGTAGGCTACACGACTTGCTTCAAACTAAGTTTGAAACTTTCCTGGAGCCTAACGTTACCGTGAATACTAGGCAGAGAGTTCCCCAAGTTCGAAACTTCGCGAAAAAAGTAAGTTATTAAACATTGTCTTTGCAAAAGCAGTAGCGTAGCAAGGGGTGTCTCCGGTCCCGACGGCACCTTCTTGAGTAGAAGGTGTTAAGTTGTTGATTGAAAATTAATTTTAAAAGTAGTAACTTGTTATTGTTTCTTTGTTTGGAAGCCCCAGGTTTATCTAGACGGTTAGTCTAACAAACTAAGAGATGTGGATGTGGAGTGAGCAAATTGTTAAAATGTTATTGGAACTGATGTTTTTCTATATGACGTAACAGTATAGGGAAATGACTTTCCAGAAAAGCGTGCAGTTTTTTATTCTAATTCATACTTTCAATCTCCGTCACTTAAATTGCAAAAAACGTATCTCCATCGAGAACAACAAAAATGAATTGACTTGTTACGGATTCCGAACATGTAACTCAAAATTTTCCTCGTACCCAGATAAGAGCAGATACGAATGTGAGTTTTATTTTTTAAATTAATTGCAACATGACTATCTTTATCTTGTCGCCAGATCATCTTGTGAATCCACCCAACAACTGGTGCTGGTGCCAGGTTTCAGCGCTGAACAATGAATGCGAAACAGAGACAACGCCCTCAGTCGCGAAGCGAAACTATAACTCATCCTCAGATGATCGCAAAACAAAGCCGTTTACGACTTGTAGGTTCGCAGTTCGCTGTATGTTCGTTGTGTGAGACAGACAGTGAAACGGAACAGAGCAATTCACAAACGTCATTGCTATTGTGGACCGGCGTTGATGAAAATATTTGTTCAAGAACTCATTCGGAACACCACGGTGCTGTAACTCACTCGCCGTGCTTGTTGCGCCACATAACGTGTATTAAAATGCGAATTGATCTTTGCTTTTCCGACACCTATTTACATGCTTCAACGGAAACCACGTTTGCATTGGAGTCTACGAGCTCTCCATGGTCCACTGCTTAACAATACGCTCGCCAGGCGACGGGAAATGTTTATGAACACACTTATCCTTTTGTTAACTAAGCAGGCACGTCTGATTTAGCCGCCATACAAAAAATCAGAGCAGCACGAATGCTAGGCAGGTGTCTTTGGCAAACCTGCTGGCTTCGCTGATGATGAGAGGAAATTTAAGTTGCTGTAGTAGTTGTGTGTGAGTGTAATATTCTGCTGACAAGGTTACACAACAGATCTTCCTTCGGATTCCTTTTTCAAACTGCATTCTATGAGGGATGATTCCAAAAGTTTGTTTTCTAAGACTCTTTTCCACCACAGTGAAGTAAAGTGCAGTGAATTTCAGTACAGGTTTCGCGGTATTTAATCTATTCGCAAAGATCAGCTGCACGAAGGCGCAAGTTTCTTTCACAAAGGCATTTGTCCTACAAGGTAACGCAACCGCGGTTACGTAAAATTTTCTGAAAATTTAATCTTATCCATAAAATTTAATCTTATCCATATATATTAGCCAAAAGGCTCGTCTGCACAAAGGACAAGCCAGAAGTTGCCAGGTGTAATGGTTTGCTTGTTTTATTACGTCGGGTTATTTTAGTGCTCGGCACGGCAACGTCTGTCAACTCCTAGCCGGTCCTTAATGAAGACGAGCCTTCAGATCATGAACAACAGTTGATCTCGTCTTTGGATTCGCTCTGCCTGATATCTCGTACTTTTTAAATGAGATATAAGCTTTACGAAATGAATAACAGAACTAATCACAAACCTGCCAACTTTCTCTGACGCAGCCGATGCTGGCAGCCGGATCTTTTCAACAAGGTAAGAAAGCGACAAAATCTGAATATGAAGGCAGGTGGCTTATACACACGTCATTCATGGCGTAACGTGGACGACACAATGTTAGCGATAGTTTGTTATACAAAAAACTCCCTTAAAAGTACGCACTTGCAACGTATGAATTTGAAACATGTTTTATTCGCAAATTGTAATAAGAAGCAGTTTTTCCGTAGAGTTGGACGCAGTGAAGAAAAAATTGCGTCATGAAATTTTTTTCTTGGAAAGACGTTTTTGGAAAACATTTTCGGATAATCCTTCTTTAGAAAATGCATTTTTTGTAAAAACAAATCCTCTTGATGCCTTTAAAAGTAATAAATTTTTGAGTGATTCTATGATATATACTGAAATTTTATCAGACAGATACAAGCCAACTTAGTCATACAATAAACTGTAACAAACCGTCAAAAGATTGAAAGATAAGAATCACAGTATCAACATGAAACATCAATGCGTTAAATAATCTTTCATTTTAATGTTTAGGTTAAAGACAAATGTCCACATGGAAGTGCCTGACAAACTTGAACTCAGGTCTATTTGTCAATATAATTTCACTGGAAGTGGAAACATTCCTAAACGCATAAATAACAGCATAGTTTCAATTTCAAACAAACATTCTTTAGTTGTCATATAACATTATTCATTTGCAATCATTAAATAATCCTAAATTCCTAGGTTTTTTCTATCATGCAGCGGTCACTGTTGCCTCAAAAACAGTAATAATATGTATTTCGCATGAAATCACAGACAGTCAAAATTGTGCCACTTCCACATTTACCACACCAAGCTGTTTCCAACCAGTGTCCCCTGAAATCGCACAAAGTTTCGCACTTATCAAATTGTTGTTTTAGTGAGCATATATATTTTAAGGATGAATAAGCAAAATTGTAACGTAATTACAAACTGTGAATTATTACAATATATATATATCGTGTCAAAATACGAACATAGCACAGTTTTACTTCAAATAATTCGCAAAAGAGCTATGCGAAATGCTCAGAACCGTTCTGCCTCTAGACAAAATCTTAATGATATTTTACTGTTAAATTTGACATACTGGAAGAGCGCCAGAATTAAGGTGCAAGTTAACGACATTTTCAGGCTTCGGTCTGCTTTCATTGGCCGTTGAACGAAACAAATGAAAATAAATAAATTAACAACTATTCATCCAGCAACAGTGTTATCTTCTCTTACATGTGGTATTGGTAGTCACAAGGCTGCACAATGACAAAATACATAAAATAAGTATTTAATAATAGCGTTATTATTTTCAATCCCTGAGAAAAAAACAAATTAGCCAGATTCCCAATTAAATATACAGTTCTTTCTCAACCATAGGAAACGGTTCTACCTAAGGTTGTTCAGTAGCATCAACTGTGGGTACGTCATAGCCTGTAGTACACCGGAGTTTAAAATCATCACATTTTAAATCACTTTTTCGTACGCTTTTATGCATGGTAAAGTTTAACTCAAAACTAACGCGAAATCTTTGTAACTTCAATGAGGTCTCTCTTTTTTGTCAGACAGCGCTCTTCGTTTATCCATCCACCGCGACACCTGCGTAACGCGACGCGAGGCAATTCATTGTCAGATGCGCATCAAGTATTTTGAATAGATACGAAATAGTCATTCACTGTTCGCCAACACCAGCGCCGTTCAGTTAGTGTTCACAAGACCAGCTTGCGGTTGTCACCAGCAAGAGTTTGAAGTGAGAACGATCAAACTGCAGAGAGCAAAGATTTGTTTCACATGCAAAGAATAATGCTAAAGCAGCTAAACTGTCTGGCTTGATTGAAAGATAAGTATGTTTCTCTGACCATTAACAACACGCTACTGTGAAAATCTTGCACTACAAAGAGATTGGATACTTTGAATTTCACAGCGAAGAGAGTTGTGTAAACGGTCCGCAAAATTGTTGTTTCACATGACTTGAATTTAACAGTTGGAGTGCTTAGGCTTTAGACCAGCTATGTCCAACCCACGGCCAGTGGGCCGCATGTGGCCCAGTTTGTGCGGCCCAGTGTAGGTTTTCGCTGTAGTAGAAGTATCCTATAGATAGACTGACAACCTGTCCTTATTTTGATAATATTGAATTTGACATTTTTGGTGCAGATGGTCTTCAGTGCCACTTTATCACGTCTGTTGCCATTGCCATTGCAGTTAGGATTTGAACGCTTTCAGTACATTAGCTTAAAATAAACTTAGTTTGCTAAGATCAAAATAAGCCATTCAATGTGCGGCCCTCAATAATATGTCACTCATTGTGCGGCCCTGGTTAAGATAGTGACATAATTTTTGGCTCAGTATGCCATTTCGGTTGGACATGACTGCTTTAGACGGTCTATTGCCGTCAGCCAGGGGCGTGCAGAAGTCTGGTGATACCCGGGGCAACTGACTGATTGTATGCCCCCCTGCCAAATTTTAGTCTTGTGTTGAGGAATGTGACAAATGCGGGCATTTGAAATACATAAAACTAGTTTTGACAAAAAAGGGGCTTCAAAAAATTAAATTAAACAACTTCAAAGAGTGTTTTTTGTTTATAATGTGTTAGTTTCAGTAATCTGTTTTATTCTGTGGACCTGAGACGTATGTTTATAAGCAAAATTCTTCTCACAATTTCTTTTACTCTATGCACTGAAGAACTACAGATTGAATTTATGCAACCAGATAGGTCCACCAAAACGTTGATCTAGTGAGACATGAAAGAAGGAGTTGCACATTTTTTTCCATTATAAACATCTGAAATTGCACAAACATGCAGTTGGATGCATTGCTGCCCCTTACGTTTTTCTGAAATGTAAACAGATTGCCAAAGACATTGTTTCGTTAATATAGTTGAAGTAACTGTTTTTATTTTCAACTACTGTAAAACATATGAACAAATTCAGTTACACACTTACTAATTTCTTTTTCGCCAAATGAGCTTTTCTATTGGTAAATATTTGTTACACACTTACTAATTTCTTTTTTTACACACTTACTAATTTCTTTTTCGCCAAATGAGCTTTTCTATTGGTAAATACATTTGCACCACCTCATTGTCATACCGAGTGAACAAAATTTTATTCGATGATTACTAAAGTGGAGATCTTTTTTACAACAACTGAAAACAAAGAATCTTTCACCAAATCGTCACACATGATCAATGGTCGGTTTAAGGAGTTTCTAGCGAAGCACTTGGCACGACCCCTTTTTTAGGGCCCCCGAGGTGTTTTGCGCGTACATTTTCCTCATTTTTGATGAAAGCTTTTTATCCACTCATATAATATACTCCGAAGCAGATCACAACTAAGTACTTTGCTTTCAAATGGGCCCCAACAGCCATTATAATGCGTAAGTACTCTGCTTTTGAAGAGACCCCAACAGCAACTGCAATGTGCAAGTACTCTGCAGTGGCGTGCAGAGGGGGGGGGGCGAGCGGGTCGACGGTCGCGGACATCCACGGCAGGGAGGCAACCAAGGAGTGAAATTACAACAGTTAAAATGCTATAGATAGATGATATTTCCTGTGGCAAGGTCACTAACACACGCTGCATGGATTTGATTTTTTGAAATTTGTTTCTTTGGTCAACCCAAGTTTTTTTACGTATTATTCCAATGCCAGTAATTCTCACATTCTTCAGGGCCTATACTCTAAGTGTGCGGCGTCCACCCAATCAAACCGACAGTGACGTGACTTTTTTCAGATCGTGCGATCGAGGGAAAATCACAAAAAGGATTAAAAGATAAGTTAAATAATTTTCTCAGCCAAACTTCAAATGTGTTCGATTTCAACTTGCTTGCTTTAGCTCACTTTTTAATGCATCACCAGTTTGCCGTTTCGTTTTTCAATGTGGAATTCCTGGGTATGCGCTACTACTGCCGCGCGCCTGTACTTGCAATATGTGCGACATTTCGAGCTTCGACGTTACTTGACTGTTCAGGCTGATTGGTTGTAACGGCTCACACAAGCTCGTACCTCTTCTGTCCCCTCAGTAGTTCTACATGCAGCAGCCACATTATAAAAAATGAAAGTTTTCTTGCGTACTTGTGCGCATTCTCAATTCTGGTGTAATTTAGGAAGTTTCAATCTGTCTACCTGGGTGTCCGCCATCCCAGCCGCATGCCATCTCTGCTCGACTGCCATTTGGCGAAACATTTGCGTAGCCTTATAATTTTGAACTGCGCTGAACTAACTCTGAGTGTGTTCCACACACTGTTTTAACGTGTTGCCGGATTTGGTTGCAGTTATGAACTGTTCTAGGGCCCCCTCTTGGTGTTTCGCAATTCGAATTGCCTCTAAGCTCTGCCCCCATCCTCTAAGCACAAACCCCAATGCAGTATCGAGAAGTGCATAGCACCGTGGTAAATGTCGCGAATGGTGAAATGCTGTAAAATTTGCTAAAGTGGCCAAACCGTAGCGGACGTGAAAATTTACCTGAATACTTTCGTGTTTTGAGGAGGCCTTTTTAGCGTAAATTTGCAAGCAAATTTTAGTTTTACATTTCATTTGCAACAGGATAAATATAACTCTTTTTGAAATTATTCATGCACTGTCAAGAATGAGTGCATGCTGAAATAAAAGGTCTCTACCAGTAAAACGCGTTTTGAAGTGAAAACCAGTCGTTAAAACTTTGTCTCCAAAATGTATGAAGTAGATTTGGGTGGTTAAATAGTTCTCAGTGATAATGTTATGCCCAAAGTGATAATGTTATGCCCAATGACGAAAAAATTTGCTTTGTTTCATACGTACTACTGCTTTGTGTCTAATGTTTCTGAATTTTTGAAACTTTGTTGTGGTGGACAATGCTAGTTTTTATGATCTTTGTTATCCATAGGTTTGTTCCCTTCCTAGGCTTGCTCAAAAGGTATTATCACGGTGGGGTGAGTATGATGACGACATCAAAGTGCCTCCTTTTCAGCTTCGAGTCGGGCTCCCCAAGCCCAAGACCCCATTGCGCATGCTATAGCCCTGTGACGCAATTCGCATTGCTTCTAAGTATGAATAATCATGACACGAAACGTCCTTTACTCATGAATCCAACTTTGAACAAGCAAGTTTAAGATGCAAATACTTGCTGTAATTAATATGCCATGCAACCACCCGTTATTAAACCTTCAAGTGCAGCGTATGGTAGGCTTGATGTTTACAGAAATCATGAGAATTTTAAACCACATTGACAGCCTGCATTACCTAAAAAGTGTTTAGGCCGATGTGAAAGCATATAAAACCCAGCAAAACACTTTTATAAGATATTCAGCGTGCACTGGTGGTGATTTGAATTTCGAAGAATTTTCAGACGAATGATGCAAATCGACTATTGTTTGAAAGGGCTGAGATATAAGTCACATAGCAATACATGGGTATAGCCTGTAACATGTTGGACAAGTCGACGCGACTGTTGCGAACATTTTTTCAAGGTTCAAGGATATTGGTAATGGCGAAAATACGTCATTGTTTTGATTAAATGTGTAGCAGTTGTATTTGAAAAGACATAGCCACCGTCGGTTTGCCGAATTTTCTGCCCATGGGAGGCCTGCAAGTAATTGTTTATTTGGAGGTTTACGTACATGTAGCACTTGACAGTGTACTTCCCTGGAAAATTTGGAAAATATTTTTGGCATGAAATAAAACCTGAAGCAAAGTAAATAGATATAAATCAATGTATATCTGTTTACGAGACTTGATATCAGTGCAACATTGGCAAAAGTGAGACATGTGTTGTTAATCTCAATAGTTCATTAATGTTTGCAATCATTAATAATACAAAGTCTGGATATATATTATATGTTCAAACCTGAAATAATAAGCGTACATCTTTAGTGTAATGGCCAAAATTCTGATGAAATATGATATTCTGCCGGAACATGCATTAACTACAAAATCATATGCTTCTTTGTTTTCCGGAGAGTTCCGACAACACTTTTTCAATCAATAAGAACGATGTTAGACATCAGGCTGTCTTACGACAAGAAAAAACTTACACATAAAAGGTCAGACCCGAGCTAGGAACAGCTGTAATTGAACGTTAGCTCTCACACTGCTTTTGGAAAAACACTGAATTGAAAACAAAGATCACCATTGAAATCGTTCTAATTGTTCTTTGATCTTCATCGAGACCAGCATCGTTTGTATTAGAAGTAACAAGTCGCCACGAATTCTATTTGAATACGATTTCAGGACTGAGGATGCGTTTTGTTACTAGAAATCGATTTCCTATTTTTCCTATTTAAAAATCTTTGCTAAAGGATTCACCTCAGTCGTCTTTGTGGAGACTAGTTGCTTGCGCAACAACTTAACAGTATTTTAAGAGAGTAAAGGCAATAGTTTTGATTTTATAAGAACTTCAGAAAAAGTAGGCTAAAAAGACTATTTTTTAAAAAGTTGTGATTTTGGTGGTTTACGTCAGTATAAGCATTTTATATAAAATTTACTGCAGTCAACAACGCTACTGGGAAACTGTTATGAAGTTCAAGCAAATCTTGAAGCGAAGTCTTTTTTGTTATGCTGAAGGGTTTTTGAGATCGTCATTTGGCACATCATTTATTCAGCACCTTCTGCAATAGTTGTGAGACTAAGGTTCAATCTGGGTATTTTTGTAATGGTTATCAACAGTGTTTAGTTTCTTTTTGTACTTAAAAATGTCAACTGCTCTTTCAAGACAAGACGCAGACCCAGAAAATTCATCAACATTGAAGTGCCGTTGGTAAATAATGTTTTTCCGAACTGGCACAAGAAAACTGAAAATGCAGATTAATTCAACAGGCAAAAAGGCATCGTATGCTTACTACGATACACATTTTGGTAAAATCATTTTTATCATGAATAAAATTTATTCCAGTCATTACCTCCCTAAGTGCAAATAGTGCTTGGGTACTTTTGGTTTATCTTCAATCCAGCAATTACCTGTGCATTGTACGAGTGCTCGCCGCATAATATGAGCTATGGCACAGGTTATTAAACCTTTCGATGTGTCCAAATCTGCAACAAATTATAATTATCCAATACTGTTTCGCACACACTTCGCTTAAGGAGTAAAGCATACATTATAATTTCTTGCAGTAGCTACCACTACAACTGCCATAAAATATGTTTGTTTGCCTGAGAACGACAACTTTACTAGAAGGTAAACGGTCTTCAACAAAACTTACATCGTTATTCTTTACATGTTTTTTCAAGAATAGTTTCAGCTCCTATATCACGTGGTATTTTTCGACATTAAACGCAGAAAATCAGGTACAATTTAATCCTGATGTATCTGCCACTGCGCTTATACCAATAATCTTCCTGCAAATTGCAAATACCAATCAATGTAAAATATGCTGAAAATCAACCTGTCCTACAGAACTATTCAAAGTCTAGGTCGCAAGTCGCATATCAGAGAAATAAAAAGGTTTATAGGTGGAATTAAATTGAGGCCAGGTCCTGAAGCGGTATATATTTTAACAATTACCAAAACCACCAGTTTTCACACATGTTTTAATAATTGTCAAACCTATGCTCAGTTCAAGTGTTGTGAAAACTACTGTATTTACGTCTTTGAATCTTAACAGCTCTTTAGTAGTGCCAAGGCCTACTTGCATGCTGATTCTTGCCAGACCGAACCATGCTGGCCACCAACTTTGTATTACAATGTGCCGTCAAAACGTCTTGCATTCGTCGTCATCATCACCTAAAACAGTGATTCTTAACCTTTTGTTTACCAGACCTTCCTTAAGTACTTGCCCTTTGTTTCAAATCACCTCTGGTTATAAGTTGTAAAAGCAAATGTAGGCTATTGTTTGGTAAATTCATTGATCCAACTTCCAATGGTGTACAGTGCTTAGGGTCTCGCGCCATCTAGAAATTTGTTGAGGCTCCCTTGTGGAGCGCGCTCACGCGGTTAAGAACCACTGAGCTAAAGCGTGAAAATCATGTCATGATCAGTGCTTTGAGTCCTCAAACATAGAAAAATGACTTCAGTTTACAGAATGTGAAGATGCTATTTTGTTGTCTATAATGGAACATTACATAAGATACGATGTGAGAGCCATTTCAGAGTTTTTCACCAATAAGTGAAATACGCTATAGGCCAGGGGTGGCCAAATTACGGTTCGCCGACCAGTTTAAGCCGGCCAGCCAAATGCCTTGCATATTTTTTTCGAGCACCACATTTCCGACTGTTGACAGCAGTGCAACAGCATTAGCTGCTGCCTGTCTCTTGTTGGCTTGTCTGCCGCAGCAGCACTTAGCTGCAAGCAGCGCTATAAAAGTGTAAACAAATTGGGGCAATTTTATTGTTTTTTGCATATTTTTGCATAGATCACGTAAATCGCAGTGCATCCCACCTTCCAGCTGTCAGGCAGATGCGAATTTGGCTGTCGGTTCAAAAATTTTGGCCACCCTGCTATAGGCAGTAAATTTAGACACACGCTGTTGCGCTCTTTTCAATTTATTTCTAACTTTTATTTGTTTCTTATTGTTTCAACAAACTACTTTTGAGGAAGTATACGATGACTTACTCTCCATACGTTCTACTTGGAAACTTCATTGCTCTAATTACTTTGAAAAGCTAACTTTTTAAAAAAGAAGTATATCACAACTTCCACACCAGCAAACGTATGGCTGTAAAGTTTTCAAGGCATGAATTTGTTATTTGTTTTCAAAGCTAGGCAGGACAAACTCTTTCAACTGACGAATCCTTGCAAGCCACACTACAAATGCGACACGAATTTTTACTTCTCACTTACATCATTAAATGAACCCAACCATCTATGGCAAAGTTTGAAAAATTGACAGAAAATTTGTTTCTGAATTCTCTTGCACAATGAATATATCTTCCTAAGATTTTGTTCAAATTAAAATTTTCTTGTGGATAGCGCAGTGATTGTTTAAATTACAATCAACGCAAACTTTTTTCACTGATTAAAACCTAGCTTTTAGAAAAATATCAGTTTGTTCAAGTCCTACCTTTAACAAAGCGGGTCTTATACTGTATGTACTGCAAATTTGTGATTAAAAATATTTTGGAACTTCCAAAACGTGGTTGGTTCAGATACTTCAAATGTAAGTGGAATTTTTTACTACCAAAATATATCCAAAGAAGTTGGTCAAAGACGTTTTTAAGAGGTATATCGTGAAGACATATTGGCAAAATTGCAAATGTTTAAAACCGGTTTAGGAATGGGTTTTAGTTTTCTACTTTTAAATAAATGCTAATGTGGATGAAGGTTATAATTGTTTCCTGGTTGACGTGTTGCTTTGATCTTCCCCCATCTTTATTTTAATGCATGCGTTCAACAGTAAGTGCGTCAAATGTCTTGTTTTGTTTTTTCCAGAGCGTTTGCTACGTCTTGTACGTAAGTGTTAAAACCAAAAAGACATGACCGTCCTTGACACACACCTTGGTCTAAGTGACCTACTTTCCGACAATAAATTGAAACCATGGTGGGATTATATCATATCACTCTCTTTGGTAGTGATGTTTTTATGTTCAACAGCAACTTTGTTTTATGGATCAGGAACCTGTATTTCATGCTATCCTCAGATCAATGGATCAAGAAACAATGATTCATTCAATCCTCAGTCCTTTACACCCTCAAAAACCAAGTTCGTCGAAAGCGTCTGCAGATTTAAACAGGGCTTGGTGTTACTTAACATTTCATGGATTCCGGCCTTAGTTATAATCATGATTTATGTTGCAAACAACTTTTGGTTGTATGTACCTGCAGTTGGGGATGCCATAAATCGTTTCGTTACAATTTGCAGTTTACTCAGTGATGTGCATCATGAATTACCTTCTCTAAAGAAAAAAGTAATAGCTCTTCTTGAAACGAAATCAACAAATGACCATCGAAAAATGGTACTGAATATGAGGAAAATGTGCATGTTGATAAGCACCTTTTTCAACAAAGACAAACGTACATCAATTAAAGATCCGATTGACGATTATGAAGAAGAATCTAAAACGCATGAAGTAAAGAAAAGAAAAGGAAAGGCTTTTCCATCAAAATCAAAACAAACTAATGCCGGAGACAAACATGAGCTGAATACTCAAAGGAAAAAGTTGGACAAGTCAAAATATTGTTTGCACTCTAATGCAACGCATACTTTGACTTGGTGGTGCTTTTTCCAAAGTTTATGTCTGTTTTTGTGTTCTTTATCATGTTTATGCGCAACCATATATCTGATTATGCTGCTTTGGTCCTTAGATGTAGATTTTATTTGTGCAGACAAAAAAAATTTTGGAACTGACATATATAACTGCGTCTACAGAAGTTTTGAGCTCATATGGTTAAACGCCATACTTTTTTTGATCGCTTTATTTATGCAAGTGTTTATTGCTTTGTGCTCATTTTTATACTTTACCAACTTCAGGTGCGGTATGTCATTGTGCTGCACCACGCGCTCAAATCGTAAACGTAAGTGGTTTATGTGTGATCTTTGCATCTTGATTGTATTTGCCGAGTGTTATCCGCAAAGCAGGACATTGGACAATTTGCGAATTGTTGTTAATGAACTTTATTCGGACGAGTGGCTTGAAGATGCGTTGCAAAATCTTCCAAATGCATTAACGGAAAAGGATGATGGTTTTTTAACGTGGTTTTATGCCATTTTCCCAGAGAAAGTTAAAGACATACGAAAAGACGAAGATAAGAAAAGGGTTAGAAAACTCCTGCAATTTGGTTTGAATACCCCTGAAAGTGCTGGATTAACCACAATTGCACGTCCTTATCGCATTAATACATCAAATTCCAAACCATGGAAATAGTGACCAACCTCCATTATTAGAGTAATTGATGTGCAGTAAATGATGAAATTATCTGCAACATGTTTCTAATAATAGTTTCGTCACCAAAAGCAGAAAGTATCGGAACATCTTGTTATTCATAACTGTCTATTTTTGCTTACCTATAAATTTATGTACAAGTATATCAACATTTGTTCTTACGGTTTAGAGCAGGGTTTACCAAACTGCGTACCGCGGCACATTGGTGCGCGTCGAAAGAAACTGAAGTCTATCGCGAAAGTTTCATGCTTTGACAAAATGCTTATAAAATGTTTGGTCCATGTAGCAGTAGGTTTTCTTCATTAGTGTGCAATGACGAAAAAGGTTTAAAAAGCACTGGTTCAGAGCATTGTTGGAAGAGTTGTTGTCTTGCATGTTTCGCTCTGCTTGCAAGTGCTCGTCAAAACTGCAGCAAGCGTCTACTTAATGTCACATTCAAAAAATTCACATGCAATTTACGCTATTCCAACATTTTTGCTAATCCAACATTTTTGCATGATTTTTAATTTTTTAAACCTTCGAACAATTTTTAAAACTTCTTCACATTTTGAAGGATTTAGTTTTCTGATATGTGGAAACAATCTCCAAATTTGGCTGTTAAGCTTGCTTTCGTAACTTTGCGATGATTCTGACTGCACATACCCACATTGAAGCATCATTGGTAAGCGTGTGCTAGTTAGTGTAGTCTGCACACTTTCACTGATCTCCCTTTAGTCGTTTTCGTCATTTCACCTGTAAGTTTTGCTTATAAATTGTTGGACTGAAGATGCCTCTCCGACGGGAAATCGATTTCATAGGAAAACAATTTGTGATTTGATTCGACTGTAAAACTCTTTAGGTGTCTTGATGCTTAAAAGTGGCAGTAGATGAAAAAAAACTCTGCTACATTTTTGTAATCATCATTTTAATCAACTAGCTTTGATGATTTTTCAAAAATCAGAATAACCATCATTAAATTAATTGTTGTCATTATTTACGAAATGAGTCAAAGAATAAAATTACATATCATCTCTCCAGATTAATCATGTTTTGGTTTCAGCAGAAGCTAAATAGAACATACTTAAAGAAAGGTTTTATTTTTAACGTAGCTGTCAGAGAGTGCTGAGCAGTGGTTTCGACGCCAGCGTTTTCATTTAGTCTAACAATGTCGTTTAATTTTTCGTCATCTCCTTTCAAGGTGCGCCACTTTTGACGATTGCTACAGCATACCTGTTGGGGATTTGTATGTCTTTGAAATCCTTTAGAAAACAGTAAACCGTACACTATTGTATTAAATACGAAAGTCTGAGTGAAACAGCATTTGACATTGAAGAACAATTGTGTAGTTAAAACCATGAAAACAATTTTATGAACAACACAGTACCCGAATGTACCCTAATATATGCTGAGATTATTTATTAATTTTCCGTCAAAAAGTTTGCATTACTGTTTTGGTTTACTGTTTATCGAGATTTGCAGACCGCCTCAGGAGTCACTAGAGTGAACGCCGGAACAGCGGTAGAGCACTGGGGAAGTAAAACAGCTGAGGGCAATGGAAACTTATAAACAAAAAACAAATCATTAACAAGATGTTTGTTTCTATTCAGCAACAATATTGACATTAAAAATAACAGCAGAAATTACGGAAAACCATTCCAAGTTTTCACGTTGCGCGAATAGCTGCTATACACGTGTGTCAAATCGATCTTGATAAACCATACAATTAGCCATCATACATGTATAAAAAAGTCACTTCCTCCTCATCCGCCCCCTTTTGAATTGGCAGGGGGCAATGCTCCCGTCATTTTCTTGCTCTCCGGCGTCTCTGGTTGCTAGTGTCTGCTTTGTCCTTTATCTTCTTTGTGTAGGTAAGCATTATGTGCTGTGTACCTATGTGCAAGCCATACACCTTCTGTCAGAGCATTGTGGGCATCGGCCATGTCACTCGTACACATTACAACGTTTTATATTTACTTATTTGGTTGTAAAGGCGTAACGAGGGAAGCAAAGGAGGCACAATTCCCTGGGTGCCCAATCACTGCGGAGCGCCGAAAAGTACCAACAATGTCGCAAGTACTTTCTTTAATGCACTTTCACCCAAAAGATCTTCCGTTCGAACATGGGACAAAAAACTTGTTTTCTTCCCGAGGCACCATCTAACCTTGGTACGCCCATCATCGGTTCTCCATTGCGAACATGTTTCAAATTACTACATTCTGGAATCCCTATTTGAATATTTTAAACGGAAAGATGAGCATCTGGACAAACGAATGTGGCCCACAGCGTTTGACATGCACGTGAATTGTATTAGAGATTACTGTGTTTTACATAAAGCAGCGTCAAGCGAAGTGGTTATCGACATAGATCTCAAGCGCTTCGTTTTCCCTTTGCTTCTTCTTTGCACTTAGGTTTGACAGTTTGCTGATCTGGTCTGTTCGCTGTCACATGAGTGAGAAATTTGCCGTATATCTTTTGGTATTGTGAAAAGGGCTTACTTCTGTGGGTGTTATCCTGTCTATATGGAGTGCTTTGTGTCTTCTAGCATTGATTTCATCCGTGACTTACCGATCGAAAAATGTTTTATTTCGATAATAAACTTTAGGTTAGTAGCCGTGTGTAGTTTTGCGTCTTTGTTGTATCTCTGGCTCCCCTTAGAATCGCCACTGGTGCAACAATTATGCAATGACTCGATATAAATCATATGTGTTGCAAAAAGACTTGACTTGCGTCACAACGTTTTCTTTCGTGACTTGAGTCAGCAAAAAAATTGAGTAATCATATCTCTAATAAATGATTTAATATAAATTGTTAATGCTCTGACATCAGGTTTCATAGATTAGCCTAGGCGAGAAACCATTGCCTAAGCCGGTCGGCCCTAAGGATTACTGCCTTGGGCCAAAGTTAAACCTCGACGTGCACCCTGTCCCTCCGAACGAGATCTTGCCAAAGTCACAAAACTAATGCAGGCACCGAGTAAAGTTCCTCTCGTCAGTGAGAGCACACGCGAGAT
>Ga0210059_1007658_pt1 | contig 17121 bp, 16 predicted proteins | sample Ectturendosymbi2_FD_188042 | JGI IMG/M metagenome (GOLD analysis project Ga0210059, IMG submission 188042) | Ecteinascidia turbinata endosymbiont from Florida, USA - Sample 2 (SPAdes) (version 2) | ecosystem: Host-associated > Tunicates > Ascidians > Unclassified | place: Key West, Florida...
TCAATCAACCACAAAATATTGATTTTTACAGGCAAATGTAATGAAAGTCAATTTTATTGTTCAAAACCTAAGAAATCTTCTTCGTCGGAAGAAGGACGTTCGTCTACAAGCACGGTAGATCGTCGTAGGTGTCATCGAATTTTGACAGAGACATGATAGCGCCCTACTTTCGCCCATTGCCAAATGGCATTTGCGGTTCGACTGGATGACTGAAATTCGGTGATAGCTCATGCGAAAACTTTGTCCCTTTGGGTATGTTGCGCGTATAAATCCCAGGCAAAAAACAAGCCATATTCCAGGTAAAAAAGTGCGGCTAACAAGCGAATATATACGGTAATATTTTGCTTCAAAGACTTATATCAATAACGTTTCAACTTTTCTAAACAAATTAGCAAATTAATGGACAAGTTAAAGCAACTCTTCTTGCATGAATCGAATATTTTTTCGGACAAGAGTAAGAAAATGCATTTTAGGTAATTAATAGCAAGTACTTCTTCACACAAGTTTCAGTTAGATTTGAAGCAGAAGTGAAACAAATTAAAGATATACTTTTCAAGGTCGTTTTTGATTCACACCATAAGTGTCTGATTTTGATGCTTATGTCTACTCTGTATGAGATACGCACTGTTTTCAGGTGAATTTATATACATAATGCTAGATATTATTTTGCTGCAGAGCAGTTACTACAAAAATGTAGCTGGGGTAGCCCGTTGCGAAGAAGACTACGAGCCACAAAGATTGTTATAAATTATACAGTGATCTAAACATGGTATTGCGGTATTGCTACAGCACTATTAAAAAACAGGCATTATCGTGAAATTTTAAGTTGATCTGACCTTTCATTCCCCTTTTTTGAAAACGCAGCAGCCCCAACCCTTCTTAAAAATCTCCATTAATTTTCTAGATTGCTTCCGAGCCAAAGTTGAATGAAGCTAATGGGAAGACATTAGGCTTCAAAAACACTTGCACAATCTTCGATACTCAAATTGTTTCTAGCTTTAATAACGTGACTGCACATTTGAAACTCACGGTCCTCTCCGCAACATTGCCAACGAACTGTACTGCGATGCTGTACGCTACTTGATAGGCAGGAAATTGCTAGTCACGTCCATACGGAGCAGCTTATGTGTTACGATGTGGTAGTAAACACAGCTAGAATATATTCGCAAATAGGACGCCCCCCAAAAAACTGAAGTTATCCAGTCGAGGTGCCCTAGCACTTGGTTAAATCAAACACAGTTTTACCAGAGGTGGGATTAAAAAAAATTAGGAACAGGTTCTCTCACTCCACGCCTTACCCAACAGGTTCTCTCTCTTTGTCACAGCCTCCAGAGACACCATGCTGGTTGGCCCGATATAAGGGGAAAAGTAAACAAAACCATCTGGCAGCGGTTGCCGTTAGCAACTCTTGCAGACTCTGTTTCATTTCTGTCGAGAGTGCAGTCCATCTAAGAGAAATAGCCTTTTATCCAGAATTGGTATAAAAAGTTTGTATGAAAAGTTTTGTTAAAATATGTAAAAAATTTTTTCAGTGAATCTGGTTTGGCAAAACTGAGCCCAAGAAACGCTTTGAAAAGTTTTGTCATAGATTTCGAGCAAAGCACCGTGGTCGAGTTTGAGCAGAAACATTGTAAAATCAAATCGGTATATATCATTTATATCATTTAATATATCATTTAATCGAAACATTAAGGTTTTTTTTATAAAGGATTAAATTGACATCTATAATTAATGAAGTCACTAATACATTCTTGTGTAAAACATTTGAATGGTTATACGAAGGAATGTTAGCTTCACTCCATTAGGGACATTATATAATGCCGTATTAGGAACAACAATAAACAAAGCCATGGTATAACATTTTAAGAACAACATACGGAACGATTTGTCGAACTTTAAATAAATGAGATGCACGCCATAATTTAGTTTTTGTGAAATGCACATGAGAAGACCAGTCTAATTTAACACAGACGTTCATCTCACCGACACATCATTTGAAAACGCATTTGAAATGAAGATGGGACAGTGTGATTATATCTGTGTTTCTCAAAGACCTGCTGGATGGCACGTAGGATGACTTAGAATGATTTAATGACAATAGCCACATCCTCTTGTCCGCTCTAAGAATTTAAGAGCTACCCGAAAATTTTAGGCCAATTCAGTTTTTCTCAGACAAACAAATGTTCCTATCACCAGCACGAAATACAATGGTAAGTGTTAAACTGCTCGACAAGTGATCCATGTACATGATAAATGGAAATGGCCCTAAAACAGATCCCTGCGGAACTCCGCAAGCAATAATATTTAAACAAGATTAACGGTTTCTCTTTTCTACCAAATAAAATTTCGTTTTTGAAGTAAAACTTCATGGTTTACGGCACCAGATGCTTTTGATAAATCTAAAAATACTGAATGTGTAATTAGCACATTTTCACTATTAATTACATAAGTATGGTTTTAACTCAAATCCCGAAACTGCCTTTGTAGTTGAAAATGTTTAGATTAATTGTTTAAATATTAAAAGAATGACCAGCAGTGGCGTAACTGGAGGTTTGATACAGGGCGGTAAATTTGATGAAGGTGGCACACATGACACCGTGAAGCACATACTGGCCAACACTCAGAAGAAATGTTGAGAAATAATAGTGAATCCGGTTGTGGATTAATATGCCAAAAACCGACACAAACGGAAAAACTTCAAAAACGCAAAATGCAACTTACTAAAAACAGAAAATAGTAAATACCAAAATAGACACTGAGTGGGGACCCGGTTGTTACATTTTTTTGCCAGGGGGGCGGTTCGCACCCTTGTCCCCGTGTCAGTTACGCCACGGATCATCCTCGTCGTTTGAGCGAGTTGTTAGTGTCCAGTGCTTGGCCGTATTAGATCTCGAGGCAAGTGTTGAGCAGCCATTCGATTGTCCCATCATCCAGAACCGTCACGCCCTGCAGTCCGTGGTGAGGTCAATGGATTGGACATTGGAGGACAATCTTGGTCGGCGCTTTGTTCTTCTGCGCCACACTCGCAGACCGCAGAATGGGTCATGCCCCGTTTGTGCAAGCAGGAGGGGAAACGTAAAGACAACGGTGCGAGGCCGTTAAGCAGAACCTACGCTGTTCTTGGAAGGGCGCCACTGATGTTTAGTTAACAAACAAAATTATTGCAAGTATGCAGATACTCTTGCATATAATATTTTTCAAATATTTTCTAAAATATAAAGCCAGTGTTTTGCATTCTATATGGCACACACGTTTGTTTGTATAGTTCAGTGTATTTCTGCATCTTGGATCCCGACCAAGTACAGAATACGCGATCAGTAATGCAGGGACAGGAAGCGACGGCCGCAGTTTTCATTGAGGCACGGCCCCCACAAAAATCACGCAAAACAACAAAATAAAATTGAAACGCTATAGTGAAAAACAAAAAATGCGAAAACAAAAAACAAACGAAAAAAGAACTTTGTAGTGCACACGTTTCCTTAGGAAAGCTTTTTTTGGAAGCTAAAATGCCGGCTAGGTGGAACAGTTGGTTGAGCACGTGACACCAAAGCTGGTAGGCAATGTTTGATTCCCGGTCAGGCCATACATAAAGAAGATACGAAAACCGGTACTTGGGGCCGGTCTACCATGTGCTTGGTGTTGATGTGTAGGTTGCAAGGGCACAGTACACGCGCGGTGCTGCCATTGACTTGCCACCCTTTACTGCGAAAACAGCCGCGTGGGCCCAAGCGCAAGCAAGCAGACATGGGTGCTGCACACTACTCGAAGTCGAGTATAAAAGAAACTGAACTGAAACTAAGATGCAACATTTTTGGCAAAAACACTTTGTAACAGATTCTATAAGAACATCAGACTTTGTGGTGAAACGGAAGAAGTTATTGTCTCTGTTAAAGGAACCTTTTAATATCTTTATTCAGTGAAGAATACACTCAAAGCTCTATCTAGCCTTGGGCTATTACTTTCAAACATCGCGCATGAAATTAAGTGCACTGTTCTCAGGTGCAAAGCAAAGAGTGGTTGTCTTCAATGACATAGAAGAGTTTTGGATACCATAAACCTCACAAATATATCGAATGAAATAGTAAAGCGCTGTTTGAGGTAGAAGCCAGAGAAGCTAAATATGGTAATGTAGTAAAGTCCTTTACGTACCATTCCAAGGGCGTTTCAAACATGGTTGTAGGACGAAGCATCTCACGATAGAAGTTCTAACCTCTTTTGTTCGTTAAAACTTTTCGCAAGGTCTTTGAGTTCTATTGGAATAGGAGCTGATAATGCCTACTGCGACGGCGCATCGCGTCACATGCCTAAAGCGCGCAGTCAGGAAGTGATTCATAAAGGCAACTTCGCAAAAACAAAACCTGGTCCAGCGGGGAATCTCAATTGTTGCTTGCCCGTTGAACGAGTGGGCTTGGCGTTACTTCCGTTGCGTGTACGAACCTCCCATGAAAAGTGGCAACTAAGCTACCAAATAAACGAAGCATGCACTCTGTGGGATCTTAATGGCTGATTCGTTGCTGGGGAAGGAATCATTTTGACAGTCAGTGCGCTGCGAACTTTGTTTTTTGTTGCTTGTGGCGATAGCCTACTCCACAATTTGAAGATTCAACCTGTTTGTTTCAGAAACACGAATCAGCCTCCATAACGTCTTTAATTTGCCAAGCTGCAGCAAAGCAATATGAAATCCCCTACGATAAATGCTCTCACCTCTTTTGTTCGTTAAAACCCTCCCAAAGCACTTAAGCATCGATTGCTTTCCTTGATTATATTCAGATATAAAGAAACTCAACCAACATGTGACCAGAAGCCAGAGCGCGGTAGTATACAAAACGTCAATACAGAATAAAAGCGAACAAGAGCGTTGAGCGTTGACATGAGCGACTGGAAACAGCGAACGATAGTTGCGATGTCAGCAGACACGTTATCAGGTCAACTGATAGGTTGTAGGTTTTCGTTTCATAAGTATTGTATTTGTGAACAAGACGATGACAAATAATTAGAAAATGGATAAAATCACTCGTTAGAAGAGCAAAAATCGGAGGGCATGTATGCACACACCACAATAATAATAAATTCATTCATTCAGTCATCTATCCTTTTTCATGCAGGCTTTTCCTTTTGGGAGGGTCGTGGGGGCAACAAACGTAGGAGGAGTCGAAATACCTCACGGTAAACAGCAATCTCTCAAAAAATGTCTTTGGCTCCACTCTAAGACTTGACCAAGCAATTCGCAGATTTAGTCACTCCACCTGATCCTTGGACGACCTCTGGACCGATTTCCCGTGGGTGCATACAGCAGGACTGTCCCCGCCCGTCTTTCCTGGGACACTACGGACACATGGTCAAACCAACGTAGCTGCAGGATCTGTCTATTCGGAGAAGACGTGGTTTGACATTCATGGCTTCATGAATTTCACAGCTGCGCACTTTATTTCGAAGTGTTCCTCTGTGAAATTTTCGCAAACATACCATCTCCTGCCGCTTGCACTTGGGATAGTATTTTTTTAGTCATTACGCAAAATTCATATGACCTTAGTTGAGGGACGATCGAACAAAGGCCTATTTAAGATCCGACAGCTTTGTGGTATTTGAAAGATCCCGTTGTGTGATCAGTGATCACGGAGCAATAAAAGCTCACGCAGACCTGCTTTTACGTTAGCAAAATTCGTATATCAATCTATTTTTTCCGTTTTCCATCACTCGTGAATACCACCCAAAGTTACTTGGACTTCTCCACCTGCTGTAATGTATTTTGCAATTTACACTGCCTTGGGTTTCTAGAGAGACATAATACCTCGTTTCTGAGCTTCATCCCCATTTGGTCGCATGCAGCAGAATCCCGATGAAGTGTATGTTGAAGAACCTCCAGAAGATACAAACAGAACCAAATCTTCCACGAAAATCCAACGGTTGACCCTACAGCTTCTAAACAGTGACCTTCGATGACTCAGGTGTTATATTTATCCAAACCATGTAGCCTAGATTATGATGAAGAGTTGTGACGGAACACACCTTTGTTGAAAGCTACCTTTATATGACGACAGAGCAATAAACTCACGCAGAACTGTGTTAGCTTCAATCAGTGTATCAATCTCCTTGTTCAGCCTTCCGTCGCTCGTGAATACCACCACAAGGCACTTGAACCTACCCACCTGATGAGGTGAATTGCCGCTCACTTGCAGCATACACTGCCTTGGATCTCTGCAGACACACAATACGTGGGTATTTGTAGCGCTGATTTCCAGTCACACTTGGTCGCATGCAGCAGAAAACCTACCAAGTGCATGTTAAGGCCCTGTTCAAAAGATGCTAGCAGTACCAAATCGTCCGCAAAAAGCAAACAGTTGATCCTGCAGCTTCCAATTATGACACCCTAGTGGACTCACCTGTGACTGTCTATCCAAATAATGTAGACTGTGATGAGGAGTGGAAGACACAGAGAGTGGGAGAACCGTCACCAAAAAGTCGTCAATAGAAGGGTTTTACGTTCGTTCGGCGGGGGAGGCTTGACATTCAAATTTGACAAAAATCCCACTAATCTATAGTGGGTCATATTTCAATTTGACGGGCTTGGAGCTTTGTTTGGGGAAGATAAGCCCACCAAAGCCTCCCGTGGCGACGGGTCTGGGGACATACCCTTGTCGGACTCCAAACCAACGGTGAATGGTTGTGATTTATCTCCGCCGACGCGGAAACAAATTTCTGAGCAGGAACACAGTGAACTACCGCCCAGTAACAGGCGACCATCGACACCGTACTCCGGCAACCCTATCCAAAGCCCTTCACGTGAAACCCGGCTCCACGCTTTTCTCGAGATCGACAAAATGTGTGCAGACGTCGTACCCTAGCATACTCCCATGATTTCTCGAAAATTCGGTAGAGTGAAGCGTTGGTCTGTAGTGCTATGGCCGGGACGAAAATCTCATTGGGTATCCTCCAAATCTCATTGGGTATCCTCGCTTTGGTTCAACTACCGTATTTCACGGCATTCTTTTTTCAAGGCACTTGCTACAAACTTTCCTAAAGAGGCTGAACTGAGATATGTCCAAGTAGTTGGTGAATTCACACCTGTCTCCCGTTTTGTGTCTATCGTTTCCCTCCTAGAACACCAGGCAATTTGACACACAGGGTTTAACCAAAGAACTCCCAGTTTTGAGCATCTCAGGTTTGTTTTCATCGCAGTCTGCAGCCTTCCCAGACTTCAGTGTTTTGACAGCAAGGAAGACTTTGGCTGCAGTGATGTTACTTTCCTTCCACAAATGTACTTCGTGTGTGTCCGGTTGTGTGATATTGACTGAGTTTAAAAGATCGTTGAAATACTGTCTCCATCTTCCAAGGATGTCCTTCTCAATATTGCTGAGTAAGACATCATTTTGGCTTTAATGGATCTAGAAGTATGAAACCTTTCCCAGAAAAGACGCCGCAAGGTTTTCCAGAATACTTTGTTGGCTGGCCAGTAATTGGAATTCAGTTCAGACCCGAAATTGTCTCACAAATACATTTTGGACTTTTTCACTGTGAGAGCTGCGGACTTTCGTGACTCAGCGTACTGTGAATAGAAATAAGAATCGGCTTAGTTCTGAAGCCATGCCTTCCAGGCTTCTCTGCTTGAAGAACATCCTTCACCTTTTGCTTCCACCAAGAGGTTACTTTTTTGCCTTTATTTTTCACACAGAGTCGTTTCCTCCCGCGTACCCAAGCAACAGATGAAGTTGCAGCTGCTTTGAACAGCCGCCACTCAGCCGATTGGACCGATTGCTTCCAATCGCGCCCCCGTCAAAAGGCGCCCCGCGCTACGCCTTGTACTAGCCTCGCAAACTTACACTTTCAATCAAAGCTGCTTGAGTAGTGACGGCGCGGGACTCAGTAATTTTAATTGTGGGGAAATCAAAGCTAAATGCGCGTTTTTTTTCGCCCTTAATCCTCACAATTCGCCGTTTGATCGTAACAACGATAGTTGTTTTTCGGTAACGTGTAGTCAAGTCTTTTTTCAATCGATGAGTGCGTTTTGAAACATTTTTTTTCAAAAGCTAAGACAGGGTTTTGAAGCTGTTTTCTGTTACGGTTATAAGGGTTTCGTGTTTGGCAGGTCAACTTTCAATAGTTGTTGCAAGATACGGTTCGATAGTTATTGCTGTTTCAGTAGTTACTGCTAATTGTCTTCTGAAGGCTAACTGTAGTTCGCAACTGCAAATATGTGCTCCTTATTCAGTCTTATTCAATTTCCCTCTCGTTCAGGAAATATGAGATTGGCGAAAACGTTTGAAATAAACCAAGTTTTAATTATGCGAACTGAATAACTATTGCCAGTGTGCAAAAAAATGATTGTTTCTTGAAAAACAAACAGAAAATTATGTTAAGACAATTAACAGTAAATCTATTTGCAAAGAAATAGAAGTGACAGCTACGTTTAAGCGAAGTAAGCCAAATAATGTTGTTGTGGTGAAAGTTGCATCATGAAGTGCAGTACTACCGGAACAAGGATTATGGCATCTATCCCAACCAGATGGGCGTCGTAATTTCTGAGATATAGTCTAACAAATTGAAAGTTTAAAAAAGTGACAAGGTGTGTTGACTGTCCTGAAAGTTTCGAAAGCTTCTAACGTAGGCGTACGGGGACCTTTGGCTTTTGGAGGTAAATTTTTCGATTTGCCCGAATTTTTACGCCACTAACACAAAATCTTCAACAGGAAAGTTTTGCAGGCCATGATTCTGCAGTTTTTCCTGAGCTTTTTTTAATCTTTACCGAATCTGGGGGAACAATTTCTCCCCCGCCTCGTACGCCAATGCTATCAAAGTACTTGCTTGTTTTGAAATTTTTCTGAAAGGTTTAAAGTTACTGGTAAATCTGCAATTGCTTCGCATATTTCGTTCATGTTAGAAGAGAGCAATTTTTTAACTTTTCGGGGACATTGAAAACCTGCTCTTATAAGCGGTTTGTGTTCTTCACCGGTGCTTCACTGTAATATGATTTACGTGTAGGAAAAAGAGAGATGTTTTGAACAAGAGTTTAGCAGCAGAACTACTGTACCTTAGAAAATCCAGAAAAAGCTCTAGAAGGGTCGCACCACAGTGAAAATGCTTCTCGTGCACTTCAAAACACGTCAAATTGTATTTAGTAAGGCAAACGCTCTTGCTAAATAGCCAGGTGTAATGAGTCGGAATGCTAGGGACTATTTAGGACAAGGAGGATCACCTACAATCACAACAACAATTTTTCCCGAGAACGAGAGTGCTGGGACAAAGTTTGCAAGAGTACTGCCAACTGGTGAAGCGGTAGGTCGTTCCTTTCGGATCTCCTCTTTCACATCACCGATTTCCATCATTACGACTTGATGCTGCTCAAAAATTTCTGTACACAACACTAAGTGGGGCCCCGCAAAAGTGCTTCCGATCGGGCCCCGCACGTGCTAAGGCCGGCCCTGCCGCCACTACACTTCCGCGTCCACTGTATAATTCTAGGGTTCTCGGAAGAAGGACAGCAAGAAGGACAGCACGCTGTCCGCAAAGGTCTTTCTTACATCTTTGTCCGCCAAGGCCTACCAATTTATTTGATAAGACTGGAATAACATATCTGCAACAATACTTGAAATATTTGTCTCATGACTGAAGGATTACTGGAAAACAAATATTCGACGTATGGGACTTTTCAATAGAGAAGGGTGTGTATGAAGGTGCAATACCAGATTGGTTTGAATAACAACTAGGTTGGATTGCTCGTAAAACTGTCTTCTTTCAGATAATAAAGTTTTGGCAACAACGTCACTATCAACGACGACAATAGTTTTACTTGGTAAAGCATGAAATAAGGGAAAGTTATAATAAACATCAGCGTCATAGAAACAAAGCAGGCTACATTTGAAAAAAAATGATATACGCATGTACATAAACGTTACTAAAAACAAACAATTTTACTGATTCCTACATAAAACGTAATAAAAAAGGCATAAGAAAAGAAAGAATAGAAACAAATTTGGTTTGTTGTATGATCGCTTAGGCCGGGGTAAAACAAATTTGTCAAACCAGTATAATAAACTGCAACAGCTTGGACAAAAATAAACTGAAACTGAAATATGCAGCACAGTGGTATCAATTGATTTTTTACTGATGTCATCTGCTTTGTCTAATGAAAATGCGAAATGGTTTTTGAACATTTCATTCAGGTTGCAAAGTTCTTTATGTTTTCAACACAAATGCTTAAAGAACATTACAATTTGGTTTCTTATAATGACGACATATTTTAACCATCACCACGATCATGTCGATAAAGCGACAGTTACTTCTGAAAATACAGCATGTGGTGCTGTGCCTTTTCATAAATAAGCTTTATGTTGAAGGAAGATGTTCATTTGTACTATAAAGCATAGCCTCGCAAAAACGTTTTTTCAGTGGAAAAAGGACTTAGGGCTATTTTTGTTCTTCGTTGTTTTTTGCACGTAAATACCATCATGCTAAGATCGATAAGTAACACGATTGAACAGTTCGCACATTGGTATGCAAAAATGCTAATATAAAAATACATTTCTTGTTATTCCCAAGTTTTTTAAAATTCCACAGCACTTTTGAACCTTTGGTTGATTCGGGCTTATTAAACAGCTCTCCTAAACATTATTGGCTTACATTTTACCAATTCCGGAAATCATTATAGACTTTTCACACACTTTTCCACATAGGTTGAAAGATACACAAGTGGTAATCACATTATGACCAACAAGAACTAATAACTGGGTATATTTTGAAGAGCGCCTCTCAAGCTCTTTTCACTACTCATGATGCATTGTTTTCTTCTTTTTTCGTCACCAAAATCAGTGGCAGCTTTATTGGCCTCAATGGCTTGTTCAAAAAACGAAGCTGCCTCCCTGAAAAGTGATTTATGGTAATACGCACAACCAAGATTATTCAACACATTTCCATATATTTTTTGCTTTACGGCCAGATTTCCAAACACGTCATCCATTGTCTGTTTAGCCTCAATAAGTGTTTGCTCCTGTTCGTTCAACTGATTGGATAGACCTTCACAATGAGCAATGTCAAGAAAAACCGAGGCTAAATTGAGACATTTGTGATACTCGCTGACAGAAGAAGAGCTTTTGATGTAAAGCATTTTTTGACGCATTAATGGAATAACGAAGTCCTTGACAATCTCTTTCAAGCAGCTAGCATCTTGGACCATTGCCACGTTCGCCTCTCGCATTGCTTCCACGCACTGAGTGATAACCTGAACACTATGTGCAGTTTGTTCGCCGTTTTCACACACAGTTGCAGCTGCAGCAAACACGGCTACTGACCCGACAATGTCATGGTCTCGAAGAAGTTTTTTCCCGAAAGTCAAGACCTCCTTTGAAGTTGCGTCTGTGTAGCTTATAATTTGTTCAGATAATTTTGCTGTTTCATTTTTTGCTTTTTTGTAGGTTTGAGCAATCAGAAATTTTTTAAAATTTTCTATGCATCTTTGACCATCTGTTACTTCAACTGGTAAAGCGAACGAATCTGAAATTCAAATGAATCATATGTAAAATGATGTAAAATTGCTTAGTCATACACATTTTTCTGATTAGAAGAAAAAATTAGTTTCAACGCCTAAAACAATCCATATGTACCTGCGTGAAATACAACCTCTTGTTAAACTTGAGAAGAAAACTAATATACCTCGAGCGTTGTGTGACAGAGCGTTGATCATTCGTGTCAAGAAGAGGTCAATCGAGTGAACAGCGTGTTTGAGCGGTCAGTCCAGTCAACAATTTTTTCGCAATGCGGAGTCTTGATTTTACCTTGAGTTTGAATTTTTAATCTTTGTACCAATAAATTTGAAATATTCGGTGTTTTTACCAATAAATATAGCTCATGTTTTCACGTTTGTGCGCCTTTTATTATGTTTGGTGAAAAGAGTTCAAAGATTGAACAAATCTTTATTCACCGTTTATTCGTTGACAGAACAGTTACAGGTAACCAGCGTCCGTCACTGTTGTCAAACTGGCCATGTTAGGTTTTAGTTGTTGTTTCTGTGTACTTTTCCATCTGGCTATAACATGGAAAGTGGATTTTGTTTTCAAAGCATAAAAACCAGATTTGATTTGGTAAAAAATAACTATAAATTGCTTGTTTTCGACAATTTGATTATTATTCTTGATATTGCAGCTGCTTTAACAAAGTTTTTCCCAAAATCGCACACCCTGATACAAGGTGACGGAAAGTTGCACCACAAAATCGAGCTTTTGCCCTATCTACTGTGCTTTCTGATTTCAATGGTCGTAGGCAACTTGTAATAAAAACATTAGAGCAGCTTGGAAGAAGGAAAATCGTGTATCATAAAAATGGAAATATTAATCAAAATACTCCGGGTATGGATTCTTGAAGTGAGACATTCTTTTCAGTTATTGTTGCATTGATCTTTTCTTAATTTTTTTGTTCTGGAACAGAAATAAACACGCAATTTTCAAAACACGGTGCAAATGTGTAACGGCTGTAACATTTCATGATGAATTCTGTCATCATTGCCGTGCTTATCAGTTACAAAAACTCAACAATTGGTACAAATAAATAGTTTTTTTTTCTAAATTCTGCACCAATTTACTCTCATCCCTATCTTTTCCTACCGCACAGGAGAAATTTTGCAGATAACCGGGCAACAATTTCACTTACATGTCGACATTTTAAGGCCATTGTATAAACAGCAATTAAAAGCCATTTCGTAAACCAAATGCGGCTAATTTTTGTAACGGGTTGGTTTCGTTACGCCAACGCTCATTTTGTCAATGTGTGTGTTTTTTTTGCAGCACGTAACTACATGCTGTAGCACTTGAGTCCCCAAATTTTTAGTATATCTAATCATTTTGTGCTTTGAGAAGCGGCGTCCCAAACAAGAATACTGTTGCGCACCTAAAGTCAAGCATTTTGCCCCCCCACCCCATACTTTTGGGCTGGCTGCACCACTGGTTTCATCAAGTGAATATTATCATGCAAACCTGATGTTTCATTGAAGAAGACAAAACCTGCAAACAGCGTAATATACCTTGCATTCACCCCACAGCAAAGCATGCCAAATTCCAAATATATACGCACTCATTTTGTTCATGTTTGTCAATGCAAAGATTTGTAACCTGTGATCGCTTTCACAGTCATTGGTCAATGTAACGTTTTTTTCAACTGTACAATGTTCGTCAGTTGATGTAAAATTGCTTTCAAATTAACAAAAATTTATGCTTTTATGCTTATGCAATTTATACAGAAGATTTATCATGCTTTGTTCTGTTGTTTCTTTCCAATTTAAAAAATCAGCTATTCGGCTCAGTTTGATTGTTACAGTATTTTGATAGAGATGAACCACTTGACAGACACAACATAATCCTTTACCAACCTGAAGGAAAAAGGATTTCCTGCAGAGGAAGCTTGATCTCCACATTTTGCAAATTGCCTGTTGAAATGGTGGATCCCTGTGGATCATCTGTAAAATGTGGAATCTAATTAATTTTGTATTGCGTTTTCTGAGGACTGACAAATAGCGCATTTTTCATGGTTGTAAAAACGTTTTTGAGAAGAATGACAAACGTATATTTGAAACGATAACAAACATATAAAACGAAGATTAAATGCGAGTTTTTGCGACAAACGATCCTAACATATTTTGCCAGAATTGTTGACCTTATCGTCTAGGTTTTTTAGAAAATGTTGAAGAAACATTCTGATACTGCCTTATGGTTTTTCGGCTCGTGATGCTACTTCACACTTTTTTTAAACCTTTTCAAATATTTGTTACATAAACTTGTATACTTGAAGAGATAACCAATAACAACCCGAAGTATTCCGCCACACGACACAAAGTTAAGGAACATCACCGAATAATTAGATTATGTTTTTGTATGGCATGTGTCAACATTTAGAGGCCAAAACTATCAAAAACTTAGTAGTGTTTGTACGGGAAATACGTAGAATATACATTTACTGCAGTCGAAGTGCAACGCCAATCAAAAAAATATATACGTTGAAATTTCAAAAACTGTTGCAGACTACCATTCAAGATATTTGTGTGAAACACTGCGCTAGAATACTTGAACTAGAAAAAACGTTATATAGTGTTTCAAAGAAAGCGTTTTCTTCAAAAAGGTATTCATCAAGGTAAGCTTGCTTTCCTAACCTGACAGTCGCATCTTCTGGATTAAATTTAATCTATACTCGAAAGAATCATAGTACGCTTAGCTTGGTTTCCACAAAAATCGTCAGCAGTGGCTTCAACAAAAAAGAGAAAAACAAAAATTATGTTGAAAAAGTGAAACCAAATTTGTGGCCTTGTTTTTCAAACATGTGTTTAAAAAATGCATCATGCAACGAATTTAACATATAAGAAATGAAAGGATTTGCTTTAAGGAAAACAAGAAAACGTGTTATATCTACATTTGTTTCTAACAGCAACTTATCTCTCTCGGCTTTGTGTTGGCAAGTTACTCGGTTTTGATGGGTCAGCTTGCGAAACTTACAGGAATTACAATCGGTTTACAAGCTGCCTGCTGGAGAAGACGGACTCCCCATATCATGTCGCGTCAAAGTGCTGTCACGCTTTAAAATTTGTTGATTGAAGCTGCACAGCCGCAAAATTGAGATGGTTTCGGCCCCATTTTGCAATAATTACAGCAACAGGGCAAAAACTTCTAAAGCGCTATGTGAATTTCCAATTAGATGCTGGTGGCGTGAATTAAGCGGACTTACCAGTTTAGAATTGATGAAGTGCTGAATGTGACATGACAACAAAATTCCTTAGTTTAAAATTTTTTATCACATAAGACTTGGAATATACATGCTTTCTCTCCAAAATTCTGAGGAATTTTGATGTGCAAAAGATCAAAAACTTGTTTGAAAATCTTTATCCACAAGCCACCGCAAAATTTTACAAAAATAATTTTGAAAAGCTTTTTGGATTTGAACAGAAATTGGTTTCCAAATTCTATTAATGTTCATGTTAATGCGATATGGCTTACTTTTAACAAAAGATAAAATAATCGTGGAAGTCACTTACCGACGTTTGCGCTTTCCTCGGAATCATTTTTGTTTGTTGCTAAACTGCTTTTTTTGCGATCATCATCCTCAAACTGGTTCTCATTGAATTTTCGTTCGGGATCTATTTCAAAAAATAATATATGAAATCGCACTTTCCGTATAAATAAATTATAATTATATCACCTTATAAAATAAAAAAAAGTCGTTAAAATGACTCTCGATGTCATACACGCAACTGGAGTGGTATATCAAAGTTCATTATCAAGTTGCAGTTATATTAGTTTGAGGATATGAACAAGGACAGGAAAAAAGCTCAAACGTTTCAGGTAATTATTTGTTTGTGTTTTCTTTATTCAATGCAAGTAAGTTCGCTTTAGATTTTGGTTGGTGAATACGAAAAAATGATAGGAGGGAAGTCATATCTAAATATCCAAAGCGTTTCGATCAACAGTAATACTGGCAAAACTTTTAATGTCATCTCAGAACCATTCGTCTGCGTTGATTTCAATCCAAAGGCAATTTATCATCTTTTTTTAATACTTTTAAAAACATACACCATCGCTCGGTAATTGTTTCAACAACTGTTTTCAGCCTGTTGTACTGTTTTACGTTTATACAAAGAATAAAAAAATAACAATTGACTCTCTCCTGGCAAAGTTGACGATTGGATGTTAATTCCACCAGAAGTGGTATTGTTGAGATTTAAAAAACACGAACGCAGATCAAAAATCGCCCAATGAGTAAACAATCTAAGCAAACATAAATCTTATGATTTAGATCTGTGACAAAATAAACAAAACTTACAAGAAAACCTCAAAGTGAAAAACAACGCTATTTTTATGAATAATGTCTGGTGGGAAAATGTTGCAAACAAAAACTTGTTGCAACTGAAAAACAAATTCTTTACAAAATTTTAACTTATCGATTTTAAGATTTTCCAATGACTATGGAATGGAAAAGACGCAAAAACAAATTTGCAAAGAACAAATGATTGTCACAAAATATTTCTGAAATGTTTCTCCAAATAATTAATTTCTAGGTCATTTATCTGTGGTTGGAAAACAACAAAGTTGAAAGCTTCACTAGAACTGCACAGACATTTTCTAAGAAAAAAACATTTTGTGTTGACAGTTTGAAAAAACGAAATGAAGTTAACTACAGCACATGGACATTCATAGTGCATTCCTTGCAAAGTTCATGCTGTTTATCCCCACAGTGAACCTTTATGAAATATTTAAGGTAAATAGCATTCATTCCTTGCAGATCATGTACCTTTCTTAAGTGTAATATCACTGATATTTGCAATAGAATACTTTTCTACTGGCAAACGAAAGTACTTGACAGAAATTTAACAAAGTGCTTTATGAGTTACTGTTCGAAAACTAATCTACTAAATAGTAACCCTGTAATTCATACTTTGATTAAACCTCCCAGTTCGCGTGTTAAAACAGGAAAGTGGAACGCTGGGATAATGAGTGTCAGAGGGCAAGAAAAGGTTCATCTTCGAAAGAGCGGCGTAGACATTGTGCTGAACTTTTCCAAGGGGTTGTTGTTTGAGTAAATTTGCCAACTCATCCCTGATCACAAGCATATTGGGTCTTGAACAAGGATCTTGTTGCCAACATCTTGTCATTGTAGATTCCAAACAATCAATAATTGTAAGATCAATTTCCTCGGAAGCCTGATCTTTTTTGAGGTTTTCGATCGTTTCAGTATCAGGACGTTCGCCACGCTTCACTGCATCAACATAATCGATTTCATCAGAAAATACTTCCAGTGGCGATTCACGAGAAAGAATGCCATGAATGATTATACCAAAGCTGTAAGTATCGTGTTCCTTTTTTGGTCTGCATCTTCCACGAAGACGCTCTGGTGCAGCATATACCACTGTCATTTGAGCTCTGGATAAAGTTGTTCCTGTCGTGGTCGACGTGGTGTGTTTCATAAGTCGAGCTCCACCAAAATCAGCTATCTTGCAATGCAAGTCATCTGTAAGTAAAATGTTGTCTGGTTTCAGGTCACCATGTGTGAGGCGGAGTTTTTCGTTGAAGTTATGGAGAAAGGCAATTCCACTTGCTATTTCTGAAGACATTCGAAGTCGCAAGTTGAAAAGGAGAGGAATTCTGGTGTCCA
>Ga0210059_1007660_pt1 | contig 17120 bp, 9 predicted proteins | sample Ectturendosymbi2_FD_188042 | JGI IMG/M metagenome (GOLD analysis project Ga0210059, IMG submission 188042) | Ecteinascidia turbinata endosymbiont from Florida, USA - Sample 2 (SPAdes) (version 2) | ecosystem: Host-associated > Tunicates > Ascidians > Unclassified | place: Key West, Florida...
TCCCCTGAAGGCCCTTGGGAATTCCTGACATATTTGGAATATTTTTGGCATAACTTTTGAACCAGAAACGCTAGAAACTTGATCAAGGGCTTTAAAAACGCGTATTTTAGCCTAGAATCCCAAAATACTGCAAGCCACAAAATTGGCGCGTGGGATCGGATGATGACTTGATATAAATAACCAAAAAACATGCCCCCATCATGATCCCCATGGCCCAAAACCCTACATCCAAATTAAAAAAATGTTTTTTTATTCTAAACTACACGAAGCCACTAGTCATTACAGGGTTTGAACAGCTCTCTAGCTCTATCTTCTGCCGAGTTATGTCCAGCCACAGTTTGGCCTTAAAGGGCAAATTATGCTTTTTCTAAAACGTTAGGAATTAGGCCACAAACTGGGTTTTTGACCCATAATTTTGGCCACAGATATGCTAGTAAGTCAATCAAGGGCTCTATAGACGCGGATTTGCACCTAGTTTTCAACAAAACTTTGAGCCAAAAGAATGGATCAATGGGTTTGGGCCCAGGGCCGGACAAAGGTGGCCTACTTTTACAAAACATGCCCTCTTTGTTACGTCACCTTCAGAAACCCCCTACCGAAACCGAAATTTTTTTTTTTCGGTTTCGACTACAAGACCTGCTGAATCCGTAGAGGGTTTGAACAGCTCTCTAGCTCAATCGCCTAGCGAGTTATAGGATTGCAAATTTCTACAAGAAAAGTTGCGCACGCGGGACTTAAAGGGTTAAGGAACACAAGAGCCACTGTTTTGGCAGAGCTTTGCAACACCATTACTCGCCACCAAATTGAGCTAAGGAACTGTTCAAACCCAATGCGAATTTAGGAAATCTTTTAGGTTAAACTGAAAAAAAAATTTTGTTTTGCGTATGGGGTTTTCTTTAGGTGACGTCATAATAAGGGCATGTTTTCACCTTTGGCTGAGTTTACCTTGCCCTGGGCAATACCCCAAGGGGCCATTTTTTTGGAGACTGGGCTATCATCAAAGAAATTCCAAACACTTCAAGGAATTCTCTAATTAATATTTGGTAAATTTTACCATAATTGTTCTACCAGCAATTCTAGAATGTCAATCAAACTCTCTAAAGACTCGTACTACAGCCTAGAATCCATTCAAAAATCCAACGAAGCTTTGAACCACGAAATCGGCTCGATTGTTGAATTTCCAAGAGATGATGATGTCATTCAATGTTTTGACGGACTTGTCAAAACATCCTGTGGTTTTGTAAACATCACCAAAAACGCCAACAAGCCACACTGAAAAAATGTTTTTTCATTCTAAACTACAAGACTTCACGAGTCTTTGGAGGGTTTGAACAGCTCTCTAGGTCAATCCGCTGACAAGTGATAGCCATACAGAAGATGGGTGTTATCCACCCTAGGTTAGCGTTTGTGGGTGCAGAAATTTTTGCCAAATTTTGTTTTTTGGCTCATGATTTTGGCTCCAGATATGCTAGAAAGACAGTTAAGGACTCTAAAGATGCGGATCACAGCCTAGTTTCCAAAAACAACTTGAACCAACAAATGACTTATTGGATTGGCGTCCAGAGCCGGGTAAAGGTGGCCAAAAAAACGCAAAATCACCCCCATTGTGACGTCACCCCCAGAGAACCTGAAATCCAAAACGAAACAATTTTTTAGATCTCAACTAGAAGACTTGCTGAATCGACAGAGTATTTGAACAGCTCTCTAGTTCAATCGGCTGGCGAGTTGTAGTGTTGCAAAGCTTTGCAAAAAAAGTGGCGCATAAAGAGGGTTAAGGCAAATCAGTTTATAACCCCTGTACCGGCGACCAAATGAACTATTTTTTGCACTGCCAAAACTCAAACCAAATTGAAATTCATGGACACTTAATGGTATGTAAAAAAGCTTGCACAGAAATAAAAGCTTGCCAGCATTTTTGGTGCGAAGTCAGTTGTAGAAATTGATTATTGTAACGCAGCTTTCACTGGTTCAGTTTCTGCAAAAGTTCGACTTATATGCATAAAACTATAAAGACCTATAATATATGTGTTATTTGGAATCAAAAATATTAAAAAACTACTATTTCTACAGTAACTCAGGCCCATAGCCACATGGGGCATTTGAGGACAGTCCCCCCCAATTTTTTCCACTCCAGATTTTGTTGGGCCCCCAGAAATTGTTGTGAACATATAATGAAAACAAAAATTTTCCCCTTAATGGAAATTGCCCTCCCAAACACCACAACCTGGCTACAGACTTGTAGTAAACAGCCTATGTGTTTGATCAAATTTAGGTGCAACTTTCACTTTGTTCATAGTTTTTTTTCGCTGTGACATTTCAGTCATTTGTTCCGCGATAGTATTAAAACTCATTGTAACAGTATTCACTACTCCATGTTTTCAGATATTGTGACTGGATCGACCTAATTCTTTTTGGTCATTCGATCTGAGACTAGAAAAAAACTAGGTTTATGCTAGTCGACATGTTCAAACTTCTGTCATTCAAACAGTTCTGACTTTTGAGTCTGCAAGATTTAGTGATTTCAGTCCACATGTCAGTTTTGCAGTTAGTTGACACAGAATCTATGACCTCACAGAAGCTATCATAAAAATTCAATTGATTTTAACATGTGTTTGCCATAAGAACTCTAAACGCTTTTTAAACTAATATAAGTGAAAATGCTAATAAAGGTGTCATAGAAATCTCACAAAGCTTCAAAACTGCATATGATTTTTTATGTTTGTTGCTTGATCAAAATTTATATCACTGATTCAGATCAAATGATTTGAATCAATCAACCCTGTTTATCTGTCGATTACTTTGCTTTTGCAGGTCAACTTGTGGCAAACATTCAACAGCCAAATTGTTCATCCAATTGTGTGTGGGCTACCAATTTAACAATGTTCACATTGACAGCTACTGCATCTAAACCTGCAGCAGGTCAATGCAGTTGGTTTGATGACTCTAGCAGTTTTTTCAATAGAGTGTATGTTGGTAATGTGGTGATCACTCCAATTCCAAATTCTTTTGGGAAAATTACTACAACTTTAGTAGCCAACACAATAACTTCCCAGTTCTTGTTCAAACCATTGTTTGCCTCAGTCAATGTGACATATAGATGTTCTGGAGCTCCAGATTGGCGGGAAGAATTATATGTAGAAGGTAAATGCTTGAATGTTGATTGCAAGATGGTTGGCTTGCTACTTTAACTTCCTAATTTAGAATCAATCAACAATATTTTTTCTGGAGTAAGTCTGTTTTGTTGCCTAAAGAGTTATACATCTTAGCTTTTTTGAAGTTACCATAGGACACAACAAGGTATTGCGAACAGGAAGTGGTGGATAAGAGTTAATCAACATCAAAAAGTATTTTGTTTTTTTATTATATTTTGAAGTAAGCAAATTCAATTGTTAAAGCTTGTGTGAAACATTTTTGTTAGGATCACAAGCAATATTTGTCATGACGCTCAAAACATGATGACACTTACTTGTCGTTTGTTGTGAGAACTTCGATGCAAGAACAATTTTTAATTCAATGTGCAGTTTCAAAGTGCTCGAACAAGATGAAAAATTTATTAGTCTACGAAACTGTTTTCTTTTAGCTATAGCTATTGTCTGTATCATGTGATCAGCATGCTTCCATAATTTTTTTCTTGCATAGACTGCTTGCCAATTTGATAGTAGTGATTTTAATACACATTTAATAGGGCAGTATTTTAGAAAGTAGCAGCATCGGTTTATTGCAAACAGGTATACTTCAGAAAGAACATTATCACAATCGTTTCTTAAAGCTACCAGTAAACATAGCTTGTATTTTACATCTGTTTTTTTCGCTGAAGCATTTCAGTCATTTTTAGCTGAGAAATTTTGGTCACTGAAACATTTCGGTCATTTGTCTCTCAGTTGTATTAAAATTTGCCATTAAAGTTTTCATTAGCCTATATTTTCAAACATTCTGATTCAAATGAATTGATTTTTTTCAGTCATTTTGAAAAACGTTTCGGTCTATGCCAAAAAATCAGGTTTTACGTTAGTGTGTTTCTTACCACTGCACAGTTGTTTTTTCCAATCAAAACATTCCCTTTGGACAGTTTGCAAAAGAATGCCAACAATGCTTTCTTGAAATTTATTGCTGATGGTTTGTCACATCAGGCAGTAAAGATGTATTTTGCTGTGGCAAACAACATGGATCATTAAAATGCAGAAAACACAAGAAACTCAGACATAAACTCCGTCAACCAAGTTAGAAATATGATTTCAGGGACTCCATGTGTCTTGCAAACATGTTTGCATGCAGTTACATTGTTGCAGCGCATTTTATTTTGAGTTCTGTTTATCCTGATAATTATTACTTGATTAAGACTCATGGTCACCGAATGTCACTATCATAATCTCTTAAATTTGATGCGAGCCTTTGGTTATTCCATGCCAAATAAGCAAATGGGTTACAGCAAGTGGTTTGTTCAATGAAATTTGGCACACTTGGAGATCTAACTGAAAAATTAAGCATGGAAAACAATTTTTGAAAACTTCCCATTATTTGTGGAGTTATGATCACATTACAAAAGTCATTTTTACTTGTTACGCCTCAATAAAGATGCTTAAAACTCAAATAAATTCCCAATTTCTCAACCTCTAATCACATGGAATAGCTGAAAATTGCTAGACGGACATTTTAAGACCCAAGGAATCCAAAAAACTACCCGAAATAGCACTAAGACAACTGCTCCTTACGGTAACAAAGCATTCAATTTGCTTCATGCATTTTTCGGAGAACCAACATTAAGCATCTACATGAGAAAAAGGGTATAAAATTTTGAAGTTGAAATTCACGTATTTTATTCTTATACCAATACTCCATGCCAAATAAAAAATTCAATCAAATTTGATGCCTGCCATGAAAAATAATGTGTATATTATGTGTAATGACAATACTCGATAATCATGCGCTTATGATGACAAACTGGCACTAACAATAACTCTACTTTTAGTTCTGTAATACTACCGAGTAATGTTAAATGAGACTCCAGCAATCAGCCTGCTTCGCACCTCTGTAAGTTTTCAATCAATGTAATCTTTAACAGTAGGTGTAACTGTAGAACCCTGACTTCTCCATGCACAAACCTTGCGATGATTTGCATGATTTGTGTCATTCAAAACCTTGCAATGATCGGGCGTGGATTATCCTTGTTTTTCCTTTTTTGTCCTAGTCGATGTTCTTTCGGTATGTCTTTAGGTTGGAGGTCGATGTTGAGCTGAGATGCTACTGTGAATAAGCCCTTTTCCCCATAAGTGTGTTCTTTATCTTCTGTACCATAGTTAAGATTATTTTATCTTATGAATTGTTCTTGTCTGTCAAGGCGAAAATAGACATGGGCAATCATAATCGTCAATCACAATTGATTACAGTTTTTTGAGTAATCGTAATCGATTGAACTGACCAAAAATGAAATGTAATCGTAATCGATTACATTGCCAATTTAATCGTAAACGACAATTACTTTCACGATTAAACTTGGAAATATTCACTCTATATCACTGTGCAAAGAACCGGGGTTGTGGTGACTGGATTTTCTCCATTACCATCGTTTGTTATGGTTTTGTTTCAGGGGAGGCTTTTCTCCTGTCTGTATGGGTTAAATCCAGATAGTCCAGGAGCAAGCACAGAGATTGTAGCTGATTCTCGCTTTGTTCCAGCTAGCCTTCCTGTTGGCCGCCAGAAGTAACGTAGTGAGCCTAGTGTCGTAAGACATAGCAACAAAAATAGCAGCTTTTCTTAAAAACAGGTAGACACTTTGGCAACAGAACAGCGGGACAGTAAGAGGAGAGGTGTTTATTTTATTTATAAATAAAATTTTATAAACATATATATTCAGAGTGAGCTTATGAATGTAAGTGCTGGAGAGGGCTAGGTATATAATTAGTACAGAATTCATATACAGCAAATTAGTTTTTTTTTCAGAGGAATAAGGTACTTAAATTCAACTCAAAAGTTCTGTTCCACAACACTGATAACTTGCATGTCAACCATGATCCACCAGATACTGCTGAAAAAGCTCAACGAAACCAAAGAGGTTTTGTTGACCATTGACTTTTGGTCCAATAGACAGCTGCACAGCTGTATTGGCATCACTGTTCATTTCATTGCATTTCAAATTAAAGACTGCACAATGCTATGCTGGCTTGCAGACGATCGCAAACAGTAGTTGGAAGAAATTGTCACCAATTTTGAAATCACTAACACTTTGAGAGCCGGCGTATGATATATTCGTACCTAGATTTCAACCTAAAACCAGCGGTTTTCGGTTGCCTTACTAACGCCATAGCTCCTCCGCTGATTGCGCTAGAGAGCTGCTCAAGGGCTCAAACGGATCGACCAGTCTTCTAGTCTGCACTCGAAAAAAATTTTGTGGTTGGGGGTTGCGGATTTTTTGTGACTGACGTCATAAGTGAAGTAGTTTTGGGGTCATGTAAAATTACACCATTTTTGTAAAACATTGTGTTGTATTACAACAACTGGCAACACTGTTCAACAACACCAATGGGGTAAGCAAGCCTCAGGTGACAGACTGTGCGCGGTGTATTCTGCCAAACAATTACGAAATCCTGCCAAATTCACTGCCAAATTACAAATAATACTGACAAACTACTGACAAATCTCTGCAACATTCGTTTCAAAAAGTGTAGGCCTAGGTCCATGCGGCCTTCCCGGTTCCGCCACCTATGCGTGGAATGAATAAGATGCAATAATCTGTATGAGAGAGTTTCTATTAAAACATATGAAAAGACTCATCTTAACAATGTCCATGGAGTTGAAATGACATGGATAGTGGCAATAAACGAATGGAACGCATTATGACTTGAGTGGCAAGTGCCGGGGTGGCAGTTGTGCGGGTGGCACTTGTCGGGGTGACACTTGTCCGGGTGGCAGCTGTCCATAGCTCCGCCTACATTTCCTTTCTTAATGGGTTTCTGTCGGTTTGCTTGTGAGCGGCGATTGCACCACTGACTTTGTTCAATGATCAAATAAAATCTGGCGTTTGTGTACACTGTCAGCACTACTTTCGTTTTTTCATCTACTCAGCGTTCGATATGCTGGCAGGTGGAAACGTCACAAGCCACACACAACAAGCGGATCATCCCATGACGCACTAGTTAAGAAATCTGCTTCTTTTCCTTTCATCAACCCGATGCTTAGCTCGGTATTCACACTTTATCCTTGATACACGCGTTCCAAGAAAACTTAGAAGCCTCGCAATTTGAATCATGTGAATAAATTAATGTGATTGCAAAGCAGCCAAACCGACCTATGCTTGTCGACAAGGTTGACGATATGATAGGGTAATATTTTGCACTTCTACTCTACCCATCGCGATGACATGCAATGCACCTTAGGTGGATTATGTTTCCAATGAACAATGACTTTGCGCTACTTCACTAATTTAAAAAATGTTTCGTGCAACCAGTTCATAGAGTCAGTCCCGTCACCACCAGAGGCCTTTGGTGGGCTTAGCTCCCCTAAACAGACCTCCAAACCCCCCAAATTGAAACAAGGAACACTATGAATAAGTAGACTTTTGGCAACGTTTGGAATTTCTAGCCCCACTGCACAAACGTAAATCCCCCCTTATTAAAGAGTTTCTGGCGACGGTTCTGCATACAGTTACATTTTCATCAGGCATTTCCAAAACATGTCCACGCAGTTTCGCGTTCGTCTTTACTCTGCGTGTGTTTCTTCAAGAGATTTCAAAATTTGCAAACTGTCACAAAAGTTTAAGTTAAAAATCGCGTTAGTTTAAAATGTGAATACCCAGACCGCATGGTGCCTGTAGTCGCAATGCCCTTCTGTTGTAATGCGAGCCCTTCATAATTTGTTCTTTAAGGCCCCACTGATGACGTCTTTGCAGTACTTGTACGTCACTAGATTGTGGTGAACGGTAAATGTTGTCAATCGTGCTAACGTATCTATAGATCTACAAATACAGATGCTTTAGCAAATAAAGAGCTATAGTTTCACTTCACTAAAACCAAAGCCATATACAGTATATCTTTTAACGTCACGCGACAATTTCGAAACGATCAACGTTGGACAGCGCAAGAGTTCTTTTTATCATAGAAGCTTCAGCTAAAAGCAGAACGATTAGAAAGCGGCAATAAGTTTTATCAAGTTCGTAAACCCGTTTGGTTTGGTAAAACACTGAAGCCAAAAAATGTGCTTGGTAACGCTCGGACTTTTACGTATATTTGAAATTTGTGGAAGGAGTTTGCTTGTCACAATCTTACTTACAAGCATTGAGATAGTTCCTGAATAGTTCAACCCAGTGAATTTCACGAAGGTAAATTTTAAGCTATTCTTTTCAATGCATTAGGACGCACTTACAAACTATTTATATAATATAATTATATATCATCGAAAGGTGTAGTGTGCAAACGCCTCAATACTGGTGGTTGCATTACGTCAGATATAGAGCAATGTAAGCTTTACCCGGTCTGGTGCCTGCATCCAATTTGCTGTAACAAGTGTGCGCAGCTGAAATAAAGCAAACTGGTATAACGTGTCTGTGCAATTAGACCAGCACACGTTTCTGCAACATTTCCTTGAAAGCACAATATAGGTCGAAAGAAGAAAACGTTTGTGACGCGGATTTCTGATATTGTTCTAACATGCATGATGGTGCGAAAAAATCGATAAAATAAGTAATATTTGCAGCCATGCTGCCAACATCACATAACTAATAAAAATTTTCTTAGTTAATTTATTTCATTCGACTCGGCGTTACAACAAACTTCCATCGACTTAGACAATAGAGAAAGTACGAGGAAAATACTTTGCATGTCAACCCATCTCCAACTAAGAGTAGGTTGCAAAGTATTTTAACACGTTATTTGGAATGGCAGCGAAGGAAAGAACAGTTGGTGTGGTCAGTCACTATCCAGAGTAGTCGCTTTCAAAATCATATTTTAGAGGTAATCAACAGTGTAACGTCGCATTCAAGTAACTAGTCTGCACGAAGATAAAAGGTTTGAATTCATCACCAAATACTTTAATAAGAAATCAATTTCAAGTCGGACTACGCATCTTCGGTCCCACAACCTGCAAGCAGTTCTTACGGCTGAAACGCTGGAAGGCTAAAGCAAGATCTGAGAAAGCAAAAAATTTCAAGACTAAAATGAATAAATCAAAACACAAGCTGCGACCAATATAAACTTGAAAATATATCTTTCCCAAATACTGTAATTGCTTTCACTGGACTGCAAAACTATATGACGCCAAACGTCGAGCAACGCAACGAACAAACACGCCGTTGTCATGATCAACAGAGCCTTGGTAGAATCGAGGCCACTGTGAATAGACGCAGTGAGAGATGTCTCCCACCGTGGCCTCGGTAAAATGCGTAAGAACGATTGCTTGCGGAAGGTGGGAAGCCACGCTCTTTGGATCGTTTCCAAGATGGAATGCTGAACCTTGTGACAAGAATAAACGACATAGCTAGCTCTATTGGTGATGAAATACGTCAAATCACATTAACAAGGGGAAACGCAAAGTGTGCAAGAATTGTTTCACTCGAGGGAGAAACATGTTTTGAATATTAATTTGTGCGTCAGGTATATGATACCATTTATCCTTACAGGTATCGAGAGAGTGAAAACCGGGTTGTAATAAAAACGTAACAGTGTTAGGTTCATGTAAACGTGACTCATTAACTGCGCCATGGCTCAAGGCCGTTTGGACGTTGTTATCATCACAATCTGACCAGCATACTGTTGGTGGCATATCATCACTGGGAAAGATTTATTTTTTTCATTTTTTGTGAAACACTGTATGGCCTGATTTTTTTGTTTTCAATGGCAACCAAAAAGTGCACAGTGCTTCCACGGTCTTGATACACCTTCTATTTTCTTTTTTGTATTGCTTTTCACCGGTATACAGGATATTTGGGGACTTGAACATTGTAACAGATTTGGGGGGCGCTGAGTCCAAATATCGCATCCGTTTTTGTCCATCTGTTCAGGATTAGCCGCTACAGACTGTTTTGCAGTTTGTGGTAAAGCATTGAAAAACGTCACAGAAAGTTTCAAAAGTTAACTCGAACCATTTTTAACTTGAAAAGAGATTTTGTAATCACTTGTTGTGCTTTTAAATGCTGAGATGCTTTATCAGTTGTTGTTGAACTGCATAATCCCATAGGGAGTGAGTTAGTAGCAGCCTATTGATAAGTGGTAACTACATTAAAATCCTATGTTAGAATAGTCTGCGCCTGGTACTACAGTTGATAAGCATGACTGGATGATTTGCGGTGAATTTGAAGAATTTGTGCGTATTGTTTGGGCAACAAAGTGGATACACAAATTTTCCGTGTTTCTTGTGTCTGTGGGACAGTAGGGCTCGCCAAGAGCATTGGACTAAGGAAAATTGGCCAAAGAGAGAAGGATTTTGAGATTGGGGAAATAAATATTATACACTTTGCTTTGATTTATCCAAACTATGTGCTACTTCCTCCTCTCCATATCAAACTAGGGTTGATGAAACAGATTTTAAATAGGGGAATGCAGTGGGCACTGAAAAGTTGAGGGCAAGAATTTTTGATGGCCCTTAGATAGGACGTTTATCGCAGGACAAATATTTTCCACTCACCATGACAACCCTGGAAAAAAAGCTTGGCGATCCTTTACAGCAATTGTGGAAAATTTCCTCTGAAATTTTAAAGCTCTTAAATATCAAGACCTTTAAAAAGAGCTGTTAAATTCTTACGAACAATTAGGGTGCAATATGAATGTGAAGGTTCATTTTCTTCATAGTCATGTAAACTATTTTTCTGAAAACTTAGAAGCATGATGGAAGAGCAAGGATAGTCCTTCCACCCAGGGCCGTCACCAGCGGGAGGACCAGTGGTGGCCGGCCCCCCCATTTGAAATCGGTGCCCCCCCATTTCACCTTTGGCCAGCCGGTTGCTGCATATATCCAATACTGTATTTTAAAAATGTGCCCCCCCTTCTGGTTTTTCGCCACTCCTTCTGGTTTTTGGCCCCCCCTGCTGCTAAATCCTTGCGACGGGCCTGCTTCCACCAAGACATAAAGACAATGGAGAAAAGATACCAGGGACCCTGGAATACCAACATGATGGCAAACTATTGCTGGTGCTGAAAAAGAGAGGTTGTTGGCGGTAGCTTCTCCTGAAAAACATAGAAAGGCAATTTCAGGATCTGCAACCATGCATTATTTTCTGTCATGAAAAATGAGTATACTATCATGTTTGGGCTATTCTTGGAATTTTAACTCTTTTCTGTCAACACAATCTTTGCATTGCAAGGCCATAATATCTGTATATTTTCTCATCTGTGTTTTATAAGTCGTAGTTACAAGTATACAGTACGCACTAACTGCAATTTTTGTTTTTGTGTAACCTTTTTGTATGTTTTTTACGCTGAACTTTGCTCTTCATAAGCTAGTTTACAAATCATGGTTATTACAAGAAGTCACTAGTGTTTAAATAACATATTAGCAAGTTTCACAAATCACGAAACGTGTTACCTTCTTATGCAACAGTATGCTTAAAAAGCTACAATTGCATAAATCTAAAATACCAAATAGCTCAAAAACGTGACTACACAGGAAAACTCTGAGAACAGTTTTGAAATCAGCGCCCCAAAATTATCCCGAAAACGGTCTTAAACCCCAATCCTCACGAAATTCATTTAAAATTGTTGAGCTGTATTGCCTTTGTTTCTCTCTGTTATAGTTAGCAGATAGGCGAAAGGTGCAGCGCAAACTCGTGGGTCGTCTTTCTCGTCGCATTTTGGGGAGCGTAGTCTTTCATCCTAATTAGATGCCATTGTTATCATGTCATTTGTCGTGTCGAACGTGAAGTTTGAACGAATAGCTTTTTCTTTGAATGGGTTTAAATTTCAGTTTCTATGAAATGAAGAGTATGGAATTTTTTCTGAGCTACCTCTTCCCTTCCTACACGTGGTTTCCTTCCATGTTTTGACGTAATTGTATAAACGTTGTGAATAACAAAGCGTTCCGCAATCAGTCCTGAAACAGTTGTAGATTATTCCTGCTTGGTGTTGCCGAAACTACTTTTTGGTTAATTGCCAAAATTTCAACATCACAAGTAGTCCATGCCTGAGGCTCTAACTAAAGTCTGTGGCCTGGTCCCTTGATCTTCTGACCTCCTCCATCAGAGATTCGTCCTGACGCCCCGGTCAACGAATCGCTGACAAACGTCTTTTACGCATTGAGTTCCTGGGTTTACCTATACCACAGTTTCAACTTGTATGGACCAAAAAATGCAAAGACTAAAAGATGCATGAACTGGTCAATCATCAGAGTGACGTCCGAATCCCACCAACTTCTTTCAGATAGTGACCAACATCCATGCAGCTAAAATCGTAATTTTTATAGAGAAAAGTTGAAATATTTTCTTCTCGCGTTCCTTCTTCTGCTCTGCATTGCGCGAAATATTTTGTCATAAGCGCAGAAAATTATCGAACAATGAAATTGCATAAAAGCTTTTCATGCATTGACAACATGCGGTTACAAAAGCAATCGTGAGGTGCTGCGTAAGTGATCATGCGTTTATCGAGTCTTCGCTATATTATGCGTACGTTTCAGGAAAGTGCAAGTACCGAGGTGTCCAGGCAAACGTGTTCGTATCTCTCTCTATGCGCGATGTCCTTTCTTATCTTGACACACCAGCTGTACGAACATAGGAAAATTTGAGACTATTTAGATATCAATCCTGTAGCAGGAGCAGGTATTTCCGGTTTGGCGTGCAGAAAATGTGATGTTTTGGCTTCCCTGGTTCATGTGAACATCTGACTTGTTTGATAAAGTTTGATGCAATATTCTTGTTTTCCTTCGTTTAAGCTTTTTGCACGCTAATTTAGTTTGGACGCTGACAGAACCCGTTCTTTGAAGTTACGTTTCACATTCTTGAGGTAATAATTGGTCTTGTTTTTTCGATATTTGTGGAAAGGAGCTCGTTCACTGCGATGAGCCCGTAAGTGCATTTAAGGCTATCGGTTGCAAAAACATCTTATTCATGCATAAATTTTGGTTTTGTTTTATTCAATGAACAGAATTTTCCATCACGTTTAAGTTTGTTTGCCCTTTTCTGAACAAGAACATTGAACAGGGCATTTTTCCTGCAATCATATGATCTTACTCTGATACAGCGATCCCCAAAGTCCGCCCGCAGGCCAGATACGGCCCGCGAAGGATACCAATCCAGCCCGCAAGCTTTTTTGGGAATATTTAATATTTTACAGTTTCGTGTGAATAAAATGATGTAAAATGTGATTACACAAAAACCAAAAAGCATTTGCTGTAATTGGCAACCCAAACCAAACAAAGATTTTCGCTTTAATCAAAAGCTCAACTACAAACGTTTAGGAGTTAGCATTCAGTGTGTGAAATGAAAGTGATTTGCTTAGTCTTAGGACCTAGGCACGAATAGCCTGTGATGTTATTCAATTCTGAAGATACATTCTGCGAATATTTAGAAAACATTTGCGAAACGAAAGTGTTTTCGAAACGAAAACAAAATTGTTTTTGTTATTGAAACGAAAATATTTTAATTTGCAAACAAAAATGAAAGTTTTTCCGAAACGAACATACATTTTTTTGAAACGAAAAGGTTTTTATTTAGAAAACATTTGCAAGACGAAAGTAAAATTGTTTTTGTTTTTGAAACTTTTTTTGTTTTTTCAAAAAAGTGCCAAAAACAAAAGTTTTGGGGTGGAACGTATGGGCCACCATAGTTTTCCACATTGCATCCCTATTTTCACTGCAGCCTTTCCTTTCGAGGCTGTCATCATGCATTAAAGAAGTAAACTTGTAAAAAAACAGATCAATTTCGTACAGCCTAGCGCATGTCGAGAACTGTGTTTAGTGAAAGCGACTTCGTTTGTGAGTGATTACATAACGTAAGGCAGGGAAGTTATCACGCACCAAAACAATAACGAAACAGTCGTACTATTACGAAACAATAGCATTGTTCACACTATTCGATAAGAGGTTGGGTAAAGTCCGGCACGAAAATCCTGACGTTTAACCAAGCGAAGAACATTTTTTATCTCCCTTTCCACTTCCATGGGCACCAAAATAGGGCGCATTCAGGGCAAAGGGGCGCCATTTGACGGGATGCCACAGACATTTGAGGGGGAAGTTGCCCCAAACTCCCCCCTTGGATCCCCCATTGGTTCAATGTCTCAAAGGTTGTCTTACACCAAGTACTGTAAGACTTTCACACGTATTAAAAATAAGAAGCACGTTGTTAATCATCGGGAGTTTTCTTTTGTGGAACAGTGTTGGCGAGAAGTCTGAGAACAGCAGTCACGTACAGTACGTCCATCATTCCTTGTGTAAGGTACTGTAAACATGAACTCGGACGCTTCTCTTATTAAATTCAGTGACGTGAAAAACTGAGTATAACTTTGCTTTTATTATCTACACTTCAGTGCAAGCGCATTTTCGGCGTTTAAAAACCCTTTATTTGAAAATATCTGGTTTGAGTTCTTACTTAAAGCTGATACCAATTTAAGTTAAGTTAAAATTATTAGGAAATGTTCATAAATGTGGCGTTGGAAATTCTGCATTGGCTGGTGCGATCTCGCGGATTGTTATTATAAAAAGTGACAATTAATCAAGAGTGGGCTTCACTTTACCAAAAAAAAATAATAATTTTGATGATGCGAGCTAAGAATTGGAATTATATTAGGCAAAATCTGATATAACTACGCATTTGTTATACGAGTGCTACATGTACAAGTACAAAACTAATCAGCATCTGCGAGTTACTTCCTTGAGTGACATCGCAATAATGAAAAGAAGAGGCTCACGATTCTGCCTTAGTTGTCAAAACTGTTTAGCTGCGTTTGCTTCAAAGTTATTTTCCATGATGTTGTCAAAGTTATTTTCCTGTAATGTTGTCAATACCAAATTATTTGCTTGTTGTTCATGGCAGTCAACAGTGCCCACGGTTGAAGCAGTATGTTGACATTGCATTGGACCAGTGGGACTCCATTGACCAAACACTTGGCAATGTTATTCCATTCACAAACCATGCTACTGTAACTGTGTTGGGGTAAGAACCAGTAATTGATAATGAATCATAACCAGTTGCTTTTACAAGGTGATTGCCAGATGTTAGAGGAGGACCTATAATTGTACCTGCCGAAGCAAAATGGTTTAAACAAAAGTCAAATTACAGCAAAACAAAAGTTGTGAGATCGCATCAGTTTTCACTCATGGTGTTAACGCAAGTATCTCTAACGGTCTTGAAAGCATTACATGCTTACTATGAAGACGGTTGCGCTTTGAAAGTACGATGTGGTTTCATCTAAAGCAGTGGTCTTCAACCTTTTTTGTTCAATCGCCCCCTACAGCAACTTTTCTTAAAAATCGCCCCCAGCTATGATTTTAGTGTGGGCAAAAATATTATTTTAATATGAAAATATTTCAATGCTAATGAAACAAAGGGACAGTTTAGTTAGCACAAAAAACGAACAAACAAAACGAATGCAAATGCATTTGTAGAAGCAGTGTTATTCATTTGCAAAAGCAGTTGGTTTCAAGCAGGGATGTGGAGCTGATGTCAACCAATTTTGAACGGAGAAGCCGGAGTCTGAAATTTGAGTTCCCGTTCAACCGACATAGTGTGTGGAGCAAGCCAATTGTACAAATAAGACAATGGTTTTTAGTTTTTATTGGACCAAATCGTTCTGGAGCAGGAGCCAAAAGCTTTTAGAGGTTGGAGCCGGTGCAAAAAAATTTGGATACCTGGAGCTGGAACCGGAACCACAGCCCTTGTTCCACTTCCAACTACTGCGAACCTTGCCCTGGGCTTTGTATCTGCTAGTTTTGTAAAGCAGGTTGTGAACTGATCAGCTTCAGTTGCATAGTGTTTCCACCAGTCTGTGCTCATGTCAAGACGATTGCGGTATTTATTACCCATGTGCAGTATGTGGTTGAAACTTGCCCAGCAACACATTTCGTCGGAAACCTCATTGGTGATATTAGCTGAACGTTCCCCAAAAATTGCGGAAAACGCTCACTGCACTTGATCAAAACATCTGATCATCCGTGTTAATAAATATGGCACAGGCTTCATGATCGCTTTGGTAGTGGATAAAAAGTTCCTAGATGTGGAATCGCATTCGCTTGTGTTGCTAACTGGCAAAACACTTCACCCAGTCGCTTTCTCCGCAATCCAACTGTTGGCGTTATTTCCACAACTAAAAGATTTTTTAGCAAACCTCAAGCTACTGGTGGCGAAAACGATTTTTTGGAATTTTTAGTTTAGCTAAGATGGAGATGGATTGACTTTCTTGCCAGTATAAGTAATCCCTTTCCTATAGCCTACTTTACTGGTATACTGTGTCATTAGTCTTATGAACACAGTGCAGCTGTATCTACAAGCACAGTGAAACACTCGAACTGATTGAAAAAACATGATAAGCACGTTTTACAACTTATGGCTAACTAATTAATTTTGCCAGCCAATAATTGCTATCTAAATCGTCTCGTAACAGTCGTTTTTCAGGCATTTTTTAAAAGAAGACACTTGGTTCCACTGTTTTACTCACGTTAAGAACCTAAGTTTATAAAACCCATGATGACGGACTATGACGTGTTTTGCCTACGAAAAAATGTTTTGGCAACGCTCAACCAAAAACTATATGAAGTTTTGTTTCAAGACAATGTTGCTATAGCTACTTAAAACGCTGCGTTTGATTGTTACGGGTAGCTGCAGTGGCGGAATCACCTATAGGCTATACAGGCTTAAGCCTAGGGCCTCAAGATCCAAGAGGGCCTCCAACAAACTGTGCTACGCATAGAGTCAATAGCTGGTACATGATCATTTAAATTAAACTTCGTCAAAAATTTGTGTCTTAATTGTTATTCACGAATATTTAGTTTCATTCAACTTTCGTGTTGATTACGCCAGAGTCTTCCAATCAGTTTCCATGAATCTCAATATGACGGTTGGTCAAGCCGCATGCCAGCTATTTGTCGATATACTCACAGCACGCTGGCTGCGTCCTGCGTTTGCTGAATCGTACCGATTGCGACGTGTGACTCTATCAAAAGAACTTGTGGCTGTTTATGTTTGAAATGCACCTGATCAGTGGCATAAC
>Ga0210059_1007661_pt1 | contig 17119 bp, 11 predicted proteins | sample Ectturendosymbi2_FD_188042 | JGI IMG/M metagenome (GOLD analysis project Ga0210059, IMG submission 188042) | Ecteinascidia turbinata endosymbiont from Florida, USA - Sample 2 (SPAdes) (version 2) | ecosystem: Host-associated > Tunicates > Ascidians > Unclassified | place: Key West, Florida...
CCAACTCTCCATTTCCTCTGTAAATGGTTGTGATTTGTAAAGTAAGTCAACATTTGGATGTGATGTGTTAAATTTTGAAGCAGTGGTTCTACTGTCCGACCGGTCATTCCCCACTTGGCAACTCCGCCATTCCCCACCAGTGGGGAATTCCCCACAGGTTAAGAACCACTGCTCTAAACAGTGAATAAAATTAATAGATGGTCTGCACATGAACAAAATATACAAGTCTTTTATTCACATCAATGCACCTGCAAAGTTTAGCAGAAATTTCTGTGAACATTGTTGCCTGTTGCATCATAAAGGTAGTTCTGGACTAACCTACAGTAGCTAGGCCTGGAGGTGCATGTCATACTGCAGCTGTGGTGCGATTCAGCTGAATGACCCAAATGGGCAGGTAAAAACTAGCGAATGTTCTTGATTGAATTTGGTTTATGGGTCTCCGAAAACACATTCATGGACCCCCATGAGGTTCATGGACCACAGGTTAATAACCCCTGCATTACACACTAACTAGCCAAGCACACCTCTGCTATATTCTACAGCAGACATGTGCAACCCGCGGCCAGCCGTGTTGTTTGGTGCGGCCCACGTGTTTTTGTTAATGATCTTGAAATAGTATTTCAAATAAATTATATTCCTCAATTTTTTGTGCTGCTCATTTCACAATCATTTATCAAAAGCTTTTGCACTTGATCAGAGGTTTGCAGCCCTTGAAGTTCACAAAAAAGAACTGTAACATTTTGTAATTACCTGGGAATCACAGACACGAAGCGAATATAAATATTCGTGCCATTTGTAATTGTTACGCTACAGCTCAGATTAAGCTCTTTATGATGTAAAATTTTTCTTTGTGATTCAAATGCGAGGCTTGCAGAGGTTTTGCTGTGTAAATTTGTTCGAACAATTCGTCAAGACTTGGCAGGCAGTTGTTCATGCGAACTGTGAGCTATTAGATTTGATTTTAGGTTGAGAAGTGTAATTAGAAAGGATTTCAGTTGATTCGCTTGTCATCATCAACTCGATTTATGATAGTGATGTTGTTTGTGGCTGTGCAAGTGTTGGGATTGGGAATGCAGGCAGAAAGAGAAAATTCGCAGCAGGACATGGGAAAGAGGATGTTGAAAAGGTTGGCAATCGATGACAATAATAGTATTTGTTTTGCAGTTACAAAAGCATCAATTTAAACTGTAATTTAGTCTCAAAGATTGGCAATTTTATGCAAAGCATGTGGTGTTCGCAAAAACGAATTCTTCATGAAGGGCAGATGTTGTCGACGTGTTGTTTGTGAAGTATTTTGTTGTTCAACAAAATGAAAGGGCTCTTTGCTTGATTTGTCGAAATAACATCGCTTGTCTAAAAGAATTTAACAAGCGGAACTACAACTCCAGGCATTCAGAACAATACAAGGAAATTTAAGTCAGTTGCAGGTGGATAAAGTCCATCAGTTGAAGATGTCATTGCACGGGCAAAAAAAAAAAGATTTCCCTTTACAAAAATGACACTCAGCTTGTATTGAATTCAGCTTTAAGTTTAGTGAAGGAACAGCAGAGAAAGAAAAAGCCTTCAGGGACGGCGAAATAATTTTAAATAATGCTCTGAGGTCAGGAAATTTGCCAGTTAGCAAATTACATTTGAACTTGAATAATGTGCACGTGTTGTGAAGATGAAAGTGTCAACTTTTGCTTCTTTGGCTGCTTCCAACATATACAATAATTTTGCATGAATAGTGATGCTGTTTTGCAGTGGATTGGTAGCTGTAAAAACATACTAGAAATGCCGTATAGCACTTGTTTGTTGTCGCGAAATGTAGCCATTGAGACTGTCAGTAATTTCGCATATGTCTCATCTAATTCACAGATTTTCAATAAGCCTTTCGCCGGCATGTAGTTGGTAGTTTGAAACAGACAAAATTACACCATATACTCCATGTCTATTGAGTGACCGCTTAAACTAATTTGTTAAAGGGTGAATAAACTTTCATCCAATAAAAATTTATGCTGCCCGCGATAACTTTCCAAAATTCAGATGTGGCCCGCCAGTGAAAAAGGTTGCACATGCCTGTTCTACAGCATTTTGTGAAAAGAAGTGGTGCAGCACACTACACGCACAAACATAATGATTTGGGTAGACTTCATGACTGACCTGTTGTACCTCTGTTCACTTCCACCCCAAGTTGCAGCAAGTCTCTTTTCGCTCAGGACATCTGAGTCAATATCTCCCTCATCTAGAAAGTATGTTTACAAACTTGATCAGAAAACAGTGCTAAAGGAAAACCCAGCTTGTTTGAAAATGTGATGTCAGTGCAACACTTTAGAAACAAAAAGCTAAGCTTGGTATTGTGTTAGGTCAGCAGCATACCTATGCAAATCAAAATGCTACAGTCATGCCAATTATTTTGCGAGCATGCTGTTTGAGTTTCACAGGTTTTAAACCACAGCTCAAATGCAGATATCGTAAACCTGCTTTCTGCATTATGACTACTGATAAAGGAAAATGTAAGCCTGAATGCTAAGAAGGTTGTATTATCAGAATAGACCACACACTTATTCAGTTTTCCATTGGTAATTAACTGCTAAAATGGTTAAGTTAAAGCAAAAATTATCCACAACAATTAATACTGTACAAATAAAACAAAAATTCTAATGTCGAGCAGCAACTGCAAAGAAAATACACATAATAATGAAACTAACTACATTGTGAACAACGTGAAGGATATGCCTATGACATTCAAATCTACACAATCAAATGGAAAAATCTGTAATATTTCAACAACTTTTATTTGGAGATATAGCATCTAGCTTAATGCACCTCCACTGTCCAGATCATTGCTGATTTGGTCAAGCATGAAATCCAGCAAACCATCCAATATCTCCAATAGGTTGTAAACTGTAGTAGGATCTCCACTTATAAAATATTGTGGTGAGATATGGGAGAGATCCACATGCAAGTATTCATCAGCCAGAGTATCCACAACACATTTGACATTGTGTTGTTGTGAATCCAGTGAAACACATTCAGACAGAACACCTGCAAAACACAGGAACCTAGAGTAGTTCAAATAAAACATTAAAAGGCTGAAAAGTAATGGTGCAAAAAATTGATCACAGATGTATCAACACCAAAATGTGTTAAACACTATTAGCAAAAGTCTTTCAGCGCTCTGATCACTACAAACACAAAATTTGCAAACAACAAGAGCAATAGTATTGATGGGTTTTAGATGAAATTGTTGAAAATAAAGGCTACCCTGCGAAAATTCCAGTTTCACTTTCAGAACTATAGTGAAATTCTAAAAAAAATTTACTTTTAGTACATTTTATATCTTACTGACTTCCACGATACACATAAAGCCAAGTAAAACAGACATTTTGGCAAGAAACATATAGCAAAACCAAAAGCAAGCTTTGCCTTTATGACAAATCAAAACTGCCTTTAGAAATACTGTTACATGAATATTTTAGTTTTTTCTCATAGGAAAACACAGTAAACACAAAAAGCCACACTTAAACAAAAACGAACTCATATTACCTAGTGGAAGTTCACCCATAATGGCATGATAAACAGTTAAAAGGAAATCACTAGTGCACTGAGAGGCTTTGACTAGACTGATGTTAAGATCAGTTTTCACAGACAAGGCATTTGCAAGACGAAGTACATCTGTAAATATTAGAAAAAATAATTACACATCAAACAATGTTCATTTATCGGAAACAAAAAATCTCCAACAAAAGTAAACAACTCGTTTTGCAAAATCATTCTAGAAGATTGAATAAACGCATTGAAAAAAAGTAACAAGTAAGTATCACGGTCACAACTATACATGCCAACTTTCCATCGTACGTATTGAACAAAACAACCAACAATATATAATGCCAAGTTGCTGTCAAACTAAATTTTATATGACAACCATTTCATCAATTTTTAATACTATCACATCACTTCCAGCAAGTATAAAATGACATTAACAACTAAAAAGGCATTGGCTTTCTGTATGCCAATATGATTATCTAGCATGCAACTAAAGTTCTTGTTACCAACCCTCATCACTTATTCAACAGCACACATTAGACTTAGAGTATCAGTGTAGACAAAGTTGGCTATTTGTTGATATACTGTGTTCACACTAGTCTGCTACAACATTACTTTGTCAATGGTTCTTATTTCTTTAGTTGAGGGAAACCACAACTTACACACTGTTACCATAACAAAACAAGCTCTAGCTTGGTAGCAAGCTTGTGAGGAATCTGCCTGCTTGGCTCTACTTTCATCCTTTTGCAATGATTCAAACTTGCATATATCTGTCTTTCAATAGTTGTCAGCCACTGTAGTAACATATGCAAGTTAAGACATTGTAATTTATTTCCCCTTGAAATAAATTAAATAAATTGCAATATATTAAGCTTGCACACATCACTGATGTGGCTTAGATACTGTTGGTTGCTGCTAACCTGCATTTTCCATAAACTTGTATAATCCAGTAAACTCACAACTACTACCAAAGGCATATCTAAAATGTTTGGGACCTCTAAGCAACTGAATTTGTAAATGCCCACTACTTTTTGGCAATTCAGTCTTTCCCAATGTTTTATGTCAATATGATGTAAACACTACCATCTCTATCAATCAAAATCAAACTGTGATTTGTTTGCAAGAAAGCTTCCAGTTTTGAGCTGGTTGTCATTAACCACATAGGTGGTTAATTTATCCAATGTGTTTTTCATATTATACTGGAAAGAAGTTTAGCAGTAGTACACAGCAGTGCTAAGTATTTCCAAAAAGTAAACCTAGTTATTTTGATAGAAAAAAACAACTACACCAAAATTCCATACGTGAAACATGATTAATTACTACAGCTTTTGATTCAGAAAACACTTGCCATTTTCTGTAATTAGTTCCATTGCTTCATCCAGCTCTGAAGCTGATTCAGTATCCTTCTTCAAGATGAATTAAAATACAAATATTTTACAAACACAACTCTGCTTGATAACTACAGCCACACTCTGTATTTACATATACCAAAAGTCAAGTGGTGACCAACACAAATATAAACAGGTCAAAAAGTTTCGCATTAAAATAATTTTGTTAAAATAAATACCAAAAAATAAAAAACATGAAGCACATCCATTGTCACTGGAAAATTTAGTTGCCAACCATTACAAGTAAATGTGCAACAGGTTTATCCACAATGCTTAACACCATTAGTGCAATATGTGATACATGAAGTTTTGAGTTATAAGCAAAGGGATTTATGTTGCATTAAAAATGTTTCATCAGTTGAATGTCAAAACAAGTTTGCTCTTTCTTGCAAAACACATTTGTCAGTGGGCGGTTTTACAAGTGCCTACAAAAAAGGCACAAAATTTAACAGAGCATTTCACATCACTTCACACCACTTAAGTGTAGACTGAAACCAGTGAGTGATGTAGTTGTTTTAAAAAAGGAATGAAATATGGGATAAAATGAGGCACCTTTAAGAACAACAAAGCTACTACAGTGGCTTTGATTTTTTCCAATCATAACTTGTCAACCAGTAGAAATAGAGAACTATTCAACCCCCCCAAAAATATAAAGTCTCCTAGTTTCGATTTTAAAATATCTGGGCATTTTTGGGTTTGAACTTTTAATCATGTGACATCACAACTATGTGAGGTCAGAGGATTTTCTGATCACATCATCATCAGGGCCTGAGTAAAAATTTTGAGTGGCAATTTACTGTTTGTTATTTTAAAATAACCTAGATGAAAATCTGCATCTTTAGGGCTTTTGATTGACCATCTAATGTTAGTGTTTGGCAAGTTATGGCTAAAAAGTTATAATTAATCCAATGAGGGTATTTTATAATAAATTTGGTATATATTAACTGAGCCATCAAGTTTAAATGTTAATTTTAATTTATATATATATTAAAAATGCAAGACTAAAATTATTCTGAGAAAAATAACTGGTAATGCTCTTGTTGTTCAAGAACCACTCAACAAGGTATAATGATGAGCTAGCAAAATTTAGTTCGTTTTCAGTTGAGTTACCATCAAAACCAAAGTAGACACAGTAAAAATATTTCATTTGCAACTTATTCCTTAATGATCAGTTTTCATCTATACTGCACAGTTACTTTGAAACTGCCTATTATTAAAAACATCATGACCAATCCAAATAAAAGAACAAGTTTTACCATCTGGTTTCTAATTCATAATACTTTTCTTACAGTGTTACAACACTTGCAAAAGGTTGCCTGTAAAAGACGGAGCTCCATTGGGGCTGATCTTGTTAGCGGATCTTTGATGACGTAACCGCGATGGAAAAAAGTTGAGTTGTGGAAGAAAAAAAAGGCGCAAATGCAAAGGAAAATTGTTTTCTCATTGCAACTGAATATGCGCTTCACGCAAACATGTAATGTATGGAAGTTTGCAATGATTAAATGTATACTTTCACAACTCTTGAAACCAATTTTTTGTCCCTGAACCGTTGTGAAACTCAGATAAGGAAAAACTATTAAACTTCAAAATAGACTTCTTTTACCGTCGTGTAATATCACCTTCTGCAATAAATATATTTTTACAACCGTTTAGTTCTCATTGCTCAATGCAAAATATCGGTTTTAGCCACTCCGATTACATCATCAAACCTCTGCAACCAAACTCCACTATTTACGGAGCTCCACCTTTTAAAGGGTACCCTTGCAAAAGCATAAAACTTCCAAAGATGAAGTAAGTTATAGTCTGAGAGACAAATTGAACCATAACTAAAATAATGATATCCAGAAGAATTTTTGCAAACTCATTGCACTAAATCAAAAGATCTCAATTAATTACAGTTACAATTACACAAAATTGTGCAATTAATTACATTCAACTCACTCAAAAAAGCACTAGATAGCTCCAAAAAAACACTAGAACACTAAATGAAACGAAAAAAACACTAGATCTAGTGGAAAAACACAAGAGTGGGGCCACTGACTACCTTACCGAAATCAAAAGTCAAAACAAACCGCTGAGCACCAGTGTTACCACTCGATGTTTTATATTATTCCAGTGTTTATCAGGTTCAAGATTCAAAAGGCGACAATAACAAAAACTCACTCAACAATTGAACTTATTAATGTGGTGCGAAAAATAAGTTCTAACTTTAAATGAAATAAATGAGTGAAATATGATCAAGTTTAAACACCACACATCTTACTGAAAAACATGCACCAACAATACTACATTTTGAATCTAATCCAATATGAGAAACGAATTTTTCTCTGCGGTGCATAAAAATAATACAATATAACAGAAAGAATCGGATAGTTTTTTTTGCTTTCCGATCTTATCTTGTTTTTAAAAATGATATCCGTATCCGATGCTGTTCTAGGACAACTGCCAGCTGATCAAGTGCCAACAGGACAAGTGACTACGGGACAACTTCCAACCGGACAACTGCCAACTGGACAACTGCCAGCTAGGACAACTGCTAACTGGACAACTGCCAACCAGACAGCTGCCAACAGGACAACTGCGAACTAGCAGGACAACTGCCAACTTGGATTACTGTGAATTAGGTTAACTGCCTATTAGGAAAATTGCCAAGTCACATGATTGCTGTTGGCAATAGACCAGGCGTAGCCAGAAATTTTGATAGGGGGGGCAAACAACATCCAAGTCTCAACATTTGAATATACAATGCTCTTTGCTTTCAAAAGCATCATCCATATAATGTTCCTTATTCTGGCAATTCTTTTTCTGAATAATTCTATTCAGATTTAAGCCGGAAAAAAAGTATGTTTTCATTGAACCGACAATTAGAAAAGATTGTTTTTAGTAAATTTCCAAATTTCTACTTTGAATGAAAGCTACCATTTCCTCATAAAACTTTCTTGCTAAAGCGTTTGTGAAAATCTCGATGCTATAAGTGCAAGATCTGCAGCATGTTTTTTTCAGCCAATATTGCAGTTGAGCAAGGAGTAATCGTGGCCGTCACTGTGACTGCGCTTTTTATATTTAAACGCTTCTAATGTACTGTACACCAACACACGTTCAATCGAAGCAGAGTAGTGACTTTGCTCTAATAAGACACCGACTCCCAGTCCCGAAGTAGGTCTACAAAACTTGCGCACATGTAAGACTATAACATGGATCTTGTGTAATATTTGAGCGACTGGTTGACACATGCAACTGATAATATAAACTCTAGAAATGTGATTCTTCACCTTTTCTTTATCACGCCTTTTAAGTATGTACTTTCCCTTTGTTTCAAGCCCCTCTGCATATGAATAAGTTGTAAGAGCGAATGCACTGTTTCGTAAATTTATTGATAAAACTTTCAATGTTGTACAGCGCTTTAAGGACTAATTTCCCAGTGGAAGTTATTTTTCCATTATTGACGCCCGCTTGACGGAGGGGAGCTCTCCCCGGTTAAGAGCCACTGCTCTAGAATCCCTCAACACGTTTCAAAATGTTTGTATTTTATGACATTAAACGGTATGAAACGCAACTGTGGTTGCATTTTTGTACGCTACTTGCACATGGCCTGCTTCCCATAAACGAATAGGTATTTATGCAACATTTCAGAATTAACCGTAAAATTCACAAATATTTTAAGGATAATTTTCTTAATTGCAAAAAGTTATGCATGCCCTCTCTAAACAAACCTGCATACGTTTGACCCACTCAGTCTACGCAAGGTGTGAAAATTGTTGTGTATTTGCGAAAACGAAGCCACAATCGCTTATTACCACGGTTCTGCAATAAGTTAAGAAATACTTGTCGTCGCAGCTTATCACAACGGTTGGTAAGTTGATCTAGCCCAATGGTTCCAGAAGTATGGATCAAAACCCGAAGAAGGGTGGAGAACGGTCAAAAAATGCGTCGCGCAGAGGCGATCCGAACCGGAGTTGTAGATTTTGAACGTTACCACTATGTCTCTGTGTCTGTCCTGTTGACAATTGTCCTGATGCCATCCCATCCGAATCCTGCTTTTGTTCAAATCATACTATCCGTATCTAAACACTATCCAAAAGTATAGCTTAAATAATGATGACAAGATGATCCCATGGTCTCTCACCAATCCTATATGACACAGCACTCCTCTTTGAAGTGGTTCTTAACCTTTACAAACACCCCGAACCCTGAGATAGTTTTCTAATCTTTTGTCGAACCCCATTCTGCCCAATATTACAGAAAGAAAAAATGGGTTACTGAAATCACCTTTTTTGAATCCCTGAAAGCGCTCCGTCGAACCCTAGAGGTTCGATCTAACCCAGGCTAAGAGCGATAGTATTTGATAGTTCTTCGTAGTTCTGCTTGTTGGCTGAGTCATATGAAACAATAAACCATCACCAGCTGGCAGAGATGAACGTGGATTTGGGACTTGGATTTAAATCCGGCGGATTTCCAGCTTTATGATGTAATTGGATTGGAGTGAACTTTTACAAATTCTGCTCAACCGGGTTATGGATTGTGTTCGGATAGGATTTGGATTTGATAATCTTCTTTTCAACATCTGTGCACCTTTCAGATCACCTTTCAGATTGAACCCTACGACCACGCGAGCCAATAAATTGGCTCGAGTTTTTTTTGGTTATAACTCGCCAGCCGCTATAGCTAGAGAAGTGTTCAAACCCTCTACGGATTCAGCAAGTCTAGTAGTTCCGAGTCAAAGAAAACTTTTCAGTTTTGGGTTTGGGGTTCTCTTGGGGGGCCGTCACAAGTGGTGGCGTTTTCGCGTTTTTATGGCCTACTTTGCCTGGCCCTGGACGCCCATCGAATCGGCCCACGTTTTGGCCCAAATATTTGTACGAAACTAGGCTATCTTACGAGTCTTTACAGACCTTGATTGGCTTTCTAGCGTATCTGGATGAAAAATTATGCCACAAAAAACAAAAAGTAGTCAAAAATCCTACCCCTAAAAAAGGTAACCAGGGTGGAATAACACCCCTTTTTGAAATGGCCATAACTTGCAGTAAGAATAGGTTAGAGAGCTGTTCAAACCTTCTAAAGATTCGTGAAGACTAATAGTTTAGAGTGAAAAAAAAATTTTCAGCTTGAAATCACTGTTTTTTTTGTTAATGTTTGCATATTCAGAGGTTGTTCATGCACATTTCTATACATTGGGATAATGACGTCACTTCCAGGGAGTCGAACCATCCATCAGATTTGGTGACTCGAAGCTTTTTTGGATTCTATGCTTCAATACGATTCTTTAGAGGGTTTGATGGACTTTCTAGCATTTTTGGTTCAAAAGTTATGGCCAAACTTCCGGATTTTAATTAGGGAGATCCCTGAAATTATTCAGCCATGTCCTCAACGATTTGGGTCTTTTGGCCCCTACTTGGGCACCAGAAACGCTAGGAAGTCGATCTAGGCCTCTAAAGCTTCATATTCCAGCCTAGAATACAACCAAACTTTGAGCCAAAATTTTGGCCCTTTGCGGAGGTGATGACGTCATAATGAAACAACCAAAACAAAGCCAAAACTACCCTTTTTCTAACCCCACAAACCGAAAACCATGAACCCAAATCTAAAATGTATTTTTTCAGTGCAAACTAGAAGACTTCATGAGTCTTTCGAGGGATCGTATAGCTCGCTAGCATCTTCTAGCGGGGAGGTATCGGGGGTTATCGCGAGTTACGCTTGCCGCCAGTGGGAGTGGGAGAGCTAATTTGTGCAAATAATTATTTCCTTGTGCAAATAAATTATTGCGACTAATTCGCTTGATGTATGGTCACTGCGGTGGCTTTGCTATTATTGCTAAATGATAAGTGCAAGCCTGAATCGTTGCAAATGGATGGAACACCAGGCTGGAGATTTCCTCAAACAGCTGGCTGCAAAGCTAGAACTTGTTTTGTTGATAACCTAACTTTGTATAAGACGATTTGAAATTGACCACAATTGAATGAAACTGTTGCAAATTGATGGACTTCACCCAAATGTTTCCAATTTATGCAATTCTTTTCAATTTCAAGCAACTTTGATTGGAGATTTTCTCATGTGCCTCGATTTAATTGAAGCTGTTGGACCATACCCAAATCAGGGTGGCCGGTGTCAAGCGAAATTTCTGACCTCTGCGAAATTTCTGATCTATTATTGTTTGTCAGTTATTTTGTTCTGGTAGTGAAGGAATAAAGTCTGGCGTTTACTCTTTTGATGTGTGTTGTGAAAATCAAAGTTTTGGGTTTGATTTCACATAACCACAGTCCCAAAACAAAACGCAGTACGTGAAAACTGCAACTACTAAAAAAATTTGGACTTACTGGTAGACATCAATAATTTTGCTTTTTGTTAACCCCAACCACACCTTAACCCGACACACTTAGCTAAACACGAAACCCTGAGCCCTAATCATAAGTTTTCTCAGCGTATTTAATGTGCAGAATATCACTCTGTGCATGCGCACATGGCATGAAGTCAGAAATTTCGCAAGTCAGAAATTTCGCTTGACACCAGAGACACTTTCTCATAGTCCGATTCCGCTCCTGTTCCAAAATTTGTGAAACCGGATCTGTAAACTTCTCAAGTTAGAGAATCAGACTCCTATTCAGACTCCGGCAACGATCGATCCAACCGAAAATTGTCCACACTTTTGCTTAACAAATGACCTAGTAGACTCCTGCTACTGATGAACTTGAAAAGTGTCCCCGGAATCATGTCTGGTTTGTCACAAATTTTTGACTGCGGATCCGGGTGCGAAAGAAAAACTCAGAATACTGCCGTAGTCGACTCCAGCAAACCGATCCATGGCCATCTCTTTTCCCAAATGTTTCTAATTTTACCCATGACTTGAATGAAGATTTTTAATTGACCCACATTTGGTGAAGGCTGTGTGAATTATTAAATCATTGCCGTTAACTTGCGACAGTGATAGCGTGACTCGAGTCAATGACTCGACTCGAGTCACGATTTTTGGTGACTCTGACTCGACTCGAGTCACGTTGAGAAAGATGGTGACTCGACTCGTCTCGAGTCATGTTTTTCACAGAATGACTCGACTCGAGTCACAATCAAAGACTCGAGACTCGATTCAGAGTCATTTTTGCAAAATCTCAGAGGCTCTGATCGACAAACCCAGTTTGTTTGCATACAAAGAAATGATCATTTTTGGTCAATTAATGATCAAAATTGGTGCAAATTTTCTGTTTTTACTCTAAGTCGTGTTATACTATATCCTAAGGGTCAAGTATTCTTAACTTGCACAGAGGTAGACCTGAGATTTGCTTTTCACTGAGGGCCAGATGGGCACAATATAGACCTATTGACACATCATCATGATCCAATCAGGTATTTGCATATCGTGATAATGGCAGTCGGCCACATACTGTTACTTTGAGTTTTTTCCAGATAAAGTGATCTAAGCTATTTAAATACAAAACCAATGCAAAAATTTTCAGCTCAATATAATGCATATCCAAATTCCTGTCACTGTTATTAGCCTAAGCCCATGTTGCGACGTGATAACCGTGGTAAATGTTAAAAAATATACACATGGTAGGTTATAACAATGATGAGTCAATAAGAGGGATTGGATCAATGACTGTTCAAGCTATTCTGTATTTCTGATGACATGATGACGATGCACAATAGAGCTGACTTTTTTGCTGGTCATTGTCAGGGCTCAACATTCAAAGAACACAATAAACAATTGAAACGAATTTGAGAAATTCTTATCAATGCAGTAGCCTACACTCCCCAACATGAATAAAATATTGCAAAGAAGTTCAAAAGAATATCATAAATACCAACTCAAATCTGGTTAAGCTAAATTGATAACATTCAAATCTTTAAAAATACTAGAATGCTGCAAGATTTAAATCCAAATACATATGCAAGTACATGTTGTATGTTCGTCTCTGGTTATTTTCATTTATTGGGCATGCGAAAGACGAGGAAGCATAGGCTATACCATGCAGTAAGGTTGGGCTAGACTTGTGGAAATGAATGAGACTGAAAGAGACAAGTAAAATGAAACCGGCTTTCACAAAAAAATTGGATATAAATAATCTGTATTCAAACATGCTGAAACAACACTGAGCACCATTTTGTCACTTATTGGGCAACATATCCGCATGTTGGTCGCCAATTTATAGCAAAAAAAGGAAGCTGCAGTAGGTCCGCAGGTGGTGACATGGTTCAAATAAAATGCTTGAGTTTGCCACTTTAATGGCACCATCATGGTAGTTCTGCATGTACGTTTACGTCCTTTTTGTCCGAATGGTTTTCAGTTCAACTCTCACTGTGATCAGGTTCATTTCATTTTGGTATAAGCCTTTTGGTTGCACACATTATGCAACCTGTTTTTTTTCTTTTCTTTGAAAGTTTCCACAGTTTTGTGTTCAGATTTACGGCTTTGGGTTTTAGGTTTACAGTTTAGGTTTAGTGTTAGACTTATGATGAGGGTTATGTTTCGGGGTTATGTTTAGATTTAGGGGTTAGGTTTAAGGTCTAACTTAGGGGCAAACTTTAAGATAGTGGTTAGGTTTAGGCCTTCAGGTTTGAGGGTTAGCATCACATTATGGAAAAATATGTTTATTAAATTGAAAGTTTACTGGCCGATCTATAGCCACTGAAGATCCACTGGTGGACCTATAGCCACTGAAGATCCACTGGTGGACCTATAGCCACTGAAGGTTCACTGGCGGACCTATAGACACTGAAGATCCACTGACGGACCTATAGCCACTGAAGGTCCACTGGTGAATCTATAGCCACTGAAGGTCCACTGGCGGACTTATAGCCACTGAAGATCCACTGGTACTGGTGGACCTATAGAGCCACTAAAGATCCACAGGTGGACCTATAGCCACTGAAGGTCCGCTGGCGGACCTATAGCCACTGAAGACCCACTGGTGGACCTATAGCCGCTGAAGGTCAACTGGTGGACCCATAGCCAAAAATATATAGGAAAAGTTTGAAATTTTGAATGACTCGACATTGACTCGAGCTTGTAAACCAATGACTCGAAGTTACTCGACCATTCTTGTGACTCGACGTTGACTCGACCGAGTCGTGACTCGACTCTGACTCGACAAAATTTCAGATGATTCTGACTCGACTCTGACTCGAAGGGCTCGTGACTCTGACTCGACTCGAAGGGCTCGTGACTCTGACTCGACAAAAATGATTTGGGTACATCATTGACTTGTGACAGTGTTTATTTTGACATCAGAAGCAAAAGAGTTCATTTGAAAGCAGTGTCCATCTTGCCATCAGAAGCAAAAATGTATGGTGAAATAATCTCAGCAAAGGTTTTGCCCCTGATGGCAAAATAGACACTACCTCACTGAAGTGTGAATGTAGCTGTTTACTTTGCCCAAATGCTGAAATGTTTGCCCAAATAACAGCCATTTTCCATTGTTGGGGATGCAACCGCATCCCTGGCATCACCATGCCGTATGCTTGTCACTTATGTGGAGTAAGAGTCAGCTGCGTCAGTACCACCAGCGTAGGGTTGTACCTCCAACGTAGGGAAGTGCCACCTGCATAAGAGGTTGATTTCAAAGGCAACTATTTGTACCTCCAGCCAACAGAGTTGATTTAGAAAGCAACTGTTTGTACCACCAGCGTAGGGGATGGCTTTAGAAAGCAACTGGCTGCTTGTACCTCAGGCGTAGGGAGTTGATTTATAAAGTCAATGTTTGTACCTCCAGCGTAGGGGTTGATTGAGAAAGCAACTGTTTGTACCACCAGCACAGGGGATGGATTTAGAATGCAACTGTACTGTTTACACCTCAGGTGTCACAAATGCGCTTCCAAACGCATCACCGTCCGTCGATCGTGGTAACTGTAGCGTGAAGCAGAAATAGCACTGCACGTATTTACCAAATTAAATTGTTAAATTAGTAACGTTACCGTATCTGGAGTAATTAGGCTGGATACTCTTCTTTGATTAATAACACTTGAAAGCTATACGCTGCTGGTAAAAACAGTTGCTTTATAAATCAACTCCTGCGCCGTAGGTACAAACAGTTGCTTTTAGAAGCCATCCCCTACGCTGGTGGTACAAACAGTTGCTTTCTAAATCAACTCCCAATGGCCCGAGGGGGCACTTTTGGTGAAAAGAAGGAATAACAAATGATTTTTCACGAATGAACTTGAAGTTAGATTTAGGTTTTAGATTTTGGTAAAAGTTGGACCTACCATACGTCCCCAGTTTGGCCGGGACTGTCCCGGTTTAAACGTCTGTTCCGGTATCCCGTCCGGGTTAGCAAATGTCCAGGGGCGGCACTTTTGGGGTTGGGGGAGGCACTATTCGACTTGCCCCGGGGCGGCACTTCCCCATGTCGGGGCCCTGGCTGGTGGTAAAAACAGTTGCTTTATGAAGCCACTCCTTCACTAGAGGTACAAACAATTGCTTTCTGAAGCCATCCCCTACGCTGGTGGTGTAATCAGTTGCTTTCTAAGTCAACTCCCTACGAACATACAGTTGCTTTCCAAATCAAACCCTACGCTGGTGGTACTGACGCCGCCAACCAGTCCTCCTTATGTGTGAGAGTGATGGTATCAGTGTTGCCACTGCTGTTTTTTTCACTAGATCTGTGGTTTTTCTGCTTTATCTGGGGTTTTTATTGAAATTCCATTTTTTTACTCTGGTAAAATGTTAGAAATATATTTTGCATTACTGTATTTTCCAAGAAAAACTAGTTCCAACAAAGGCGTGATGTGCAGAGTCAGTAGCCAGTACAGGGCTGGACTACAAATTGTTTGAAATCTAATGTTTTATGGATTAAGCACTGACTAGCAGAGGTGAGCGTGGACAGGATCATGATTGGATATCCTGCAGGATACTTGCGATTTTTCGGATCAGGATTGGATTTGGATATTTATTTTTGAAAAATATTGGATCAGGACAGGAGCAGGATATTTGTTTGATTTCTATAACGAAATTTTCTTGAGAGTGATTCAAGGATGGTGCTGTTGTTTTCTTTGCTATGATTTTTATATTCATAAAAAATCAAAACGATTTTGTCAGCATGTGCTGCACTCATTACAATCAATGATAATTTGTGTTACTTCATCGTAAATATTTTCCGGCGAGGTGGAAGTAGTAAACTGCTCTTATATTGCTGATATGCTGCTTTGTTTTGTTGCGCTGAGCGGCATAGGTGTGTGCTGTGCATCATCTGGATGTGTACAATGTGTCCTCTGATGAAAAGCGTCGCGCATGCTTTTTGTCTTGGGTGGGTATGGAAACGTACGCTCTGCTCCAGAATCTCTTTGGTGATGAGGATATTTCACGGAAGTCGCTTCAGGAGCTCACTGAAAGGCTGTCTGTTCATTTTAAAGAGGTGGTGCATGTTCAAGCTGCCCGCTATGCATTTTACAACTGCAAAATGCAGCCTGGTCAGTCCTACTCTGCATGGGCTGCGACTCTGCGGGAAATGGCAGGAGACTGCCGGTTCGTTTGCAAAAGTGAACGATTCAACCATGCTAGTTATAGTTATGTCGACGAACAGATAAGGGACGTTATTATCAAAGAAACACTTCATGCGGATGTAGGTCGTCAATTTTTAATTGATCCTGATGCGAGTTTGGATGACGTTCTAAAGAAAGCGGAAACGTACGTTTAAGACACTTCAAACTGATCAGCTTCCCAAAGGTGAGAGTGACGCTGGTTTTCATGCAGTGCACAAAATGTCCACCACATATCAGTCCAAAGCGTCCCGAAAAGACAAGGGCGGAAAACATAGTAGTTCTTGGAAGTCGTGTCCTCAGTGTTTCTCTCAGCACACGAAGTCGGACTGTCTTTTCAAAAAGGCCACTTGCTATAAGTGTGGGAAGAAAGGCCACATCAACGCTGTTTGCAAGTCCGAACGCATGAAGGCTGAATTTTCGTCTCAACAGCGTTCTTCGAAGACACAGACACACTGCGTTGGACATATTCAAACCAGTGACATTTTGTAGGTGGAAACAAATCACGACAACGCCAAATATTACCAGTGCATCGGTAAGCAAATCTGGATCTCCGCCGAGGTCAGTGGTAAAAAAACTGAGGTGCCAGTAGGACATGGGGTCAGCTTGTTCCATGGTTGGATCAGAGAGTTATCAAATGTTGGATTCGCCAGAGTGCTTTCCGACTAAAACGCCTCTGATGGCTTACGGTGGAAGACCGCTGAGTGTGAAAGGTCATTGCGTGGTCAACGTCCAAG
>Ga0210059_1007662_pt1 | contig 17118 bp, 16 predicted proteins | sample Ectturendosymbi2_FD_188042 | JGI IMG/M metagenome (GOLD analysis project Ga0210059, IMG submission 188042) | Ecteinascidia turbinata endosymbiont from Florida, USA - Sample 2 (SPAdes) (version 2) | ecosystem: Host-associated > Tunicates > Ascidians > Unclassified | place: Key West, Florida...
AAGTCCTATATTGATTTCAAGTAATTCACTTTTACATTACGATGCAAAGTAATCAGAGCAATTGCAATTCAATCGTTCTTCTCCGCAGTGATTTTGCAAATATATTTATAACACCGCTATCTTGATAGACAGTGCGCTCCACAGACGCAGTTGTGCAGCTGGTTGTCAGCATCGATTTTATGAGTGTATGTACTTTTGGATAAACAGCTCTCATTGCTTTATGATTGACATTTGGTGAATGTTCGACAATCTAAGTATCTTTTCAGCACCATATTCGTAGGAACGAACAGCGACTGCGATGTAATAAATGCGCTGTACCCGAAAGCAATGATAACTTGGAAATTTTTTCATATATGTTATGACAATGAGATAAATACCACTTACAAATACAGTCAGACCTGTGTGTCTGAATTCTGATCAACCAGAATCCTTGCTATCCAAAACAAATTGCTAGGAACAGATTTCTCCCAACGCATTTCACCCCTTTAATCCAGAAACCTCGCACTGGATTATAAGGCGCAGTATCAAAAAATGAATGCTAGCTGTTCTTTTTTCAAACATAAAGCACATTAAATGAAGCAAAACTTAAATAAGTCAAACTGTATTCAACTCTTTCCCAATAATTCCCGAGTACCAGAGTCGCCCAGGTGCCTGAGTCGCCTCTGGGAGTTTAATCTGTTGTTACATACTAGAGGAGTTTAATCTGTCACACATGCCTAATCCGCTAGACACTAAGAGAATAAAATAAAGGTTGTGCATGTGTTTGATTTGGCATGTGCCAATGTAGTCAGGAGCCTCGCTGAGCTATATGATCTGTGGTATGTGCTAGCTACTCTCGTGTGCTGCTCATTGCAATTGTTGTTGGTTTATTACATCTGTTTACAAAAAAATTGTAACTAGCAATTAAATAAATGGTACCGTTTGCCACATAAAACTGGTTCTAGATGAGAAAGCACAACCAGATTCATACATTAGGCACACCGCATTATTAGGTGCAATTTAGATTTTTGAGAAAATTAACACTTTGAAAGCCGGGGTACAATGTATTCGTACTTCGATTTCGGCCTAAAACCAGCAGTTGTCAGTTGCCTTACCAAAGCCCTAGCTCCTCCGCCGATTGCGCTAGAGGGCTGTTCAAGGGCTTAAACGAATCGGACAGTCTTCTAGATTGCACTCGAAAAAAAGAATTTTTGGTTGGGGGTTGCAGATTTATTGTGAGTGACGTCATAAGTGAAGTAGGTTTTGGGCCATTTTAGCTCATGTTGCCTGGCCTGGGGCTCAACCGCTAGGCCAAAGTATTTTGCTGAAGTTTTAATTGGAAACTAGGCTCGAGTCCAAGTCTTTTGAGCCTTTGATCGACTTTCTAGCGTTTCTGGTTCAAAAGTTATGATCTTAAATAAACAAATTAATTAATTAACTAATTAGTCAAAAATTTTTACTACTTTAGATCATAACTTTTAAACCCGAAACCCCAACGGGTCACCCAAAGTATCAAAAGACTTGGATTGTAGCCTAGTTTCCAGTAAAAACTTCAGCGAAATACTACCATCTAACGGTTAGCGCCCGTGGCCAGGCAAAGTGGGCCAAGGTGGCCTAAAATTTCTCCACTTATGACGTCACTCACAATAAACCCACATCCCTCAACAAAAAAATTTTTTTCAATGCCGCGTCTTTTGACATTTCAACCAGGTCCATAACGCGTACAGGAGCGGAAATATTCCCACGCAAAGCCATGTGCGATCCAGCTGTTTTTTTTGCGAACCGCTTGAATTAACCCAGACGTCAAAGTGTTAAAGGATTTTAAGTGTGGCTTACGGTCTGACAAATTCGGTAGTTGCCCTGATTTGTTCTCAGGCAATCATCTGCTTACTGCACACGCAATAACCTTTGAGCGAATGCTACGTCATAGAGTGGTTTATGGGGACAACTGTGGAGTGGTATGAGTATTTGCGCACTACTTGATGCAGTCGGAGGGCTGTGCATCCTAAGGAAAAGTACAGAGAATTTGTGTTAATTAATCAAAGATGGGTAAATTGCAAAATTCTTCGGTCGATTATTACTAGTCTTAAGAGAAAATGTGTTTTTTTGCTGAAAAGTGATATCAAAAGCTGCCATTCCGCGACAGACTCCTTTTTTCCAGGCTAGATGCGCCACTGCTGGGAACATTATCAAACATGTTACCCTGTGAAGACATAAACATGCGATGTAAAAGGGGAAAATGAACAGGATAAGGAGAGCACATCGCTACACTAAAGGACTTATAACATACATATGCTGTCTCATATGAGCAAGTAGCACTACAGTCAGAACACAAGTGTTAAGGGAAAATTGATTTTGTAATTTTCATGTGATCATCTGTTCCAGCAAACCAAAATACTGTAAAGAATGTGCAGATGCAATCAAAGTAGGACTGATATCAAACAATGGCTACAGGTGTGTTAAAAACACTTGTAAAACAAGATGAATCCAACTATTGAATCAGCCCTGTTGCGACAGGATTACTGTGGTCTAATAATTTGGATTAAATGATGCAAGATCCACTGTGGTAAACTTGCTGCTGTTTGTTTTGGGCAAATGGTTCTTTTCAGAATATACCGAACAGTTCAGAACATTTTGTTTTAAGCCGATGCAGTGGTCCCGCAAATATTTTCCTAGACACATTTTCTGTTGCAGTGAATGCAATTTCTATGCCTGAAAAGACAAAACACAAGCCACAGACTTTGACTTGTTTCTATATATGTTGATAAAATTTGAGATGGGTTGAAAAGACATTGGTAAAGTTATGTTAAGTTTCATATTTAGAGCAAATACTATTGACATAAAATATTTACGTAATGAAATGGTTCAACATGTTAATGTTGTGGTTGGAACAAAAATACTAAAATCAGTAGTGTTTTTTTTATGCAGTTGCCCAGATGATTATCTGAATAGTGTACTTTACTTGCTTACAACAAGTAATATGGGCTGAATGCATAATGTGTAAACTTCTTAATTTGTCCATTTTTTAGGTGGCAATGGTTGAGGTTCAACTTGATCGAGATGTTTCCTATGACCCAACTCTGTTGATAATGTTCTCTACAGTTACCACGTGCTTGGTTGCTGTTCACTTGTTTGCTCTTATGATTTCAACGTGTATGTTACCTAATATTGAAGCCGTCTCAAACATACATCATGCAAAAGCTGTAAGTAGCAGCAAAGCTGAGTTTTGTTGATAAAATTTTATTGACAGTGTTTTATTTGTTCAACCTTCATTTGTGTTCAAAATTTTGTTCAGTGTTTTAGTCTTTGAGAAGTTTATTTACCATTTTCGTGATCAGTATCATGATATAATATAAATGTAGATAGTTATGGTGGAAGGCTTAACTCTCCAACTCCTTCGGTTTATTTACATGTATTGCATGACTAAAAAAAACAGGTTGTCACAATTTTTTATTCTTGCAATGATCCAAATTTTCTTCATTTCAACAGTCTGAAGAAAGAGTTGTTCTAGCTAAACTATGACCCATATAGCTTTGCAAGTGCACAAAGTCCCATATTCTCAACCTAGCTTGGATATGGCACAATTCAACCTCAGTATTCCCTCTAAGGATTGATTCCAAGTAAGACAACATCCTATAGTTGGTGGATGCCTGAGATTGATCAAAAAATACATTGCTCAATGCAGAGTATTGAAGTTTAAAGTTTCAACTTCAACGCAGCTTTAGCACAATGCCCTCGCATGATTCGACTCGCTGTAGCTCAAATGACCACAAATTTAAACCATAAACTCTAATGCATTGATGACACTCACATTACACTTGAATTTTAAATTGTTGATCTAAAACACTTCAATTTACTGGTGGAATATGGCACACTGCTCCAATGATATACATAGGTGTAGGAGCAGGCAATTGTTTGGGGTGCAAACGGTATTTTACCCCAAAAGCTTTTCTCCCTACACTTTCTGTAGCTGTTGGTAGATTACATTTTCCTCTACAATGTTGCCATAAACTTGAACATAAAATATTTGGTACTTGAAATTTGGTTCTTAATAAACCAACTAAAAAGTACTCTAGGCTGTGAAGAACATTGTCAGAAGCCAGTTGGCTCAGTATTCTGGAGCATCTGCCTCACAGTTCAGAGGTTTTGCATTCACATTCCAACTGTTGCTGTCGGCAAGGAACCTCAGACCTACCTGAGGTAGGCCTAAAGCTGCTTCCTTCTCTGAAGGCATATATGTGGCATGTATCATATTATTTATTTTGATTATGCCGTGAGTCTCACAACATTATCTGTTCAACTGAACATATATACATGCAATAACAAACTGCATGGCAGAATGTGTTCGTCCAAACACTGTAGTTAAAATTAAAAATAAAACCTTTTCTGTACTTTCCTGGCATAGACTCTACTAATATTAAGTAGGTGCGCTGCAGTATACTCGATTCCCTCAGAGTACAATTGATAAAGTGCATAAACGAAATGCCTTTTTTGCCAAAACTTTCAAGTGAGTCAGTTACTCATCAACTCTCACAAACTAAAACACGAAGCTACTAGAAACACATTGTTGATATTACATATATTTAATGTGTTTTCTATGACACAATAAACTTTTATTTTTACACTCAATAACAATGGAGTACAATTTCATTAAAATTGTTCAAAAATGTCCAAGCTTGTTTGCCCAATTTTTTTGAGATGTTGCCAAAAGTTTTGACAAATCAAAACTTCTGGGGATGCTTGTGCACCCCTGGCTCCTACACCACTGAATGATATAAGTCAGCATGGTCCAACTACAGGCCCGCAGGCCACATGTGGCCCGTGGACAGAATTTTTAAGGCTTGCAAGCTTTCTCAACATTAATTGTTGGGTGTATGTCACAGTAGGCAATTTTCATTAGAACAAGCATAATGTCTGTTAAAATAATGTACAAAATTAACGGCGTTAGACCAGACTGTAGAAAGCTTCTACAAACTAGTCAGCAAAGAAAGGCTTTTCACTAAAAATGCACTAAAAATTTGGAAGCACATACATGTGTGAGAGTATATTTTTTACCATGAAGCAAGTCAAATATAAAAACAAATCGAATGGCAGACGAAACACTGGACCATAGTCTCCGACTTGCTGCCACTAACATATAGGTATTGTGAAAGGAACGATTGTATCAGAGAAACCTCAACCACCGGCATCGCACTGACAGAGATTTGTAATAAATTTGTTTATTGCTGTTGTGCATAAATTTCTATGGCACACTCACTTAACTAACCTGTTTTCACTTTTCGACTTTAAATCTTGTGAATTTTTTGTTGTATACACCATTTTATTAGAAGTGGTCTGCGAGTTGTCACGTTTTTTAAAAATGGCCCATAGGTCGAAAGTAGTTGTCCCACGCTGATATAAATGTAAGAAGTACAACATTAAGGATGGTTTGCGCGTGAAATTTGACGAAACAGAACGCGATCTGAGGTCGTGCGTGCATATGAGTCATCTCACAAAGTTCTTTGAAATTAATAGTACAATTTTCTACGAAATGTGCAGAAGTCAAAGCTCTACGTCCGTTGATGAAATGTCAGCCACGACAACGCACCACTGGTGTCGAGTCGTTAATGACATTGCAAAAGAAGTGTCGGTCTAACTCAGTGTTAACATTTGTGGTTCACGGACCCCTAGTACATCCTAATAAAGGTTACGGGCACCTAAAGAAGAAATTTTGCAATATATATTTGAAAATTAGGTTTAATAATTTTAGCAGGGTTCCCACGCGGTATTAAAAGTATTGAATTGTGAAATCGGTTTTGAAGACCTTGAAAAAGTATTGAATTTGGCCAAAATGTTCATGAAGTATTGAAAAAATATGGAAATTCTAATTTCAACGATTTGTTTATTCAAATTTTGTTCTCCACCGCTGATAACAGTTCCGCAGATGTCTTCTGCATTGTGCTGCATGAATAAAATTTTCGAGAATGAAGATAAATGATGGTATTGAAACCTTTCAATTTGGTATTGAAAACGTATTGAAAAAGTATGGAAAATGGTTTTTGAAAATGTGTGGGAACCCTGTTTTAGTAGTAATCGAATGTCTGCAAAGTCTATTAACCCTTTCGAAATGTCAAAGGAAAGCCTATTAACCCGTTAAATGCCATTCATGGACCCCTTAATTCACCGTCACGAACCCCAGGTTAAGAACCCGTGGTCTAACTACTGATAACGTTCTCTCGACGGAATGTGCGCGTAGGTTTTTGGTACTGTTGCAACCTCTCCGGTGGCGTTGCGTTGATTGTATGATTCACCACGAACGGGATGTGCGCGAAGAACAAAAATATATATGCGTGGCGCGAGCAAGCAATAGTAAGAGAGATTGCGACGTGGTAGCTCTGCCGATATTAACGTGAGAACGATTGAACATGATGACTAGCGTACGCGAAGAGAGATTGCGACGCATGATCTCTATTGTTGCTTGCTGCCGCGGCGCAAAGCTTTGCGCACATGCCGCTCGGGATTTCCGATCGCAACAGTACAGTTATTTGAAGCTAATGATCTAGTGCTAGGATGTAGTTGCCACAATCTTATGCAACGCAGAAAAATTGCTCTGGAATTTTAAACTACAAGTACGAAAGTGAAAATTTTTTCTCGAAGTATCATAAACTGACATCAGTCTTAGCTTTTCATGAAACTAGACCGCTTTATGGTATAAAAATTATTAAAATTGGGATATTGCTTTAACATGTTTCTAAGTTCGTTTTAACTGATTGCGTTTTCGTAGAAGATTACTTCGCAAGAACCGAAAAAGTCTTGCCAGCACAGCATCAAAGCAAATACAAAGACAAACTTTTTTAATCCAACAGCAGTAGCGTAAGAACAAAAATTTTCGTATAAGACCATTTGATGGAATGTCTTGCTGTAAAGAAATCAGAAAAGAAATGTGACCAAATCTTTCCTACTGCGGTTAGTTACGTTTCACTTTCGATTTCTAAATGTGATAATGCTTCCCATTACTAATGAAAACTTGCACGGAAGATGAAAACAGCGAAAATACGCGTATACTTTAATGCTTTAATACGTCTGTCTGCAGTTTCTACTTTTGCTTCAAAAACGTCTTACGGTGCTGAAAAAAAACAAGAAAATTTGGAATTTGCAAAAAAATGGCTCAAGTGTTTATCACGTATGTCCGCATCTTCAAAATGTTTCAAAATTTCTTCTGTGATGCCCAACGACCGACGCAAATTTTCATATCAAAAACAGCAGAAGCGTACGTTCCAATGGCCAAAACTAACGAAAATTTGCATATTGCAGAAAAAATGCAAGTACGTGCCCATTGCCGAAACGCAAAAATTTCCACGAACGTGTTTTCCACATTCGCTTTTAGAAATTTATTTACTCTGGTGATGGTAGCAATGGTTACCGAAACTTTTACAGTATGTGTCTGTCAACTTTTGCTTTGGCCATAATTTTTATCATTACGCTTCTAGAAATTTTGCTATGGTGCAGAAGATCCAACAAAACCTTGCATTTACGCAAAAAGATCAACAAAAACATTTTATGTCCGTATATCCTGCCTTTGTTTAGAAAAATTCGTTGTGGGGCTCAAAAATACTATAAGTTGGACTTTGCAAGAAACTAGTAAAAATATACCCAAAGGTCAACGAAATAAGTTCTAGCTTTGCAGCCAGCTGTTTGAGGAAATCTCCAACCTGGTCTTCCATCCCTTTGCAACGATTCAAGCTTGCACTTATCATTTAGCAAAAATAGCAAAGCCACAGCAGTGACCACACATCAAACGAATCAGTCGCAATAATTTATTTGCACAAGGGAACTAGTTTCGTGTTCGACACATCTTCAGTCCTATGCGAAAGTTGACAATGAAACAAAGTTAGAAAAACTACGTATTGTGCTAAGAACAAAAGCTAAATAATAAAGCCAAAGAACTACTCCTTAATTCACTAGACCAATTACAAAACTGCTATTATTGCTATACCCAAAGGTGTATGGTTTTGTGTCTTACGTTCGTACATTTGTTTCAAAGAAAGTCATCGTGGTGCCCAGAAACCGGCGAACACGTACACGGTGTATTGCCGAAAAGTAATGAAATTTAACCCAAAGTGAAAGCTTTTATTAGCGTGTTTGCACATATGCTTCAAGGAATTTTGCCATGGCCCCTTAAAATCGATAAAACCTTACATGGCGCAATAAAACAGCAAATGTGTCCAATCGTTAACCGTGTCATGTTCGCATCTCGTACATTTGTGCCGGAAAATTTCATTGTGGTACCTGAAACCAATGAAAACTCGCACACAGGAAGAAAAACAGGAAATCGTGCACAAAACAACAATGTTTCCATGTTTACAGCTTCCAATATTTTGCAACAAGTCTGTTGCTAACCACACCGCGAGTTGTGTTGGCGAGAAACCGATGAAAGCTTGCATATTGCTACGTGCACACAAAATTGAGAGATATAAGCCCGTTTTATCGCCCAAATTTTCTTCCGCTGGTGCCCAAAGGAGTTCGGCGAGGGCGGCTTATTTTCCTCTAAAGCAAGGGTCTCCAAACTACGGCCCACGGGAAAATGCGGCCCACGAAGCTGTTTTGTCAATGATGAGAAAAAGATATTTACAAAAAATTTATTCTTTTGGAAGCATACACATATCCCGAAACAACCACATTACGTAAGACGCCCGGCCCTCGACATGTTCTGTATTAGCTTATGTGGCCCGTCAACAAAAGTTTGGAAACCCTGCTCTAAAGCAAGCGTCTCCAAACTTTTGCCACGACGGGCCAGGTAACTGAGAGAATGACGAGTGCGAGTCAAATAATAGCTTTGCTTCATACTATGTAGTAAACACACAAAATATAAAGACAATAGATATAGTCATTTGTCAAAAAGTTATCAACGAAAGCCGAACTCCCTGCTCAAATGACCTGAAACCGTCCTGGTAATTATCAGCAATATTATTATAATAATATTTGTACCTTTTACCCTTTGTAGATTTCCACATGATTTAACGAAAGCGCGCGCTGCTGAAGCTGGCAAGCCTGGTTCAAATCTCCAGTCAGTCAGGTCATACCGAAGACTTAAAAGTGTACATGCGGCCTGTCCAGCCTCATGCTCGGCATTAATTAATGGGTGCAAGGGAAAGCTTGCCGCGCGGTGCTGCTATTGGCCTGACGACGGCGCAGAGTAAGCAGAGGTGGGCGCCCGCAAACCACTCTTGCCCCTTCAATAGGGAGCGAAAAACGGGTATGTAATGGAACTAGTAGGGGTCTCGAGACAGCCCGTCTAATGGCGTGATAATCACTTCGTGAAGTATTGCGGGTTCTACCAGCTTTTTTTCATGTCGCCGTAAATTCCGTGCTTATTAAACTTATCAATGGCGCGGTGAACTGCACTTTCGGCTAAACGTATTTTTTTGCCATCTGTCTAAGAGACTTTCCATGTGCCAAGTTGCTATCTGTGCACAACAGCCAATGATGAGTTTCTTTGTCCCTTTTCGCTACTTTTTAGAAAGGTTTAGAATACCCTTCAACCATACATTAACGTGCATTACAACTGGCGGCAGATATAAACCACCAATGCTGTTCTTTCTGCTACTCATGTTGAATTGGAGACAGAACACTTCTGCAATTCATGTTCGTTCATAAACCATTAATTCAATTTCATACCAACTTTTCCTGTGGGGAGGTCGCGGGGACAACAACCTCTGATATTTCTGCTGACCCCACACCAAGACGGGTCCGAGCAAGGTCGGAGATGTAATCACGCCACCTGGTCCACAAACCAATAACGTCGAAAGGTTCATAAACTAACAACTTCGAAAGTATCCAAAAGTGATCCATAAAACCAGTAACTTCGAAAGCATCCAAAATTGACTTTATTCCAAGATTTGTCAAAATTGTATAACAGCGAAAGTATTAAAAATGGTTCATAAACCAATAACTTCGAAAGAATCCAAAATTGACTGTGATGTAACAAAGTGAATGACGCATTACTTCTACAGTAAAATATGTCGTTGAGGTTTGAGTGGTCCTACACTTTTGCAAACGGCTGTATTTTACTCAAGCTTTTTGGTGCCACAGTGCATCACTGGGCCGGATAAACTGACTTCGCGGGGCGTAGCTTGATGACCTTCGCTCCACTAGACTAGAGGGAACAGTGCTCAACGTATGCTACGACAGAAAAGCAACAAATGAGTTCAACTGATAAAAACATATCTTAGAAGTGATTGATATATATGGTGTGCTGTAAGCAAAGCTTAATTTTTCTCTTTGCCGTAAGTGTTTATCGTATGAAAGGTTATGCGGTTTCGTTGTGCAAATGATGGTTTATGTATTGTTTTTTTGTTGTGCATGAATCAAGCGTATTTTCTGAAGGTATGAAGTTATTTTTTACATGTAAGAGTAAGGAAAGCGTGGTGAGATTAATAAACAGCAAAGCATCTTATTTGGTTCAGTAATAAAACTGCCTTTCTGACTTGATTCTCTGAACTCAGGCCTGCATGTACGAGTAGGAAACTAAAAATATATGCATTACAACTGGGTGGCATGGAAATTGAAACATGTGTAGTTGTTTATCTGTAGACACATTTAGAAATCTTGTTCAACAAAATCTGGTGAAAGGTCAGTTTGTTTTTATTGAGGTACTTATAAATTTCCCCGTAACCAGAAAACCGTGATTGTTCTTCATATAGTTTTGCAACCTGGACTCAATAATTTGGGCTTGGAAGTATTACCGTATTTATTTTTGTATCAGCGGCATTTTTTTCGGTTTTTGAACACTAGCCTCAAATCTGTTTGCCAGCGGTGTGTCGCACATCACTTGTTATGGGGAAAGTACAAACACTGGTGTACATTTTTGCGTTTTTTCAGATAGAGCAGTCACCTCATCACAGGATGCGCACTTATATAGAAGTAGCATGGATTTTATCCACAGGTACGTTATTTGTGGAAATATTGCGAATCCATAGTCGGAGTTCGTAGGTTTGCGCAGAACACCAGTCTAGCGGAGTTGATAGAAACCTTTTAACACTATCGCTGCCAAGAGGTGTCCGCCAAAACAAACATTCGCTGTCAAGCGGTTTTGGGCGGTTTCAGCGTGTTTTCGCCATTTTTGTTTATTCAATAAACTTGTGTAAATGAAGTGCGAACAAGTATCCAAACACAGCAGATATGCACACAACATTCTTAATTGTTTGCCTTGGCTTGGAAACCCTTGGGTTAGTTGGGGCTTCCCCAATGACTCATCAATATGGTGTCTCGCCTTCTCGCGGCAACAAAACAGCTGAAAACATCGAAAAATCGCATGAACTCCACCATCTCCAAGCAATCATACGTCATTTTCTGCATTCTGCTAACAATCATTCATGAAATAAACTATTCAAAAATTTAATGGACTACTACTACTGCTAAGCAACACAAAACAGTTTGCTGGACTAAACAAAACATTTTCCTGGAGAGCACAACCCTGTCTAATCTTCCCTGACAAGTTTCAAAGGAATCTTGTTCCACAAAATGAGTCCGAAAACTTGTGAGTGTCACCTGTGCAAGTTGACGTATTTATCAATGGAAGAGGTTTAGCATTGGCATCCAGTGGGTAGACTAAAAGTGAAGTATGTTAATTAACCTTGGCGCTCCGTAGTACATAAAAAGTAACAATGCCCATAAAACGCGACAAAGCATATTACACGCTCAGCAAATGATCCACACACTGGAAAGTTTTGTGCTGCTAATTTCAGCGACTGTTTATTACTCCAGTAAGCATCGCGTGCCATTATTTTATCAGTTTGTTTCACTTGTTTTTTCCACAACAAATGTGTTCATTTTGTGTGCTGGTTTCACAGAATATTTATGAAAGTCTTCTAGTGTTGTCAAAGGAAGATTATTTTGAAAGAAACGAGCATATTGGTTAAAACTTTTTTTTAAATAATTACATTGCCTTCAATTCCGTTACTGCCCCCTGTCCTACCGCTGCTCCGGCGTCCTTAGCTAAGAATGCTGTTTCACGTAAGTACAAGTAATCTGCTCTGTAAAACTCACAAGACATCCATCCTATTTTTACCGTGAATACCAGGTAGAACTCCTCTGTATAGAAGTCCTCCGTACGGCACTAGCTCAGTGGTAAAGTGTCCGCCTCTTAATTGGAAGGTTGAGTGTTCGATCCACAGCCTCTGAGTGAACTGCCGTAGCACTCCTTGGATAAGAGTGTTCACCCAAAATCGCCCCGGCAGGAGGCAAATTTCAGGCTTCGGCCTGCTGCTAACTGCCGTCACCAAAAATTCGAATTAAAAAAAAGGCCCTCCGTACATTGGGGGGATAAAAGCAAATAAGTTATATGAATGTCTCTCGATGTCATAGAAAGCTGTTTTATTCGTTACATAAGATTCTTATTTCAGTATTGCATTCACAATTAATACAAATGTTTGTTTTGTCTTTTGTCTACCCAGTCCGTTTGCGTGATACGATCATTATTAATTTTGTTTCTGTAAGCATTCTTGCTAACAAGCTTGAAAACATTTCAGGACTTGGACTTATTTTGTTTATGATCGAAATTGCTCTGTTAATATGGCTCAAATTTATTACCCTGGGACCAGCACCAAATTCTTGCGCCAAGTGCGGCTCTACAACAACTCCCGTAACTGGTAAGAAGTATGTGTGGTACTCAGAATTGTGACGTGGTCGAGTGATGTAGGGAAATGTAATGCTGAGCATATCTAGCTTTTCCCAATTGACGCCTGAGCAGTACTTCCCAACCGGTGTGCGCGAACTGTTTAAAACTGAGAGCGACTTTGTTGAATATATTGTATACAGCTAGCCATGTTTCTTTGAAATATGGTCGGCAATGACGTTTCCATTAGTTACCTTTCAGTCACTAGGTTTGGTGCGCCGCGTGATAAAAAAACTGAATTGCAGAGTGTGCCGCGGCCAAAAAGTTAGGGAGTCACTGACCTAACGTCATAACAAAGCCGTTCTTGGAAAATTAAAGGGTGAAATTCCGCTGGCTGGTTGCGACAACAAGAAAAGAAATTCGACAAAGCTTCATGTTAAAAGTATGAAGTTATCAGTTTTTGAGGATGACATGTTTTGCCCTTTTTTGCTTGCAGCGATATTCCCTACCCAGGGAAATTTCACCCCACCACGATTTCTTTACTGTAATTCCTGCCATTTTGATACTATGTCGTTTTTTTCAGAAACAAATCATAAATTACCTGCGTGGGTGGCCACTGGTGTCCTCATACCTGTGGTGATTATTTTCGCTCTTTTTGCGGTGCACTTCTACAGAACGCTTGCTGAGCACAAATATACAATAGTTCAAGGTGCCGTCACGGAACTTGATGAAATCATGGCGAGAAACGGAGGTAAGGCTCCCAGGCGCAATAAAACGCAACTCCGCATAGTTCAGATCCACAGAGTTTGTGCCAAGGAAATCGCGAACTCCTTTGCTTTTAATTCTTGGTCGTTTATCACTCGTCGCTATGGAGCGAGTGACACATTACAACACATGTGGATTTTATGGAATAGAAACGCAGAAAGAGGCCCAAGTATTGCGAGAAACTGTTTGTTATGGGTCATATTTGACCACAGATTTAGGCTACATCTTTCTCCCACCTGCTAACTCTATCAGAGAGAAAAAAATTGAAACACGAAGTTAATAATCACCTACAAAAAACCTGCACCACAATTGGGCAAAAACTAACAAACTGCAAGCACATTGCTTTAAGAAAGACAAAGAAGCATGTCGAAAGTGTGTCAAGGTCTTGCAAGCACTGTGCACTTGGTGGTTGCCATGGAAAACACTGCAAATCCATGGTACCATCATGTGTTTCACAAATAATGACAAGAAGTAAAACTTTCCCACTTACCCGAAATTTTACATGGGCAATGTAGTGACTTGTGTGATATGCCATGAAGAGTACGTCGGCCAACTACAAATAAATTTTCACGAGATGATCATCGCACCGCAGTAATCGGAGGAAGCCTGTTTGTAAAGATGAGGAAGACCAGATGACCTTATTGCGGCACTATTCAGCAGGAACGTACTGAGGTTAGATGGCGCCCGGGGCAAGAAACAAATTTGGCGCCCCCATGTTCGAATCTAAGGTCTTTCGGGAACAAATGCACTGCATTGAAGAAAGTAGTTGCGACACTGTTGGGACTTTTCGGCGCCGGGGCGCAGTGTCCCCTTTTCCCCTCGTCACGCCCCTGCTATTCAGTGTTCCATGGCATCGTAAATAAAACACTGATACATGAAGCTTTACACTTACTTTTGTAGAACAACCCAGTTTTCACTCTGTGGATACCTGTGAATATAAATGGTATCACTAACCTGATGCAAACATTAATGTTTAAAGCATGATTCTCCCCGTCTGAAATAACTCTTGCACGCTTTTGCGTTGCTCTTTGACGTGCTTTGACCGATTTCTCCACCTGGTGAGCTAGCTATGTCGTTAACTTCCGTCACAGCGTTCAGCATTCAATTTTTGAAAAAGTACCCTCGGGTTCGGTTGCAAACTTTCTGAGCGCAGTATTCTCACGCATTCTACCAACGCTCTGTTGAGTCATAGCGGCGTGTTTGTATGTTACGGTGTTTGACATTTGGCGTTCGATAGTTTTAAGAGTTCCAGTGGAAGCAATTATTAGGGAAAGACGTATTTTCCACTTTTATTGTAGTAGCTTGTGTTCTGCTTTCGTGACATCGATTTCCTATGAAAAATTTTGCCAAAGGATTCACTTGTTTACCACCTTTGTGGAGACTAGTTCTTTCAATTACCCCGATTAGTTTCATCACTGACTGAGTTTAATGTGGAATTTCCAATCCATCAGTTGTGTTTTCTCCAACTGATTCAAAATTTATTTAACATTTTGACAACGCGTCACAGCGTTTTCTGTTTTGCGTGCTGATGGATTTTGCTGGTGCTCTTTGAAATTTACAAGCGTTTTCCGGAGTGTGTTTAGTATGTGTTAAAAGTCACCTGTGTGCATAATATGCGACAAACTATTGTGTGATCTTTGATAGCAATCTCGTTCATATTTATGCCAAACTGTTGACTTGTCAATAGTTTTAATGGTGATGCATGAGTGTGTGCTTTTGGATTTACCTCAAAGCATTAGGCCAGATGGAGTTTAAATGGTGTGATGGCGACAGGTTAGGGCTACATGTCTGTAAGGCGTAACAGGCCGCTGCAGCGTGAATGAACGTCACAAATGTTTTTGTTGATTCGGGCTTGTCGGGTGACGTCAGTTGATGCATTCTTTACACATCCGTGTTTTTTGTGCAGAGTTCTCTAAATCGTATTAACTTTTGAACTATACGGACTAGCTCTAACCACTGAAAGACAAATCTTCAGTCAGGCTCATTTTAGCACGGCGCCACATTACTTTCCGAAATGCGATTTTGCAAACTTTGCCACGTACTAAATAGAGGTGATTTCTGTCCTAAATATACTGCATCCTGGAAACATTTTGTAAAACGCTTTCGGGTCGATAAAACAGAAAAAGTAAACTTCGGCAGAATGGTGACGAAGGTCGAATTCTTGGTGTCTGCGCATGCGCAACCTCTTCAATAAAAAATCGAAAATCCTCAGTATGCAGTTCCAAAATCCTCAGTTTTGCAGTTGCTCTTCAAACGTCTGACTGTGATGCTAAACTAAATCCGTTTCAAGATAGTACTTTGTGAAATTCTGCTTGCAGAGGAGTTGTCGCAACTTCACCCGAATTCCGAGTTTGTCGACGGAAGCTACCACGCTCATGTTAGCCGCGTGCATTCAGGCGTTTCCGTGCAAAACCATCCGGCCGCGGATATCAGGCTGATACCGGCTGATGACGAGGCAGCAACGGTCAGCAGGGGATCCAGCATCAGCGGCCGCTTTTCTATCGGTCACGGATAGTTTACTATGTGTTTTGCGCGGCGTTGTTTCCTGACCGACCGCTTGACCGGTCGATGTTTGGGTGAAGGTCGGTCAGGACCAGTATTCCGTCGCCGGTTCGAAGCTTGAACCATACATGCAGTAGTAGCGAGTATTGCTGCTACGAATCGCGTGTTTGGCCCGGTGCACAGCCGAGCGTGTCACGGTTACTTGAAACATCGTTTTCGACTCGTGGGGATGAAATTTCAGTGGAAATTATTTGTCTCACGTTTTTGTGTCAACCATCGTGGATTTAACAAAGTTCCTTCACCCGTTTCTGGCGATTGCTTTCTGGGAACAACAACGGTTTATTCTGAGCACGATTTGGTCATGATTGGCAGTTGACGTGTGTCCCGATTCATTGCAGTGTTTTGCGCACATAAGATTTCCCGATTTCCCGCAACTGGTCCTCACTGCTCTGCTACGAACTGGTACGTGGCGTAATGTAACCAGAGGAATTGGGTGGCCTGAGAAAATACACTTCGTTTGGCGAACCAAAGCCTAATTTGACGATCCCTAAATGAATTGGCTGAAATCATAAAAAAGCGTTTGACTTAAACTGATGTTACATCGGATAAGTTTTATGGGCGCCTTCATCAGCGTGACTTACCTTTGCATTCAAAACAGTCCCCGTATACGCACAACGATTGGTAGCATGCGAAGCGCACGAGGTGGGCAGTGCAACGTGTTTGGAGGCGAGTGCAATACAATGGTCGTAGTGTTATTACTGTTTGTATTTAATGATGTGGAACGTTTAGGGGCAGCTGCTTCAAGAATGTTGGAACGCAGTATGCTGTGCGCTGCTTACCAGTGTGTTTTCATGTATCTGTGACGCGTGTTTGTCGGTGTAATGATGTTCACGCGGTCTTGTTGACGTGATTGATAAACAGAGGAGTTCCGTTTGATGTGCAACTCTAGAATGGGACATAGACTACTTGGTGTCAGCCGAGCGCTTTTCCCTTTTGTTATGTATCTCCAATCAACTATATTTGGCAAATTTGCAAGTTTATTTTCAGATGTGTCGTTCGATACGTTTTATTTCCTACACGAACTTACATATATTCTCAAGAGTTAATGCTGCTCGACAGTTACAAAAAATCTAGGTACTTGGTCACTGGTGTTGTGCTGTTAACGTTGGTTGTAGATCGCCGTGATTGTTGCAAAAGTATCATTGGGCTTCGTTTCCACTGAAAGCGGATCGCGGTGAATGGTAGACAAGTAAAGCGGACCTTGAAACATACGTAGA
>Ga0210059_1007665_pt1 | contig 17115 bp, 13 predicted proteins | sample Ectturendosymbi2_FD_188042 | JGI IMG/M metagenome (GOLD analysis project Ga0210059, IMG submission 188042) | Ecteinascidia turbinata endosymbiont from Florida, USA - Sample 2 (SPAdes) (version 2) | ecosystem: Host-associated > Tunicates > Ascidians > Unclassified | place: Key West, Florida...
CCCCATCATCGTTGTCTTCTTTATTTTCTTCTACTCCATAAATAAGAATATTTTCTCTTCTAATGTATTGTTCTTGTCTGTCAAGTTGGAAGACAAGTAAATTTGTTTTCTGGACCATCTCATCGCGTAGTTTATCTTTTCCTTCTTCAAGCTGATTCAACTTTTTTTCATATTGAACCATCTTTTGTTGTATTCCATTTAGCTTGTCCTCAAGATTTTGTGTGATATTTGTTAGCTTGTCCAGTTTGCCATTCTGAATGAGTATTGTTTCTTTCAATTGTTTGATGCCATCCCAGAGTTGTTTGAGTTTTTCTTCTTTTGAACTCGAAGTTTTCCATGTAGCCTCGTTTATCATGTTTGATGTCATTTATATCCAATATCAATAGATCAGCAGTAAGTTGCAAATTGCTTGATGCAGTGTTAAGTTACTACACACACTACTACAACACTATCCCCTGTCTTATTCCAAGTGCCCGTTAACAGTTGTTCGGACGAACGACTTCTCTTTAAAATTCGGGATTTTTCTACCACAAAAAAGTTAACCAACTCCCGTTCGCCATTATTTTTTGCAACAGAGCAGCAGGTGCTCATCACTGCTGGATCCAGGAATTTAGGGTCCCGAGGCAGATTTCGTGGGGGCCGTTTGACAGAAGTAGGCACTCCGGCTTCTTGAAAATTCACAGCAAATACGAAATCTACATAGACCGTACGATCTGCACATTGCATAACTTACTCCAGTAGAATTGCCCTGTAACGTCACTTCAAGGGACCGGAGAAAAGGGCGTCGTTATGGGCGAACCGACCTTACAGCCGAGTTACAATAAATCGCTCCTAAAATGGCGTTACATTTTAGGCCAGAACCTGACAAGGGTTAGAAGTGTTACTTGATCAGGATTGCCGCATTTGAAAACACCGGCAGTGGTGTTTACACGCAACCAGAGGCGCAACGGGGGGGGGGGCAATTACCCGGTCACCGGAAAGTCCTAACAATGTCACATGTACCTTATTCAACCGCAGATTTGCTTCCGAAAGACCTCAGTTCGAACATGGGGGCGCCAAACTTGTTTCTTTCCCTGGGCGTCATCTAACCTCGTTACGCCCATGCCGCCGAGGTCCCCTGCAACCTCGGCACAAGAAAAACTAACTGCTGTCGATGACCGCAACAACCAAAACGTTCATGAGCTGGAAGACCTCGTCAGACGCTTCGCTCACTTACACGTAAAGCAATAGTTTATTTCGTGCAAAAGACATTGCGGGCATCTTATAGCGTGTAGGCAGTGGTAACAGCTTATGAGTGCACAGTAAGGTCAACAGCAGCTTTTTTTTAAAAAATCCTGAAGACTACGGTTGTGAGTTGTTCAAAGCGATGAAAAGCGGTATTTTCACATTACGACACCTCTGTAATGCTACGTGGCGCCAAATCTGTGACAGCAAATGAAAAAGCCATACGCGTCTAGTTGTTAGTTGTCGACGCGGCTGAAGCGTCCATGCCATGGGTGTCGAAGGATTTTTCCAGGGGGGGCACTAGGGGATTTTTCCAAAATTTTCTAGGGGGGGGGGAAAAAGCGGTGAAATTTCGTTTTTCCCACTCGAAACTAAGAAAATAACGTTTTTTTGCTGAAAATTTCAAAATCCAGGAGGGCCTTGACCACTGCCCCCCCCTTCAGACACCCATGGCTGTGCAGCACTGCGGCGTCTTTGTGAAAAACACTCGTCCAGTCAATACAAGTGGTCGAGTCGTGCGAAGTGTCAGCAAAAGACAAACACACCTTTCAAATGGCAATAAAAGCGAAACGAGAAAAATCTAGCGATGGCTCCTCCACATACACACAGGCTTTTGTTCCCTGCTCCGCGATAAACTTCTTACGGGAAGCATTCAACACTGACAAACAAAACCCGCACAGTCAGTCGTAGTTGAACAGGATGCTGTCTTAAGTTTTCGCGTGTTTTTATGTTTGTTTCATCAGGAGGGGGGTCGGCTGAGCGTTTTCCAGCCGGGCGACCAAACCAAAGCAGGAGCCGAGCGATCGATTTACGAACTCTGCTGCGTTGAATGTTGTGTTGGCGAGAACGCCGCTGTTACCGGTGTTATGATCAAACTTCGAAGAGAAGCGCTTAAAAATATACAAAAATTTATTTATATCGATGCAGCAATATGCGGAGACCGTTTTATATTCTGCTCAAGAGCGCCCAGCGTCGGTCGTTTTGTAAATTTGAAAAAAGCAAAACAAGTATAAGCATTTTCGTGGCAGAGCGCAGCGAAACAATTGCGCCATAGATAAAAAACAGGGAGCCGAACAACATTTCTGCCCGCGCATGGCAAGCGCCATCGGTGGAGTGCACTGGTTGTCTCCAACAAGCACCTGGCGAAGTAGTGCCAGACTCAGATCGAATGGTTCAAATTGAAATTTTCGAGTCGCCGGGTCAGGGGGGCCAGGTGGTCGTCGAGCTGCCGCTTCACGAGCGCGTCCTTCGCCAGGCCCGCGCCGCCGTCAGGGGAGGGAGACCCGCACGAGTTTTCGTCGTTTTCGGCGATCGACGGCGCTTCTTGTTCTGCAACAAAGACGGAGAGTGGTTCGGAAACGCGATAAAGGGACCGGTGTGGCCGCCGTTACCGGAATCGGGGCCTGTCGTGCGCTTTGCAGGGCTGACCTGACATCTTGGCCTCCGCAAGGCGTGTGAGCTTCTACAAACGATCATTTGTTGCTTGTGCCAAGGTGTGCGGAAGTTTTGTAAGTTGCGTTTGTTTCATGAGTGACCCCTGCACGAACTTTAACCTTCAAAGGTGCCCCTCAAGACGAACTTTAACCTTCACAAGTGCCCCTCAACACGAACTTTATCTTCACAAGTGCCTCTCAACACGAACTTTAACCTTCGCAATTGCCTCTCAACGCGAACTTTGACCCACACAAGTGCCCCCCAACACGACCTTTAACCTTTATAAGTGACCCCCACACGAACTTTAACCTTCACAAGTGCCCCTCAACACGAACTTTAAGAAAATAAAGAAACGCAAATGAAGTCAGAGCAAAGTTGGCGTGCTAGTGCTGATCATGACCTTTCTAACTAAGCTGTTTAATTCTCCCCGCCGCAGTTCACTCAGGGTTCCCACACATTTTTAAAAATCATCTTCCATACTTTTTCAATACTAAATTTAAAAAGTTCAATACCATTACTTCTCTTCGTGTTTAGAAATTCTTAATCATGAAACTCAATTTTGCACATTGCATGACATAAATAATGAAGTGCTTTGCCTTCAGAAAATTCTGTTCAGATGCTTCTGATTTCTTCTCCATTTTTAATTTCCATACTTTTTTAATACTTAATGTACAATTTGGCCAAGTTCAATACTTTCTCAAGGTCTGGAAAACCAATTTTGAAATCCAATACTTTTTCAATACTTTCAATACCGCGTGGGAGCACTGCTCACTTAATTGCTTTGGCGGCAGAGATCCTATCTGAAGTATCGGACGACTCGGATTGTGTCTAACCCGTCCGACTTAAAACTCATACATTATCAACTTCAACTCATTCACGCAGCAACAGTGAGCCCTTGGCGGAAGCGCTAAACGGACCGACTTCCGGTGAAAGCCATCGCTCACGTCACAGCGGCGCACGTCATCATCGGGCGATCAACTTACTCGCACTGCCCGGGAACACCTCGCTCCATGTGAACTGCCCAGGCTTGACAGGGATGTTGATCCAGTCCTGTTCGACCAGTTCTGACATCGAGCAGCGATGCTCGGGCACGGGCTGCAGGAGCCACCTGATCGTGAACATCAGGCCTGCCGAGCAAAAGCGCGATGTAAACAGAGCTTTCTGAAATGCAGCTAGGAAAAAAGCAAACGTGAGAAAACAGCTTGAAAAAGGAAATAGTTTGTCAGCTTGAAAAAGCCAAGTTTACACAAAAATTTTACCAACAGTACAGTGTTTCTCAACTTTTCATGGTTTGTTGCCTCCTTCCAAAGACTCTCGACACTTGTGGCGCCCTGCTCATCAATAAGGATTTGCAATATCACGGCAGAGCTATTTAGTTAAAGGCCTGTGCTCGTGGCTCCCCAAAGGGGGTCGAGGGCCCCGGTTGAGAAACCTGCAATGGCACATCCATCACAATAGCGAAACAACCGGAGCGAAGTTTCTTGTCCGCCCGTTTTTTCCCGACCGGGGTTTTTACTTTGCTTGGAAAGAAAATCAAAACAAAACAAAAACCAACTCTATTTTGTTTCGAAATTACCTTTTGACAAAACGGTGGGCGGTTTCAGTTCCGCATCAATGCTTTCCTCCATGGTCGAGAACGGGTTTTCCCCGAACACGAGAGTGTAGAGAGTCACGCCGAGTGCCCACATGTCCAACTCAGGACCTTCGTACCTAAGGCCGGAGAGAGCATTAAATCTTGGCCGTGCCCGCAAGAACTTTGTCCTGGACAGGCATCAGGGCCTGCCTGCAGGCCAACCGCAGCAAAATGATCGTCACATTAAATCAGTGATTGTTATTTATGGAACTTTTTTGCTCCGCGGCCCACACGTATTTGCTTAAAAGCGGTCCGTGGCCAACTCGTGCTGTAAAGTTTTTTAGAATTTTAACAACGACTGTGTTGCCGTGAGACATATTTTTTATTTTGTTAAATAAGATAAAATGACTGCAACGAATGCGTAAAAAACACAAATAATGAAAGGTTCTTTGCATCGCATGAACCAAACCTTGTTCAAAAGAGCTCTGCGGCCCAACTGCAAAACGCCTTTCCAGGCCACCGTTTGCAGACAAAATACGCCGAACCTTGGCAAACAATTTCACCAGAACACGATTCTTGTCCGAGAGGAACTCGGAAGTGACGCACCTGTTCCCAAGCAGAACTTCCGGCGCGCAATACTCGATCGTGCCGCAGAACGTCGCGAAGAGCTTCCCTGGCTTGTAATAGGCGGCGCTGCCGAAGTCTGTTCGAGCAAAGGCGGGTCATTACAGCTGTGGCGGAATAACAACAGGATCACGTTTGTCAGCAGACGCGCGATGGCGCTCTCGAAATCGCTATCGATATTTTTACACAACGGGGTCCGTTAACGATTTTTGGGGACGGCTGTAAGGTTTCCAAAATAAGCACGCTTTAAACCCTTTAAAGCTACGCACGAAAACAAACCTTTCCTGTATTTCAAGCAACTGGTCTTCACAACGGCGACGCAGTGGAGTCTGTCAGCAAAATTCTTGTGGTTGAACACATATTCTGATTTACTTGAACACATATTCGTGCAAGTTTGAATAATATCGCAAACAGATGAAAGGAAAGCCCGGCCGGTCGAAAGCTTGCAGTAAAGCTTGAGTTTTTTATTTGTTTCCAGTCTTTCGTTGCAATCATTATTGCTGACCGTCGGAGCGGGCGCATACATGTTGAACCTCACTGTGACCGCTTACCAATAAGTCGACAATGGAACCTTTCATCGATGATCACATTTTCATCTTTGATGTCTCTGTGCACGATCCCACGGTCGTGGAGGTACTTAACCCCCGACACAATCTGCAGGCAATGCATTGTTCAGTTTCGTTTATCCGTTTTTCACTCCTTTCGAGTGTCACGAATGGTCTGATAAAAACCTTCCGAGGGCACTTGCTTGGGCCATGAGCCCAAGCGGCCATTGACGGCGAGTTAATGAAACACGGACCCTTTTCCTTGCGCTCACCACCGCCGGACACGAGGCTGGGCAGGCCGATACTGTTTTTCAAACCTCGGTATGACTCGACCGGGAATCGAACCCAGTCTATCAGCTTTGGTGGCGCGTGTTCAAACAACTGTACCACCCAGTCGGGCAATGCCATGTTTGGCAAACTTTTTCTCTTAAAATGAAAGTACCGTGATTTCGATAGCACTCAAGCAACGCTGGCAGTTTCGCCACGTGACGACTTAAACTTAAAGCAGTGACGTATAAAACCTTCCGAGGGCAGTTTACGTTGGTTTTCGTGAACAAGCAAAGCTCAATCGGCAGAAAAAAAGAACACCGAAAGCCTGAAGACTACCTCCCCAAAGTTGCTTTTCGGTCGGGCATCAAACTTTGTGACGCGCTCGCACAGTCAACCAAGCGTGAAAACGCTCGCTCGAAGTTTTCAAGAGTTTCGAGCAGAAACACAGAAAAAATGCCAGTTACGGGCCGAGGGCTTCGACGTCCACCCATCTTGGCAAATATTTATAATAGAAATCCGTAAAACGCGCATTGCTCAAGACCGAGCGAAGCCAAAACAACCTGACGGCGCTTTGCACAAAAATTACCTGCCGGTAGATGTAGCTAGCGAGGTACTCCGTCAGGAGCGGCGAGCGGTCGATGAACTCGAAGAGGTCGACCTCGCCGTGCAGCGGCATCACCATCGAGAAGAAGTGCCGGGTTTCGAAGAACTCGACCACAGACACGATGTTGCGATGCGACAAACTGCGGCGAGAAACGCAACGTCTGCAGCGGTGATGGGGGTTGGTGGCGCAACTGTCGCAGGTAGGCGGGGGCAAATTGTTACGCAGCAGCTTGATCACAGATGTGAAAACTGTTGACTGAAGTTAACAGGGCTCCCACACATTCTCCTAAAAACATTTTCCATACTTTTTCAGAACTGTCATGAGCGGTGAAGAACAAAATTTGAATACAAAATTGCTGAATTTAGAATTTCCGTACTTTTCCAATACTTTATGTACATTTTGGCAAAATTCAATACTTTTTCAAGGTCTTGAAATCCGATTTCACGATTCAATACTTTCAGTACCGCGTGGGAATCCTGACTTAAGCTTTTCAGAAAACGCATGGCGTGGCTCGAAAAAACAGATTGTGTGAGGAAGTTCTTTTTTACGGGAAAGGAGTTCGGAGCCAGAAAACCAGTTCAGGTTTTCGGTAAAGCACATAGCCAGGCACTGAAACCGAAGCCTAGAGTGCAAATCATACGAGTGCTGGCTGGGGCTAAAAGGCTCATTGCAGCAGCGATGAACAGTGAAGCGTCAGCAACGATTGGTAAAAATTCCATTCCTGCATCCACCGGGCTGTTGGCGATCCATAATTATTCGAAGATGAACTTGGGGGAGTTCTGTTCCGTCGCAAAAGGGAAGTTAACTTTTTCAGGCCGCAGCACACCAGGACTTGCGAAAATCTTGAAACCTGCGTGGGCCGTTAATTTGAATTCGCACTAAACTGCCAGCGCGAAACCACCCAACAAGCACCAACAAAACAGTGTTTTTATCGTGACGTACGCTTTATACAAGTTTTTTTTAGAACTTTCCTTTGGTGGAAATCTATTGTTTCTAGAAAATTCCCTTTCACCCAAACGAAACCATTGCAACGTAGTCAGGGCGACTCCTTTTGCTATCTTTCGCTGAACGACCCTTAGAAAGACCTCTCTGCAACAAGTCAAGCTCACCAGCACAACGCCATTAACAAATATCGTTGAGGTTATAGTTTACACCACGGCATGAAGTTTTGAACAGCAATTCGTCTTTGAGACGCAAACCTGCATAGCAGCGAGACCTCGAGTGGAATTCTTGAATTTGATTCGAAGTCGTCGACCCAACACTCCTCGAGAACTTTCTCGACGCGAATGAATTTCACGACAAACTGTTAGAATAGTAGCAAGTAACTAGCAAGTTATTAGTTAGCATAGTAGCACGTTACTAAGTTACTAGACCAGGCATGTGCAACCTTTCTCACGGGCGGGCCACATTCGAATTTTGGAAAGTTATCGCGGGTCGCATCAATTTTTATTGGATGAAACTTTATTCATTCCCTTGAAAATTTAGTTTAAAGTGGTCACTCAACAGATATGGAGTACATGGTGTAATTTCGTCCGTTCAAACCACCAACCACATCCCGGGGACAGGCTTATAGAAAACTGTGAATTAGATGAGACGTACGATAGGGCTACACCATATCTGCAGAAGCAAAATTCCTGACAGTCTCAATGGCTGCTTTACGCGACAACAAACAAGCGCTATACCGTACTTTTAGTATGTTATTACAACTACCAATCCACCACAAAACAGCATTACTTCACTACTCATGAAAAATTATTGTAGACGCTGGAAGCAGCCAAAGAAGCAAAAGTCGGCACTCTTATCTTCACAGCACATGCACACTGTTTCAAGTTAAAAGGTAATTTGCTAATTGGCAAACTTCCGGACATCAGAGCATTTTTTAAAACTAGTTCGCTGCCACTGAAGGCTTTTTCTTTCTCTGCTACTGCTTTACTAAACTTGAAGCTCAATTCAGTCCCAAGCGGAGTGATGTTTTTGTAGAGGGATATATTTTCTGTTGCCCCTGCAATAACATCTTCAACTGATGCGTTTTACCACCCGCCCGCATCTGACCTAAAATTCTCTCGTATTGTTCTGAATGCCTGGCGTTGTACTTGCGCTTGATATTACACTCGCAAGCTTGATATTGCACACACAGGCACTGTTATTTCGGCAAATCAAGAAAAGAGACCTTTCATTTTGTTGAAAAACAAAATACTTCACAAAGCACTCGTCGTTAAACATCCGCCCTTCAAGAATTTTTCGTTTTTTCCAACACGACATGCTTCGCATAAAATTGCCAATCTTTCAGACTAAATTACAGTTGAAATGACTGCTTTTGTGAATTGCAAAACAAATTGATTGCCACACTTTTCAACGTCCTCTTCCTCTTGTCCTGCTGCGTATTCTCGTCACTCTGCCTACATTCCTAATCCCAACGCTTGCAAAGCCACAAACAACGTCAGCGTCATAAATCGAGTAAATGATGTCAGGCAAATTAACTGAAATCCTTTCTAACTACACTACTCAAGCTATAAAATCAAACTAGTAGTACTCAGTTCGCACGAACAACTGCCTGTCAGGTCCTACGAATTGTTCGAACAATTTTAGACAGCAAAGCCTCTGCAAGCCTCGCATATGAATCACAAAGAGCTTAATCTGGGCTGTAGCGTAACAATTACAAATGGCGCGAAAATTTATATTCGCTTCGTGGTCTACGGTTCCAAGGTAATTACAATATGGTACAGTTCTTTGTTCGTGAACTTCAAGCACTGCAAACCTCAGATCAAGTGCAAAAGCTTGTAATAAATGATTGCGAAATGAGTAACACGAAAAATTGAGGAAAAAAATTCGTTTGAAATACCATTTCAAGATCATGAAAAATACCACGCGGGCCGCACCAAACAACGCGGCGGGTCGCGGGTTGCACATGTCTGTACGAGACGAAGTAAGTTGTGAACAACCAACAGAAGAGAAAAAAATATTTGGGCCTGCAAGTAATAACGTTCTAAGATTATTCGCAATCACCTGGGCAGCATGCCACTATGTGAAAAAAACTAGGAGAGAGTTTACGTCGCAGGTTACCTGCCGTAGAGGTTCAGCAGACTGTTTTATTCCCGGGAAAATGATTGACTCCGCAAAGGTACGTGGACGACGAAAATCAGTATTGGTCTAACTCTAAACTTTCACTAACTTTTCGCCGCCGTTCTTAAAAGCATGGAGCGTTTTCATGCAATCCAGCATCAGAGTACGGTGACGCATGCGCCTGTTTCACTGATACCGTCATTCTTTTTTCATTTATTTCGTAAATATCAATTCAGGGACACGTCACAGTTTTTGCACAAGCATTCTAGTTCCGCAAACGCATAGTTTCAATTTTCCAAATCATTTTTCTTTAAAGAATTCACGACGCGCGAAAGAAAGTGAAAGAATACCACCGGGGCACCTTTATCAAAAGCGAAAGAAAACCAGTGCTGCACCATTGTCAAAAATGAAAGAATACCACTGGCGCACCATTGGCAACAGAGGCCAAGGTTTTAATTTTTCGTCAGCAACTGTGCGCTGCCGAGATATTGACTGGACACGCTGCACTTTGGAAAGTTTAGTTCAACTCTTTCTTACTTTCGATATTTGCTATCACGAAAAAACGTGTTACACTTTTTAACAATTAAATGTTGTCAAAATCAAGAGCACGTGCAACGCGACTCGCCGACGAAACTAGGTAACTATTAGTCCTGCGCGGGGCGGGTTGAACTCGGTGCGGGCGGGCGCGGTATAACTCTTTGTATAACTCTTCGTGCGAGTTACTGAATGTTGACTCAATTCATATGAAAATGACATGAGCAAAAACATTGATGCTACAAAGGGTGCAGAGCAGCTATGCCAACCAAAATGCCTTACCGTACAAAAAATTATGTCAGTATCTTCATGAGGGCCGCACATTGAATGGATTGCTTTCATTATGGCAAATCAAAATTCAGTTAAAGCTACTGAGAGCATATGAATACTAACTGCAATGGTAACGATTGTATGGTACTTTCAGTCACTCCGAAACTGTGGTGCCACCCAGTGGTGTAGGGGACGGGGGGCAAGCGCACCCCCAAAATATTGATTTGGTGGATATCCCTGAAAATCCGGGCAAAATCTAGGGAAATCTGGGCAAATTCTGTGAAAACCTTTGCAAAATCGCTGAAAATCTGGGCAAACTCCTTGAAGATTCGTGCGAAAATGGCGCCCAACGCGGTTTGGTTTGAGGAAATGGCGCCCAACGCGGTTTGGTTTGAGGAAATGGCGCCCAATACGGTCTTCATGAGAAAACGTTCGCACAAAAAGTGGCCCAAAATTTTTTCAGGCAAGTTTGGAGAAATTCGGGCAAAAACCCTTCGCACACCCCATAAACTTGCCTTCCCCCCACACCCTGTGATGCCATCCATAGGCAAATTTCGTGCTAATGGAAGAACAAGGGTGGTTAGAAATCAATTTAGCGCAGAGGAACACACGAGTAGAAAAACAGAAAATTAGAAATCAGTTTTGCACGAAGATGTGTCACTGGACACGTGGAAATCTGTGGAACTTGGCAAACAGGTACTAAAGAACATTGCATCATAAATGTCGAATTTGAAATTACAAAAATAAAGTCAGGCTGTCTTATTGTACATACAAAAAATAATGAAAAGCTTATTGGGCCGCGTGCAGGCCTCGGATTGGACATAGTTGGTATATAGACATTCTGCAGTGGTGGCGACAACACGATTGGAGTTTCCAGGTCTCAGTGACCTTGCAGAAAATACGTCCTGCGCGATGGCAACCAGCGCTGCTAATGAATGAATGTTTATTATCCATGATCGTGTCGTGAACAGCAGACGAGCAAACTTAAAAGAAAGAGTTCCTCAGTGAACGACATACTTCTTCCCAACAGTGCTCTGAGAAAGAAGCGCAGAAGTTCGACTAGGTTTCACTTTTTTACCTTGTAGTGTTTTTTAAAACCTTTTTTTTGCGTTGGCTTGAAATGAACCACCGAATAAATTGCCACGAGCGATGAAACACGTTCCATGATATTGAGTGACTTTTAGACACACAGTGGCTGGTGCAGGTTTGGGACGGAAACAGTGCGACAAAAGATTTCAACACGTGCAAGACTTTAGCTAACTATGCAGACGATGACGGTTTTACGACGGGAGGGGGTGTGAAGGGTAAGCGACCCGGTTTTCAACTCGTCCTTTTGTGTTTCCTTGATTTACGCCATCTTCTGTCTCTTGAAAAATTTTAATTTCGCGTTTACTCCGCAATACAAAACCGAGTTACTTTGACCCGCGACATAAAAGCAAGTAAATTTGACCCGCAATATAAAAGCGAGTAACTTTGACCCGCGAATAAAAGAGAGTAACTTTGACCCGCGAATAAAAGCGAGTAACTCTATCCTGTGATATAAAAGCGAGTAACTCTGACCCGCGATATAAAAGCGAGTAACTTTGACCCGCGAATAAAAGCGAGTAACTCTATCATGTGATATAAAAGCGAGTAAATTTAACCCGCAATCTAAAAGCGAGTAACTTTGACCCGCGAATATAAGCGGGTAACTCTGTCACGCGATATAAAAGTGAGTAAATTTGACCCGCAACATAAAAGCGAGTAACTTTGACCCGCGATATAAAAGCGAGTAACTTTGAACCGCGATATAAAAGCGAGTATGTCACGGGATATAAAAGCGAGATACAAAAACGAGTAACTCCAAGGTGTCGGGCCACATTAACGAAACCTCTTTGCGCTCCAGCATGAGCAGCGAAGGGCAACTAAATCAATATCAGGGTATTATGCCGTCATCTTTGTTCCACTCGCCGTTAAGTGGCGAACGTCAACGCACGACAGCAAGAAACCACAAAATGGACCAGACCGCATACGAGTCGGACGCGTGGCTTATCCAGATGCCAACCAAACCGAGTAACGCCACTCGCCTTTTTTTCGTCGCTTTTTCTTTTCGCCAGCTGCACGAAGCCGAAGGCGCCATTCCCGAGCCTCTTCAACAACTCGTACTTGGCGCCGAAACCACCTTCAACGGCCAACCGCTCTTCGCTCGTGTCCAGTGACTGATTGTCGTTCGCACGCGCTTCTTGCTTTATGGCCGTACCAAGCGACTGCGCAAAGAACAACAGCATCGACCCGCTGGGAAAAAGTATCTTTGCGATTGTTGCATGACATCCGGGGCCTCCAAAGTACGGCCCGCAAAGACACTTTGTCAATAGTGAAAAAATAGCATATTTACGAAAAACTTGTTGATTTGCAGAATGCCACTTAACCCGAAACAATGACATCATGCAAGAAGGCCATTTGAATGTCAGTTGGCCAGCTAAGTGTTACTGCGCTTCAGGCTGACCTAACCTTAGCTGATATGTTGCCACAGTCTGAGGCCTTTGTTTAATATTACGCGCGTCCCATCTGAAACCAGATTATCCCATAATGCTAAAGTCAAGGAAGCAATTTCACCATTCTTTTCAATAAATGTAATTTTTCTATTAAACCACATCCATGTTTTAAATATTTTTTATTTTGTCCTGGAAGTTTATGTCCGGCCCTCGAACAGTTGTGTAATAACTTATGCGGCCCTGGGGCAAAAAATGTTTGGACACCCCTCCATCAGGCCCGTAGTCACGGGGGAGCATTGCCCTCCCAATTTTTTGTGCTTTAACAAATTTTGTCGTGTTCAGAACAATTTGTTTCAACATATACTAAAAACAAAAATCTTGCCCCCAAACATGTATTCCCCCCCCAAAAAAAAACTAAAACGTGACCACGGGCCTGGCCTGGATTGCGGGAATAAGAGCTGCGCGATGTGGAGCCCCTCAAATTGGCGCACAGTCCGTGAGACCAGCGAAGCCGGCTCGCTCGTTCAGTCAGGGACTTACGAAGTCGAGCATTCCGCTCACTGCGGACGCGTTGAGCGAAGGCAGAGTGGAGTTGAAGCTGCTGCACAGGACTGATGACGTAAAGCTCCAGTGCTCGTTGCTTTTCAGGCTGAGCCAGACGTAGTACTGTCCTTTCACTGCCAGCACCTCGTACCGGACATCTGCCGATAAAAATAACTTGGCAAAAACGCGACGCACACAACTGTGAACTCGTGAACTGATCGCAATCTGTTTTTTTCCGTAACTTTTGAATCGATGCATTGGCGTGTCTTCGATAATGACATTTTCTTTTCGCGCATGTTCGCAGCACAAAAATTGCGCACTCACCACAAATAGCAGATAGCACAAATATGATAACTACCACCTTCACCAAAAAAGTTCACTGCGATACCCACGCTTGTGTACCAACTGCGATGTGACTTTAGTGATTTGACTTTCCTACTAAATGTTCTGGAGCACGTCGTGCGTTCGCAACCACACGTGCGTCACAATAGCTAGCAACGGACGTCAGTGCTTCATGCAACCGCGTGAACACGGGGAACGCCAATCAATCATCACGAAGAAGCGCAGTGAAATCAGAATACATTTTGTTGCTTACAACCGCAGGCTCTGCAAAGGTTACAAAAACATTTTCGATGACCAAATAACAAACTGAAGATTTTCGGCATTGTAAACTTCGTTTTCATTAGTGAGAAATAAGCTTGTTGCAGGCGACGGCCCGAAACTTTTGCCCACAAAGAGAACGTTTCACATTTTGAAACCTGGCAAAAGCGGTGATCGAACCGGCATCCTTTGCGGTCAATACCCAGCTGGCGATCTACCGCTTGTGTAACGCGCTCTGCTTGCGACAGCACCGAAGCAGTGAAAAAATGTTGCAGATGGTGTGTTGGAAATCTACTGCTGATAAACGGTTCGAGTTTGCCCCAGCCCTTGACTATATATTGCTAGTAATTAGAACAAGAACAGATCCAACAAATGTTCTTTGATATTAATAAAAAACTAGCATTTTCACGAGCGAATTGAATCCCTGCAAGATACACACAACTCACTGTTCAAAATGCGTGATGCCAATCAAGCGCAAAGTTCATTCACCTGAACAAAGCAACAATTTTCAGCACATTTGCAGATGATGAACAAAAACGTTTGAGCTGTGTCTGCAGTCAGTGGTTGACTTTCCTGGAAAGTGGATGAAAATTTCGCCGCATGGAGATTGAAAACATTCCCACTTACCAATAAAAGTACCGTTCTTGTGCCGAGCGTGCCCCTCGAAACGCCCTTCCCGTAGAGGCAACGCGACCCTCGAGCTGGCTCGTTCGACAAATGGCGTCGACGTAAACTTCTTCGCGCAGAAGCCATTTTCTTCCGACTGGTAATCTGAAAGTGGTGAAGCGCCATCTACCGGCGGGCGGACAGAGTCACGTCGATCGCTAGGTGGTACTGATTCATAAGAGAGATCCACAGCTGGATCGCAGGGAGGCGCTGGTTCACAAAATAGATGAACCGCGGAATCCGTGCTGCAGTCTGCAAAACGACAGAGGGGTGAGAATACCACTCGGCAGGAAAAGTTGCTTGTTTCTTGCGCAAGTTCTTCGCGTTTTCTTACATCTGAAGAAATACGACGACAACTGGATTGCACACGAAGAAAAGTTGCCAAGGATCGATAAACAAAGTGTTGCAAATTGAATAGTTTCGCCGCTAAATCTGGGGGCGTATGTTGAGCGGCAGCAGCGAAAGAAGTTTCGAAGCGGCAAAAAAAGCTCAGCGGAAAAACTGGCGGCAAATTGCGATGCATCTGGCGCGAAACTATGCCATGCTTTCCGGCGTGGACAATGCACTGACTGCTTCAACTTCGTTTGATTTCACTCTTTCTGCTTTTTCACATCAATAGAATTCAGTTAGTGAATGCCCGAACAGAAGCTTTATGACACCACAGGCAGAAAAATCAGTTAGGTCTTTACGTACAGCGCTCAGCATTTTGCAACTTATTCTACTTCACATTAAAAACAAAAATCTTAAACAAAAAAGAACAAACAAAACCCGACATTAAAAGGAACGACACATGTTTGAGTTGGCGGCGAAAGCCGGCAGAAAAAAATCAAGTTAAAATATCTTGGAGAAAAATCTAGCGGAATCTGGCGGATTTTTTGACGATAGTTTAGCGGAGAAGCGCGAAAGAGAGTTGGCAACACTGGACGATAAATCCTTTGCGTGCGCGAAACCCAGCAGCACTCGTTGCAACGGCGCGATCCTACTCGTTCGTAACAGCCGGGCGTTTACCTTTCGTCAGCGCCATGCTTCCATTGAGCAACGCGTTGATTTTATCCATACAGGAACTGCTGCTCATCGACAACTCGACCCAGGAGTCGCTGACGGGGGTTGGGGCTGGGCTGACGGGGGCTGGGTTATTCCGTCGCGCGGGTGTCCGCGTCATCATTGCGCTGCAATCGGAATCCAGAACCTCGAAAGTTCCGAAGCTGATCAACAGAGCGATATCATGACGACGCAATGGCCTTTATGGCAACCTTTTACTGAATTCCATGCATGCCGACACGTAACAAAGGAAGTTTTAATCCTGAGTTATGATTGGCTAAACGTTACTGACAGAGCGAAATCGAGATAGCAGTTGCCTCAGTTCTATGCCGAGGGCTTTCAATCTTGAGTTTGCTGCGAAATCTCCGCCTTACGCACAAAATCAATAGATTCACATTCAACACTGCGTCAAACGTGTCTTTGGTGAAAGGACAGACCGACAGACACCGCTTTGTGCAGAAATCCGGAAGGATCAGTGACAGCAAAAAGTTTCTAAATGCCGTTGAAAAGGGCGCAAAGCTTTTTGGAGATAAATGGAATAACTGAAACGAAACACTGTTTGATTGGCACAAAAATGTGTTTTTGTTAATCAGACAACATTTCACTGCAACACCCGATATCGCTGTCTGCGACGCAACAACGGAAAAACGCAATTTCTTTCTCGCCAGCAAAATCCAACGCTATGTGAAAAGATGTGAATCGTGTGCGGTTCAGTGGATGGCAGCTTTCGGGACGATATTGCATCGATAGGCCGATGCGAGATGTAATACAATGGTTTTCAGTTTTCAATGGACCAAATCGTTCTGGAGACGGAGCCAAAAAATTTAGATGCTCGGAGGTGGAGCCCGAAATTTGAGTTCCAGCTCCACAGCCCTGGTTCTAATACTGTCAAGTTCACTTGCCCCTTACTATAAGTGCTGACAGTGAAAAACTAGAGTAAAACCCTAACTCGGAACTATAAAACGGCGCTTCCACATCGCTAGCAAACAACTCAAAAAACCATTGCGGTTTGAGCGTTAAGGGCAGGGGTCTCAAACCCGCGGCCCACGATGCTCTTTAGGAATTGTCAAATAATGAACATTTGAAGTTACTGAGTTGATTCACCGGTGTTTGAAAGTGCTCAGCTAGCGAGTGAACAAGTTCCTTTTAAACCAGTGGTCCCGAAGTGGGCTAATATGCGATTCTTCAGGGGGGGTAACGCGGAACCAAAACCACAATGTTGATCTGTATTATGAGGCTCTATGAGCGATCACTGCAAAAGAAATTTTCGACCTGAAGTGTGAGCAGAATTAATAACAGTGGCTGCCACCAGTAAAGGCTCTTACTGATAAGCTGTAAGGACTATTGTGCACTATTCCCTTTACAAAATAAGCAGTTTCGCCCTTGGGAGGTCTGCAGCCTAGATGACCTTTGGTCCTTCGCAGCCTCCCACTCCCTCTAACATTTTATAAATCGATGTACTTGGAAGTCATCGCAGTACTACATTGTAATAAGCAGGATGACTTCATTCATACGTATATCTCGAAAGCTTGTGTTTCATCAAAGTAAATGTATTTGCGCCATCAAACGTATACTCTCTACTACCGCGATGTATGTATCCTCGTCTTCCTTCATGTATTTGCGTATTTCATGTTACTGCGATGCATGCTT
>Ga0210059_1007666_pt1 | contig 17113 bp, 8 predicted proteins | sample Ectturendosymbi2_FD_188042 | JGI IMG/M metagenome (GOLD analysis project Ga0210059, IMG submission 188042) | Ecteinascidia turbinata endosymbiont from Florida, USA - Sample 2 (SPAdes) (version 2) | ecosystem: Host-associated > Tunicates > Ascidians > Unclassified | place: Key West, Florida...
GGTCATCAGTACATATTTTGTGTACGCAACTGTATTACATTTGCTTTATTTGAGTTTTAGATGGGGGTTGTTGGGCTAGAATGGGTTGCTGTAATGGTCACGGTACAAAAAAGGTTGAAAACCACTGGTTTAGTGCGACAGTAAGCAATGCACAACAAAGACAAGAACAGTCATTCAGGACCACATGCAGGGTAACCCCTGAGAAAAAAGGTTCACATTTGGCTAGGAAATTTGCATGCAGCTAATTTCGTTTATTGCATCTGTGATGACTCTTTGTTCGTTTATCAGAAAATCTTGTGTGTGCACATGTTGGAAAAAGTGAAGACCATTTTACATTTTTTTAGTCATTCACCAACAATCATTGAAAATGCGTCCATTTTCAATGAAAATACTTGAAATCAAATGAAAAGTATTTTCAATGAAAATCAAATGAAAAGTATTGTCATTGAAAATGGACGCATTTTAGGAAAATCTACCAAGGGCGCCTCAGTTTCTTTTGATCTTGATGGCAGTTTTTGGACACCGGCCGACTTACAAAAATCTTAGATGGAACACTGGTTAGCAGTAGTGCAAAATATTGCGTCAGTTGTAAGTTTTCTTGCCACCGGCAAGTCCACAACTGTGCTGGCAAAAGAGATTGCATTTATGATTGCTGGGCAGTTCACATGGCCTAAAAGCCCTTCATTTATGACGTTACTCACAAAAAATCTGCACCCTCTAACCAAAAAATTTTTTTCGAGTGCAGACTAGAAGACTTGCCAAGTCTTTTGAGCCTTTGAACAGCTCTTTACCACTTTCGGCGCCAGAGTTGTGCTCGCACAATGCCATGTGCGATCTGGTTGTTTTGGCACGAAAATCCTCTAAACCTACCAGATGTCAAAGTGTTAATACCACATGCACACCATTTACATTAACATCCGGTGTTCTAGGCTGTTTGTATTTTTTGGGATTAATAAACTACACCAGCTGTGTTTTGCCTTCATAGAAAAGAAATTGTATGTTGAGCATCATGGTCTGAGCAAATGCTTAGAAAGCAGCCTGGTATTGCTCTGGCTAATCAATCCTATAAGCCCAGCAAACAGTATGCAGTTCACAAACATGTATTTAATGGTTCCATGACTATTGAGATCACATTTATTTTAGACCTATTCATTTGAGACCATGTTCTTTTGGTACCTGTTCATTGGAGACCACATTCATATGAGACTTTTTCATTTGAGACCACATCCATTCACGCTGGGTTGTAAATGCACTCGCACTTTGTGTAAAACACTGCAGAGGCCGAAAAACTCTCCATACCTTGAGTTTGGAAGGGAGCGTTGCACCTCTGAAATGTTATTTAGACCAAGTGAAAAGAATTATATGCTTTGCATTCCTGCCCACTTCCTTTATTGAGGCGCCACAATAGTTTCAGTCCAAACTGAAAAATGAAAGTTAAGAGAAGAAAAACTGTCTTATTGCGTTGGTCAAAACAATCATAGGAGTAAGTCAAATTCCGTGGCTTTTGAGAAGAGAAATGCAACTGTGTGTGAGCAAAATGTCTGACACTTGATCTCTAGAAATGTGACTGTTTTAGCAGATAATGTTATTCCGAAGAAAATTTCACAATGTCTGAAATGGCACATTGCTATTGGGCCAAATAATAAGAACAAGTTTCTTGCCCAAATTTTTAGAAAAAAATGAAGATGCGGGGACTTTTTCATTTTTACTAAATATGTTGTCATTTGAAAATATTTAGCAAATTATGGCGTGAAGTAGGAGATTCATCCCAAAGCTTTTCCTCTGACACTCTTCAAAGGATATCGTCAGAATGAAGTGGAGATACTACTGAGCTGGTTTATATACAGAAAAGAAGAGATCTCATTGGTTAAAACAGTGGCCAATAAGAAAGGGTTTCGGAGATAAGAAAAGGCGAAGCTGTCATTGGTTGAAGATGTAATTTGGACCTCGTCGAAACGTTGGAACGGTCAACCAATGGAAAGTTCAAGAGTTCAGGAGATCTTTAAGGAGTAAACAAATTATTTTTGTTCGACAAGGTCCAAATTACATCTTCAACCAATGACAGCTTCGCCTTTTCTTATCTCCTAAACCCATTCTTATTGGCCACTGTTTTAACCAATGAGATCTCTTTTTTTCTGTATATAAACCAGCTCAGTAGTATCTCCACTTCATTCTGACGATATCCCTTGAAGAGTGTCAGACGAAAAGCTTTGGGATGAATCTCCTACTTCATGCCATCTTCAAGTTCTGTACCACCAAACGTCTTTTCATTTAGCGAATTCTGCTGTTCAGAATTAATGCTATTTTGCAAGGGCACAACCTTGCAAAACTTCAGGTCTCCTGCAAAGAAGTGGTAGGTAGATCATACAAATGTGATACAGTAAATCAAAACAGCTTCACTTTAGGGAGGTGTAAAATGAATGTGGTCTCAAATAAATGTGGTCTCCAATGAATGTGGTCTCCAAGGAATGTGGTCTCAAAGGAATGTGGTCTCAAAGGAATGTGGTCTCAAAGGAATGTGGTCTCAAAGGAATGTGGTCTCAAACAAATGCGGTCTCAAACGAATGCGGTCTCAAACGAATGCGGTCTCAAACGAATGCGGTCTCAAACGAATGCGGTCTCAAACGAATGCGGTCTCAAACGAATGCGGTCTCAAACGAATGCGGTCTCAAACGAATGCAGTCTCAAATGAATTGGTCCTAATTGTCTGCACACTGTATTCAACAGTACATCCTGCTCTGGATGAGCCCAGCACAGCTGAAGGTAAACAACAAGGAGATATGATTCACTTAAACTTACTCTTGCCTGACCCCATCGGTAGAATGTTAGCGTTCCATTTTGAGAGATTATCAACAACTTTTCACACATTTATTTATGGCAAGAATGATTTGGCTGTTTTTATTTGTATGTTAAGTGTTTCTTTGAATTGGCAAAGAAAGGCTTCACAAATACATAATGTTAAAGTGCTGATTCATCAAAAATTGTTTGTTAACTACTAGTGAAGATGTTTGTCAAGGTTATTTTTTTGTACCACCTTAACATTTGTTGTGTGAACACGCCACTTGTGCAAAACTTATTTTTTGTTAAATGACACTTGTTGAAGAAAATTTAAGTGCATAGAGATGTTTGTTGCATTCATTTTTCCAGAGCATGCATGCTTGCAAAAGATGAAAATCTCAAAATGGAGATTTTCTCTCTGGACTGAGCTGTAATTAGCTTCAAATGGAGGGGACAAAACTGGTTATTTTTTTTTCTTTTCTTTCTGCAGTTTGAAGCTAATTTGTGTGATCAAGTAAAATTATTCTAACAGCTTATCGTTTGCCAAATATATATAAGTTTAACCTTAGCCAAAATCACAATTTCACTAAAATTTAAGTGTTTTTGTATTGTGATTGACTTAATCTTTATATGCCATGGAGCAGAGGTCTCAAACTCAAATTGGTCTGAGGGTCAAATGAGGACTTATGAAGTAGCCTGAGGGTTGCATTATGACTACCCCAGGGCTGCATTATGATCCTGACGCAACACGGCAGTACTGAATCTTACTAGAAACAGCTTTTACATCTTTTTTCCTGCAAAAGTTATCATGAGTTGCAGGCAAATCATTTCTAGCTGTCTGCTTGTTTGAAAAGAACTTATTTACTCTAAGCACTTTTAAATGCTGGTGAATAAACTAAATAACTTCAAATATTAGACATTTGAAAAATCCCAAAAAGCATTGCGGGTCACACAGAATGCCCTCGCGGGGTGCATGTTTCATATCCCTAACATACGGCAAGATTTTTGTAACCATGTGTACCTTCTGATAGCTAAAATCGAATAATACAAAAATACTTGCAAATTTTAGTGATATTGTGATTTTCACTAAGGTTAAACTTAAAATTGGTGAAGAAAGCTGTTGGAATAATTTAACTTGATCACACAAAGTAGTTTGTAATGAATACAACTGATTTACATTAGTAGGCTTACCTTCCCCTCTGTGTGTTACTGAAGGTCTCCTTGGAGCAACACTTACGACCCACCATTAAGTGATGGTGCCAAGCCTTCTGACAAGCTCAGAGACCTAGAAGTTGATGCAAATTCTGCTTTTGATTCGTATAGAGAAATGTAAGTGGTTATGGTTGGATTGAAGGTGCATTTGCCTGAATTCCATTGTTACATTATGCTTTCAAACAGTTTGCAACCTTGTAATGAACCTGAAGTGAAAGCATGAGTAATCCAGATGGAAAATTTTCGTAGACCTATTTTTGTGTAGGTTGCTGATTATTCTGGCCAAAAACTGTAGTGGTCTCTTGTCCCCATCCCAGTTATTTTTGACTACATGCCACTTGGAGGTACCCTACTCTCACTGCATACCACCTGCTTTGAAAAACTGATTTGGCCACATTTCAATTTACTTGCTGTCAAACCTGGGAATGGAACTTTAATATGATTGTTGCAGTTGTAATGTGATTTTTGGCACCTGACTCAGTGGGTTAGCAGGCCAAATTATTTAAAATCATTTCATTTAGATGAGCTTAAAGTCACTGGCTTACCATGTATGCTAGGGTTTTGTAAACCACTGCCCTACATGCTACCTTGGAAAAGTTGGTGATATTCACAGAAACTTTGACCTACATTGTATGAGATACTATATACTAGTTTTTTTCAGTGACAGACGAATTTTTAAATGACTGAAAAAAATTAAGTCAATTCGGTCATAATGTCCAAACATACAGAATAGTGAATACTGTTACGGCGATTTTCAGTACTAATATGGCACAAATGACCGAAATGTCTCAGCGAAAAAAACCCTCATAAGAAATTCTTTTACCTCCTGGGGTAAAAAACAACGATAGTCTAGAATGTTTTTGGCAACAGTAATTAGACAACTAAAACTTGGTATAGAACATGTTTCAAGCTGCAGTGCTGTCGTCATCATGTATGCAGTGGCTAAACATGCAGTGCATCACTGCTCTGTTTAAAATTTTTGCAGAAAATGTCTGGAGTAAGATAGCTGCTTTCTCTCATTTCATTAGTCAATTGCAACGTGCCTTACGTGCGCAACGCTCTTGGACGTTATGGGCAAATAAGTTTTAATTTATGGAGATCGAGTGTGGCTTCGTGAAGCTGTTTTTTTCGCCAAAACATTTCGGTCAGTTATCGCGGAATAGTTTAAAACTCACCGTAACAATATTCCCTAGCCTGCCTTTACGGACATCATGCCCGAATTGATTTAATTTTTGGTTATTTAAAAAAAATTCGGTCAATGACTGAAAAATTACCTCAAACGCTAAGAAAATTCTAGGCAACCGCGTCTACTGTCTTCGACATGCCCTGTTTGAAAATCAATTTTGAATGACTCATAAAACGGAATTTGCTTCTGCTTTTCACGAACGGACAGAAGTAGTGGTACTGTCATGCTTTGTACCCATTTTGCGTTACATCACAAGGTCTTGCAGGATTTCGTCTGTAAGTAATGTCACTCATCAAATTTTGCGTGCCTAATTTATATGGATTTTCTTTTTATAGCCGTTTGTTGCAAACATTGTTCTCAGCATATCCTATTTTTTGTGCTTGAAGTTGTGATGACAACTGATATCCACGTTTCAGCACAGCTCTTGACGATTTACCTACCCTTGCGCTAAATAGGGTTTACTGTTTGCTACCTTTGGGTTGTAGCCCTACTGACGTCGTCAACCACATCACAGGGCGGCGATTAGCAACCGTATCACAGGGTGGTAGAGTGTCCGCCTCCCAACTGGAAGGTTGGGTGTTCGTTCCGCTGGTGCTGAGTGAATCGCCGCAGCGCTCCTTGGGCAAGAGCGCTCACCGCAACCGCCCCGACAAAACGCATTATTCAGGCTTCGGCCTGCCACCAGTTGTCGTTAAATAACTCCGTAGCATTGCATGCGATCAATAAAAAAAGCTCATCACACCCTGATTGACGGCACTTGGCTGCAACTTTTAACCTTTGGTGAAAAAGTACGTTTTTTATTTCGTTCGAAAGAGCTATGTCCTAGAGTTGATTTTTTATACGTTGCATCTGCAACATCAATACGTCGCTGCAACTGATGTTAGCATTTCTGATTTTTATTTTACTGTTGAATTTCCATTATATGCATGTTATTTGAACCGCAGCTATCTAATGCCGAGTTTCGCCGTGTTTCTTTGTGTTAAAGCATGTATGTCGAGAAAGCATTTTTAATTGTAGCAGTTAAAGAATTAGAAAATGCTGTTAAAAGTTTCAACTGGCGGTTCCATAAAGGTTTAGGTAATTGCAGGTACATATATCAAGTATTTTGTCACAACTGTTACTTCAGCACGGTATTCTGAATCGGCCAATGCAACTATTTCTTCAGTGCTGGGTCAATGCATATTTAACCGGAGGTAGACCATTGAGGGTTCCAAGAACTGCGTTTTGACTGTTTTGAAAAGAAAATAATTGGTTGTCGGATGGCGACCGATGGCGGCTACTGGCTCAAACAAAAGTGATATATATCGCCCATGTTGTTAGTAGCATTAAGTAAAAAATGTGCAGCGTTTTGGGCAGCTTGCAACATATTGCCTCCACGCCCGCACAAATAAATTGAAACAAATTTTAGAGATTTCGTGGTCACAGGATAAAGAAAAGACTTGGCATGTCCAGAAAAGGCCAGAGAGACGATACACGAGTTAGACTTTGATGAAGGGAAGCTGATACATTTGGAATACATCAGAGTGACTTTTAGACCTGGGTTCCGTGAACCACTGAAAGCGTATAGTGCGACAATTGATGGATTTTTTGGTGTCGAAATCTCCGCTTAATTTTATCTTTCGTGCCAGAAAGTTTTGTATTCGTGTGTTTATTTTTACCCACCATGTTGAGCAAACTTTGGTCGATGCCAAAGTTGCTTGGTATTGCGCACTCAGGCGAAGTCGCAGCGTGTTTGACGCGTTTGGTTGTGTATAGTTATGCAGCTTTGCAGTCTTTTCCCACACCGTTGCGAAATCGATAATACAAAATCGTGCTTTTGTTAATTTTTTGTTAATGTAATCTTCGTTGAACAGAAACTGTTCTGTGTTTCTGTTTCACTGCAACTATGCTGCTTCTAGGTACTACGAAGGCGGTATATCCTCCGTTTATTTATGGGACCTTGATCACGGCTTTGCTGGTGCCATTCTCATTAAGAAAGCAGGTGATGCATCCACGAAGATTAAAGGTTGTTGGGACTCGATACATGTCATTGAAGTTCAGGTAATAAACTATGTAGTGATAGATGGTACTGGCGATCAGATTGCATTGGTTTTAAAGGTGCAGTGTTTGTTTTGAGCGTGACCGCCAGTCATACCAGTCATACATGTCTCATTTCATATCTACATGACGGAGCCTGCTGCTGAGTAATTGTTTACTATTGACTGAGTTTAACTTTAAACGGCGCCAAATAATGACCACGGTAGTAAATTTTCGGTCGGAAGCGGCGCACTGTCGTGATTCTTGCAACAGCAGCATGGGTTTGTATTGTAAGCATGGGTAGCGGAACCTTTTTAAAGTTGAGGGGGCACAAGTGATCGTCAAAAATCTATAGAACATTTTCGTGGTTTGAATTGGCAACTATGACGTCACAAGCATTGAAATATGACGTCATTAACTTTGTCAGCATGTTTTATGCAATGTTTTATAAGCCCTCATCGACCCTATCTATCTACGCTACACTGACTTGAGCATATCAATGTAGCTAGTTCTTAGTCTTACACAAAATTCAATCACAAGTAAGTAGCCTACACAAATACAACCTGCAGAAAGCTAAGGGAGCGTTTATGGGTGAGATAGGCTTTCAAAATGATGATACCTTAATGAAAATATATGAACAGTGACAAGGCCCACATTGAAAAGAGCTTGAGTTAACGACTTAGTGAGGTGGGACCGTGGGTGGTGGCACAAATATATAAAGCAAACTCACGTTTTCCAATATAAATCATAAAACGAAGACTCAGGGTATGCCTGAGGAGCCTGTGTGCCAGACAGTGGCGATTCTAGAATGAAAAAAGTGGGGGGGGGCACTGTGGGGCCAAGGAAAAAGCAGGGGGTCCAACTTAAATGTTTATCTTGCATGGTGATTTTTCATTGTTTTGAAAATTAAGTTGCTAAGATTAACCCTGTCAAACCCAACATAGGCTTGTGAATATCATTAAATACGAACTAGCATTATTATTCACTAGAGACACCTAAACGCCACTGTAGATGCAATCACACACGTGTACTGCTATGTCGAAAATTATGTGCTAACCATGCTACTTTCACAGCACTGCACATGTAAATCGAAACACCATTTTCCGTACACAATTGTGCCGGCCTCATATGAGCGAAAGCAGCTTTAGACAGCGCCGGCCTTGGCAAGTGCGGGGCCCAATGCAAGACCTAGGCACGTGGCCTGTCTAAGCAGTGGTGTTGTGACGTCATCGTGCTCAGTCAACCGTGCTATGACCTTTTTGATGGTTATGTTTTAACAGAATAAATATAAAAAAGACGGCAAGTTATTGGAGTTAATCTTTATCCGTGTTCAGCTGCTGGGTCCATGTTTATGACTAATATCATGCTGCGCTGGTTGACATCAGATAGTGTACCGCTACCAACGTAATCAAGCCGAAAGTTGTAAAGGAAACTCTGCAAGGGAGATCCGAGTGGCTAGCGCAAGTGCAAAGTTTCGTCAATCAAACCGAACTGACAAGTGAATTGAACTTACAATGCAATTATTTCACTCTTGTTTAACGGCATGAGTGGGCACATGATCACCTATCCGCTTTATGACGCAATACACGAAAAAAAACATACTTCACATAAGAGCTATCCATGCATCCAAAGTTCCCCAAAGCTCAACTTTATAATTATTCATAATGTATGCGCTTGGAATGCAAACTGTTCTTTATGAATTAGAAATTTAATCTACAAAGATTTTGCAACTGCGGTACCACGTCACAGATATACAAACACTTATCAAACGCAATATAATGCGCATGTTTGATTGATGAAAATAAAGCATATAGCCCCGTAATATATTGACAAACAGAGACGAGTGTGCTGGATAACATTCACAATTTTGCCTTGCCTAGTTTAAGCTGCTGGTTTTAAGTGTCCTTTGCGTTTATGAACCTGGATCTGAAGTAGTGGTTTTTCTACCTTTCACGCTCGCAAATAGACTAATCACAATTAAGGTTTGGTGGGCGGCAAATGATAAAAGTACTTGCACAACTGATAAATAATGCGGAACCATTTTGGTCAAAGAAAGGAGGCAAGTTAAATGCAAACACTTCACAACATTTTGCGCTGGTTTGCATGAGATTTTTGGCCTTCACGGGTTCAACCTCTCATCTTTTGTCATTTGTTTCAATTTGGTAGAGTTAATTTTATTTTGACAAAACATTAAAATATCTAGTCTCTGTTAAAATCTTCCATGAAGCAAAACTACAGGCTTTTGTCAAAATGCAGATGACCCTCAACCAAACAAGTACTTTCCAAAACAATGATCTTTCGAGAACTGAACAGCATTGCGTTGGAAGAAATGCCAAGTTAATACGACAGACACTCGCCTTAACCTGTTCATTGCGAGTTGAATCATTACACACCTGGTTGGCAATAAATGAAGGTCTACTGTAGTCTTAACGGACACTAGTGACAGCCAAGTTCCATCCATAAAAAGTGGAACATGCGGGAGTGCAGACATAACGCCCTAGAATGAGAATTGAGCACATTTGATAAAGTTCTTTAGAGCAATATCATCGTTTTTTTCAAACGAGATAACTATTTTCTAAAAATGAGATTTAAAAGCCGTTTGTATAATTCTTTAGCGCAAGGATTATCAGGCAAAAATGAACAACCTGTCGGGGCCCCCCAGAGACGCGAGACCCATTATAGCTGCATCGGCGTAAGGCCGCTCTGGCTTTAGAAAGTGAAAACAATTCACATGAAAGCGAAATGGTTCCAACCACGAATTCCATCTTGACACAGACAAGTAGGCTGTTGATAGCCAACTAGTTTCATCAAAATATTCTTACTACAAAGCACATAAAAATGAATCATCTTCCAACGGTTTGGTGACTACTGACTAATCCGTTTTGTGGTAGCTTATGGACATTTTGTGACGGTGGTGTAACCATGACAATGTTATGCAACTACTATTACTAGTGTGCAGCATGGATAGGGTGAGGACTATTCAATGCAGTTAACAGCAGCGAGGTTTTGGCACCAGTTGCACCTACGTAGCGTAGCAGCGCCGGAGATAGGTGTGGATCGGCGTGTACCTGATAGCAAGATGTAACAGAAATATTAGTGCCAAAATGCTGGCAAAATTCTGCAAAATTTTTTCATTAAACGATTTACTTTAACAATGGACCCAATACTAACTGTACTACTAAGGTTATTTAGGCAAAATTGGAATTTCAAAAGTGGGGGGCCCCCAGAAAAAGAAGTGAGGGGGCCTAGGCCCATACAGCCCCTCCGGTTCCGCCACCTATGATTGTAACGTAAGGAAGATGGCCATACTAGTTCCAGGTTACAATTTAATATTACAACGACAAGTTATCATTGCTCAGCTTGAATTACAATCAACGCCTGCTAAGTGGTTTTTGGTCGTCAGTTGTTCGCATATTTTCGTTCAGCTGCTGTAAATGTTTCCATGCATTTGCATTTCTGCATCACACTGTGTTTTGTAATAAAGCGGAGACCTGGCCCTGTACAGAATCCTGCTTCTGTCTTCGGTCTGCTCGTGGTGACAAAAAGACAGCGCCAGGGCCAAAGTAAAGGCAGTTATATATAACACAGATTATCAAGCATTTGTTGTTTGGCTGGAACAAATGTTTGCATATGTTTGCAACAGGGCATAGTCAGTTGTAGGTTGTGTTATTTGTGTTGTAAATACTGAAAACATCGTTATGTCATGCTGTTTTTCGACATCACACTTCTGCATTGTTTTTGTTTGTAATCATTTGAAATGATGTCGCACACTGTTAAGGATTCACTTACCCCTACTTAGCACGCGAAGGTTCTTTCTAAGAGTTGCATACCATTCATACTCACCAATGAGTACTGTTGATTTTCACTGAAAACGTATAACTTTTCTGTTATGGCATTAACATTATCTTTTGCCAATGTATCAACATTATGGCCGGAGCAGCCTGGGAGCAATTTCCGGGTATCGTTTCTCGTGTGTAGCACAACTCACCAGGCGCAGTTCCAATTTTAAGACAGCTCCGGTCAGTTTTTGCCGGTCCGTTCACTAACGACAGAATGTTTTATGAAGGAGAAGTCGGGCGGCAGGAATGCTCACTACAAACTGACGTCCACCGTTATGCTGTGGCTGCAAACCAACAAAGCAGCGTCCGGCACAATGAACTTGGGAGGCAGCTTAACGAGACAAGTAATTCCTTGTTTGTCGACTGTGCCTTTTGTAATACACGGGTTGTTAGGCCCTAAGTTTTTTTTCCCGTAATGCAGGCTCAACCGATCATGCTTTTATTGTATTCAGGTCGAGAAAGATTCCCCTTTGAACGAAGCGAATTCCCACATTTCGAACATGGGGCGCCTTGTGGAAGAAATGGAAAATAAGATGAGAAACACGTTAAACGAAATCTATTTCGGAAAAACGAGAGATATAGTTAATGATTTACGGTAGGTTTTAGACTTTGTTGTGGGTTTGCGGCCTGGTTGCATTGTTTAAAAACACGTACGTAGCGACAATTGGCTCCGTGTTTCAGTGTGCTTAGCTGCCTTTGCAATCGTTATGGATTCGCTTGTTGCTTCGCTTCATCATAATGCTGAGCAGTCAGTTATATTGCATATCAGAAAAGAGGCGATACCCTCTGTGCAATGGTAATCAAATCCCAGAGCAACTTCGTCTTCTTTGAACTAACATTTCTTTGAATCTTCTTTGAACTAGCGGATTCTTGAAATTTCCAAGCGTTTCCACAGTTTGCTTACTGTGCATCTGTAAATCGCAGTTTTCCTCTCGATATCTCCTTTTCTTTCTTCCTTCGCTTTATCCAGCTGTCTCTTTCCTGATCTCGCCATGCAAAAGAAAGAAGTTTCCCAGAAGCTTAACAAGAGTTTCCAGAAATCGGGCAACAATACTCCTCGCGTCTTTGAAGCGTAGGATGCGTATGTGCTTCAGCTGTGTAGCGTGTTTTCTTTGAGCGAGTCGCTGAACTTCTTCGCGCAGGTTCCGCCATTCAGCTATTGGCGGAGTTATAAGCTCCGGTGGTGAGCGTGAATCATTGACCGGGGTGGAAAAACTAATGTGGGCGGCCACATGTGTGCAGAGTGGCAGCGTTTCCTGTGACGTGCGAGCATTGCAATACCCGGTCGAGAGTAGTTAAATGCATGTCTTGTGTTTGGTTAATAACACTTCCGTTTGCAGCTTGACTAATCGACGGGAAACAAAGGTTCGCACATCCAAATATCGGTGCGATCGCTCTTACACTGGAGAAACTTGACCGTGGTGCATACCGACCGCCCAACCTCCGCTTTAGTGCACAGCAGTTTTGTCCGCAGTGTAGCTTCTTGCTGTTTTTTATTTATTTTTGTGACATTTAGGAGTTGCAAAAAGTGGTTTATGAACGAAATGTTTAACTGCAGCAGTGACGGGCAAATACGTGGTAGTTTTGCAGTTACGGTAGCAGTGTTTATGGACGTGTTCCTGCTTTGCAGATCCACAATACCGCTTTCAGATGTTGATAAGCAACGCAAGGTCGCCAACGAACTAAAGGCTAAACTGGGACACCAGGAAAAATGAACATGAAACCGGTTCCGATCGCGGTTTTCTCCCGAGCTGCTTCCGACGTTGATTCCTTATCGTCTGGTTTTGCGTTAACCACTCGGCGCACCGTAGACACTGTCGCGTGTTATTTGTATACAGCAGAGATTCGGTTGATGATCATGAGCAGCGCAGCATAGCAAGTTTGATGCAGGGATGCATTCAGGTGAATGCCTGTGCTGGTGAAGCTGCTGTGTGTTTTGCGCAGTCGAGAATGACTGGCACAGCTTTCGTCTCCGACGATTTTCACAGTTCAGCTGTGTGCATCCCGAAGGTCAATAGGTGCAAGTGGCTGTATCATGAACGACTGTATATCCCCGTATCACCTTACGTATATTACGCTATATTGTCATTTTTAATTTCCGCATGAAAGTCTGTCCGATTGTGACGTCCCAATCATATTTGCAAATCAGTTACTGTTGCCCTTGAACGGTGGCATTTTAGTAAAAAATCAGCGCGCGTTCGCTCGAAGACAATAATATGCCGGTGTTCTCGATGAAATGCTGATTTATGATTTTAAAGAAACGCCAACTGCTTTCTGTTCTGTCGCTTTACGGTCGCTGGGGGGGCAGCGAAAGCTCATTGCCATTTGCGCAAGCAACGCGTGGCACCGAGTGCGTTACGTTGAGCAAAACGGTTTAACGTCTTACTACGCCAGTCGCTTAAGAATTTTTCACTTAACGTAATGTGGACGATCAAATCCTGATTTCAATGCACAAAGTTAGTTGCAACGGTGAGCGATCCACGCAAGACAAGCCGTTCGTTTGAGCGCGTGACCCGTAGCCTTTGGTTTCAGCGCGCTCGTTGTGTTGTTGCCGCTTTTGTGTTGCTTGCTTAATTGGAAAAAACACATACTGCTCATTTACTACAATAAAATTCTTTTATAACCAGATTTGCTGAATAAAACCGCATTTATTTGTATTGCATCATAACGTTGCTGAGTATGTCACGTAAGCGCGACGCGTCGGTTACGTGCAAGTTCGTATCAAACGTTGAAAATCGTGTTAATCATCTTCTGAGATTTTTGATGCCCAAACTTGTCGTTTGACTTTTCACAATTACCTTTAACACAGTTGCAAATTTAGTTAATAACATTTTCGATTGTTAGTCTTCGATTCCATAATTTTTTGCACCTATTTTTGTTTGCGATATGGTAGCGCCTGCACTCAAGCTTAATGGACAGACGTCAGCTGCTATGAAAATAATTTGAATGCATTTACGTTTCATTCGGGATCCTCATGCCTAGTACAGGCGTCGCATTGACTGTAAAGACTTTGTATGAATTTTTTTTGACAAGATATCAAAGCTGGCGCTTAAATTTGTAGTAGACGTTTTTCTCGGGCACTCTTTTCCATGTTCCTCAGAGGTCGGAAAACTAGGATAAATCATCCAAATGGGTAATATTTGAAAATTTTCGGGTAAAGTGTCAAGCTTTCTAAAAGTTCCTTGTGACAAAATCTGTTTTTTTCGTTTTAAATGTTTCTGCGACAATTGCCCTGCTCTGCAAAAAACTCATACAGATTACGTCACTGAACACTTGCGATAGACTAAGCAAAACATCCGAATGACCTAAAATGTTTGGCACGGAGAAAATATAGTCAGTGTAAAAACAGATGTACGGTTTGGATATTTCTCTGTGACTACCAAGACTTACTCAGTACTAAACACTGCCTTCAGAAGTTTAGGTCATGAACCTTGTAAGGTATAACATAGAACAGTCGTGTGGCATGTACGCTTAGACGGAAGGGTGTGCTGACTAGAGAAACCATTTACAACTACCCTGCTGTCGTGATACCACTTAAAATTTCCCTGTAATTTTCCACAACTATGCACATGAAAATTTTAATGTGACATAAAGATTTGATTTGGTGGTGCTGAGTAAACAGTGCCAGATGTACTCTTTAAAACAGCAAACGCCGGGGCACCGAAAAACAGTGAGATTTTGATGACGAGAACGATTTCCATAATATTTATATCACCATTTAAACTATAGTGTTGTAATTAACATAACGTTTTTGAAATGGCAGCAGTTACAAAAAGAAAGTACACGGGAGAATTTATTGCGGCTTTACAGGAATAGAAAATAATCGAGAGCTTCAGTGCCTCGTTTAAGTGTGGAGTTCGGAGGCGGTCAAAAACAATCAGTTAAAAAACATTGGGACCAACTGCATCCCCATCTGTCTTCCAAACCACGTGAACATTATGGAAACAATGAAAAGGCAGCAACAGGTTATCAAAAACATGGGAAGATTTGATCAAAATGCGGCAGCAAAAGCTAACTTTGAATTCGCCTGGTTTATAGAGAAAAAAAACCTTAAATGAAGTCAGGCGCCCGACAAGGGGGGAAAGTTCACTCAGAAAAATAAAAAAATACTGCATAGAAATTGACATTTGCAGAAACTTTCAAAGAATAAAGATGAAATTTTATATTTTAATCATGAAAGTTTGTATTCTAATTCTAAGAATTTTCAGAAATGCAGTGTGTATCTACGTTTTGATTTTGTTTCTTCCCTGTCTTCTGAGAAAGAGAGTTTGCATAGACCAGTGGTTCCCAAAATGGGCGGTGAAGCAGAAGTGGGCGGTTGGGGGGCGATAGGAGACCCAGTTAATATTTCTGTTGTCTTACTAACTTTGAGTGACCAAATGTCATAAAAAACAGTATGATCAACAAACATGTATGCGTGTACTTTGTAAACTAAAACTTAGCGTTTTGGAAATAAAACAGCGGTGAAATGCTAGGACTTAAATTGAATTGCAGTTTCTATCACTAAAGGTATGCTGCACAGTAAAACTGTCCTCCTTTATAATGAAATGATTATGATTGGAATTTTCGTCAGCTGTACTTCTTGGCACGGGTAAACTGCTACTTAATAATGCCCGTTTCGTTACAGTGACTATCACTGGTCAAGTGTGAGAATGCACGCTTGCACTTAGGATCAGCCTGTAACCAAAACCGTGAGCTAATTTTGGATGGAGTGGTTTAATGAGCACAAATACAGTAATAACCTTGTACGAGTGCAATTCGAAAGTAGAAAGGCAATTTATATGTTTTACAGACAGTGTCAGGTTTCAACAAGAATAAGTTACCTGGGATTTTGAAAAGATTCCGGAAAACAAAAGTGTGTTTCAGAACGCACTTTAGCTTGAGCAGCGCCAAGGAAATCCAGCGAGAGAGAGGTGGTAGAGCCAGTGGACGACTGCAAGTGTCACGATTTTAAGTTGAAATACTTTTAAAATCTGCAGATTAAATTCAATCCTGCACTACTCCGAACTCAAAATTTACTAGAAATGTGGCAGAGTAATTTTTAGCTCTGAAAATTAGTTTTTTTCGTATTGCTGCCCAATAAGCCGGGGCCATTTTTTGGACGACGACGAGGAAGACAACATTGTACTTGCTCAGCTAATAACACCAGAAAATGACCCGTACGACGACAAGGTATCTGCCGAGGATTGGAATCTATTATTAGATGCTTCTGACGATGAAGATGATTAAATTGAGGGATTTTAATAAATTTCTGAGATTGAAGTGTATATTTTTTCTGGTCCACAGCTGATGATCCGCCCAATAAGCCGACCCCCAAAAATCAAGTCCAAAAGTTAGGTCCTGAAATTCGGCTCATTAGGCGGAAAATACGGTATTAATGGATTGATCAAAGGAGAGAAGTGATCTGCTAAGTTTAGGCAATGTGGTGCACTCGGATAAGGATGAAGAGACTTTGTAAGCCTATTGCTGTACACAGAAGGTGGCTCTGTATGCTTTCGAGGAATCAGTCGACTGCCATCTGCTTTAGTCTTTTTGCGATGATTCAAACTTGCACATATCTCTATTCAAGTATGTACTTTCCACGATGGGTGTAAGCAAGGAATCGATCAGCAAATTTTTAGTAGGAAATCGATTTCACGTAAAATTGCGCCTCCTCAGTCCTGAAAATTGCAAGCAAAGCTTACGGATGAAAGGTTGAAAGGCTGAAATAACAGCAGAGAAAAAACAAACTCAAGACTACAATCAAAATTTCGTAACACAAGCAGTGGTGAAAGTAGAATAAGTTTCTTACCGGAACGATCCAGCATTTATCAATAATGGCCCGATATTTCAGCCATAATTGTAAAAATGCAGTCAAGAGCACGTCTAGTTTTGGCCCACCCTGTATTGTACATTGTAAAAACGCAAAAAATGTACTGTACAAACATTTTGAAAACAACCATTTCACAATCAACCAAAAAGCGTTATAGGCTACGTTCGGCAACTTGCACAACCTCCGCAAGTGGGTCAGGCAATGCAACTTGAGCTAACACCTCCAGTTTTCCGCACGCCAATAGGTTAAATACCACAACACATCAACACA
>Ga0210059_1007667_pt1 | contig 17109 bp, 10 predicted proteins | sample Ectturendosymbi2_FD_188042 | JGI IMG/M metagenome (GOLD analysis project Ga0210059, IMG submission 188042) | Ecteinascidia turbinata endosymbiont from Florida, USA - Sample 2 (SPAdes) (version 2) | ecosystem: Host-associated > Tunicates > Ascidians > Unclassified | place: Key West, Florida...
GTCAAGAGCTTTTCACCAGCTTAGCAATCAGATTCGTCACGATCAAAGAAGTGTTCTTCTGAAAACATGCCAATCACATTTTATTCACAAAGACCAGCATGATGCTAATATCCGAGTGTGCGGATGTGAAAATTTTTTTGCCCGCAACAACGAAAAACGCTTTAAAAGTGCTCCCCGTCGGGGAATCGAACCGCGGTCTCCCGCGTGACAGGCGGGAATACTTACCACTATACTAACGAGGACTGGGAACAAATTTGAAGACTTGTTTTTATTGCAATCAGGATAAAAATTAGCATCAAGTTTTCTTTCTGCCGCCCAGTGCATTCCAGCTGAAATCGTTGATATGCACTTGAATTTATCGTTTCGTGAAGACCAAATATCGAGAGATTCGTCGTGCTCAAAGCTCTACCTGCACCCCAGCTTTAGCGAATATGAAAAATACTAGTCATCTTGTCGCAATCAGACATTAGTTATATCACTTTGTTGCGCAGCAACTGCTGTGAAAATTACTCTGTTTCGTTCCTACTGCATGCCAACATACGTCTGCCAGTTGTGATGCATGTGCACACTCTAGGAGTAAACGCGTCCCCCTTGCCTATAACAACGTTTATCGAATTTTGCATGAGATCCTAGACCACGCAGGAATGAAAGTGTTCACTCACATCAAGTTACCTATTTTGTCAGGAAATTTGATGCCTTCATTAGAAACAAATTGCGTACTTTGTTCAGTGATGTGCATCTCGGCCTAACCTTTTTCCTCTAACTTCAGATGTCTGATGTTTTTGACAAATCTCCATTTTTCTCACACTATTTAACCCTGATGTATGATGATGACTGGACGCAGTTGTGGCTGATGTATTGCATCAGATTTTCTTCCTCTTCATCCTTGACTGTGCGTACTTAATAACTACTACCTTGTGATATGCCACGAGTTTATTGTTTTGTTCTTTTGCTGACCCCTATGACGTAGACCACGTGTCTGAAGCAAACGCGTGAACAAATAAATAAATAAAAATAAACAATTGAAAGTATTGTGTCTCTTATTGCAAACGAAGCAGCCACAATTATTGAAAACCTTATATTATTCAACGTTTCGGCTTATGCGTAAGGCATCAAGCGTAAGCCAAGTTTCCACTTCGTCCTTTATTCCTGATGATTGCTTACGCATAAGCCGAAAAGTTGAATAAAGTAATGTTTTCAATTACTGTAGCTGTTTTATTTGCAGTAACAATCTACAGCAACTCCGTGCATTTTTTACCAAAATTATTGTGGCAAAACCGGTGCATATATGATATTTTGGTAGTTAGTGATGGTGCAATAGTTCTTCCATTTTTTGCACAACTATCTCGGTGCTACTGCATTTTTTCTGGTTTAATTTTGCATTTGCCGCTAATACATAAGAAGTAACTTCTTAAGTTAGAGAACGTTCGGGAGCATCTTTCCTCCAATGAAGAGATTGTGTAGTGTGTCTGACCATCCTTGTTTTTGCTTTTTATATTTATTAAACCTGTGGATTGAAATCACCTTTACATGGACTTGTCACCTGAAGGAAACCGGGCACTGTCTAAAATGGTGTTGTTGAAGCAAGTTTAAACCTGAACATTTTTCAGATATCTTCAACAATGTTACGAGTTGGTGCAATCGTGGATAATGGCAAAAGCTTTGATTTTGTTCTTGAATGGAAAGATCTTCATTTCTGATCGTGCAGTGAGTTTGGTTCTAAATGCACGATCACTAATCGCAGTTTTTGTCCACATTTTATTCACAGTTTACGAATCGATAGTTTTGCACAAACAGGTTGGTTATAGTTGCTGCTGTTTTCTAAATTTCCTCTCAGCTTTATGCGATCCTCGCTTGCTGTTGATAAACCGTACTCGCTTCTGTTACACTGGAGCTGACAGAGCTGGAAAGTTAACACTTCAAGTGCGCGACCTGTAGTGATCATGGTTGAATGCTTCAGACATTCTCGCGGTTTGTGTTCGCGATTGACATATTATGTGACCTAGCTGTTAGGACGTCTAGCATTTCTTGGCGTTGTAATGGCGATAGTCGTGTTTGCTTAGGTTTTCACTAGCCAATTGCCCAGTTTACTAAAGACGTGCGAGGTCTTGTTTGCGAAGATAAAAGTTATGTTCATACCGTGTGAGACGAGCTGATGCAGTGCACCGTAGCAATGAAGTCATTTGGAGTATATTTGTTGGCTAAAAAGTGGACAGAAAGGAAGCCGCGCTGAAAAAGTAAGACTTTTTGAAGAGAACTTGCAACGCGTTAGAAGTTAAAAAATTTCATTTGTTTGCAAAAAGAAACCTTTCGCAATGCTTTTGTGCACTAGATATTTAGAAAATCTTGCGTTTCTAGGAATAAGTTCTACAAACACTAACCACAAATATCGTAAAGATATCATTATATTCCACGTTTTGACTTAGTTATAAGTCTTCTTTAGAGAAAAAATAGCTTACTCCAGTGACGCAGAAAAATTAAGGTGTGGTTTGATGTATTCTTGCGATATTACATAATAAAAATCATTGTGCGTTAAATAACACTAACGGAATAAACGAACCATCCGCGCTGAGATCCGGTTGGTGTTCCTGTATTGAAAGAGAATCGAGCAGAAGTTTCTGTTAGCCGGCGATGCTTTTCCAATATTTTTGGTTGCTGAACATGACATCGGTGCGTGGGATTAGTCGGCAAATGTTTTTATACTTGGTAGCGTAGGTTGAAGTGTGTTTATTGATTCGGGCTACCAAATTTCGGCCAACCTATCCAATGTGAGTTTGTCCATTGGGACAAGTTAGTTTGGAGATTACCGGTACGTTTGAACGATGGAGATGATCCTACTTGTCTTCACATGGGTAAAATTTTTGTAACCAGTTGATTTTATGAGTGTGTAGCCCAAAGCCTGCTGGGAGAGCTTTTCTGAAATACTGCAGGATCACTGAAAATCAGTTTTCATTTCAGTGGACATCCTTGTTTTATCGTCAGTTTAGAAGTAGGCAATTACTGCATATCACGAGCGGGTGCAATATCACTTAACATTCTGTGGAAGTTTGTATACCCGTCAGTGATGAAACTAAGAGCAAGCCATGGAACTGCAAGCAACAGCTAAGCAGCACAGTTTACTTCTGAATGATCGGGATAAAGCCGGTTCTGAATCCATCATGCAAGCACCAAAGTTGCTCATAGATCGATCAAAGCTCGCTGTTCATCAAGGCATCAAAAACAACCACGTCAATGAAATGACAGAAAGTAAAATGTCGAAAAATCCAGGTAAAGTGTTGCTGATGGCACAAACAGTTCTGATTTCATTGTTTATTAGTGGGAAAATTCCTGAGGTGAGATCTTGAAAATCGGTTTTCATTTCTTTGGAAATATTTCTGAAAAGTCGATTTCATTTATTTCAAACAAAGAAAATAAAAGAAAGCTGAAATTAGACTGACAACTCAGCAGCACTGTTTCTTGTTTTCATGTTCACATGTGATACGTGTCCGCTCACATGGCATACAGTAGTATTACACAGAAATAAAACTGACAAATTAAACAAAAATCGTCGGAGAGGAAAGGCTGTTGCACCCGTACGAACGATCATATCATATTTCAGTGTTATTGACTTACACGCTTTAGTGCTTGGGAGAAAAGTTGGACATGAAACAAATTTACAGCAGAGACTGTCGTAGCATTACCAAGGTGTATTGACATTTGATTAATTCCACGTAATTTGCAAACCATATAAGTAACCTCATGTGACAAAAACATTCGTAGGTTACCTTTAAGCGTCAACTGATTTTGAAAAGTTTTAACACCGTACACGCAGAAGCGTTGCGTTTCTTTTCGTGAATTTTTTAGTAAAATTATAAAAGACAAATTAGGTTATGATTTGTCAACATGTTTCTGATTTTGCAAAGTGTCTTTTGTCAGATACTTCGCTAAGAAACATTAACAAAATGGTTCAGTGAGTGCACGTGACAGGAAAATGTTTTTCCAGCATGTACCAGAACATTGTTAATTTTGTTTTCAAATCCGCTCTGTTGTTTACGATTTAACGCCCAATGGGACTGACAAAGGAGTTAAAATTTTAAATAGGAAGATGCGTTAAAGTTTTCCCTACGGTTTCAGGAAGAAAACTTGCAACTTTGGGAGTAAGATTTTTACATATAGAAATCATGAATTTCATGTAAAGAGTGAATTTCGTTTGTTTAAAAATGTGAAACACTTTTGACCCAGAATTGTCGGTTTAAAATAAGTGCATTAAAGCTTCATGTTCTTATTGGAAACACGCAACTCCATTTTAGTAAGCAATGTGTCCAATATGCTAGAAAACAACATTTGCACTACTTCTGAAACGACTTGTCTTGCTAGAAACCTCGAACACGTTCCTGCTAACTAAATAATAACCTCGAATTGCGACAAGTTAAGAGTTCTTTGCACAACGAGCACAAAATCCACTCAACGGAGAATTAATTAGATTTCTGCAGATACAGTTTGCAAATCGCAATTATACGCGTCCCCATTGATCAGCATGTGCTAATGAATATTCTACTCTTGTGATCTTGGCAGAGTTACTGCCACCATACTCTATTGCGGAGGTACCTTGACAAAGAAATGAAGTTTGCTGTTAGAGAATGTTTGTTTCACTTATGTCTTTAATTTAATTGCGTGGTCGGGGTGAAAGCATAGCCGCTAAACAATCATTTTCGGACTTTGCCTGCGATTTATCGATTTCTCGTATTCATCGAAATCTCTTTATTAGTTCCATCAAATAAAATAAAACAAAGTTCTGGTTATTTATTCATCAACGTTTGCTACAAAAATTCTGAATCGTGGCCACTGTCAGACAGTGTAATTAATCTTGTTTTACCTCATAATCGGATATTTTGCCTTGAAATGATATTTCAAGCGCAAACATTTGGAGGAGCTTTAATATTCTATTTAGTGCTAAAATCCTGTCTGCAGACAAACTCTCTCCTTCATCTCCAGTCGAAGTAGACGAAGATGGGCTTTTCCGAACGCGAACGTCATCACAAGCAAGTAGAAACTGGACAAAACTTCGTACAGCAGTGGCAGCAAACAGCGCTTTCCAAAAGGGTGATAAAGATAAGCACCAGAGCAAGGTGAGTGCCCTTTCTTAGCCTTTCTTATAAAAATACCTTCTAACACCAACCAATAATTTTAAAGTTTTAGAAAAAATGATAAAAAGACAGGTCGTCACACTGACGGTATATTACTTAATCAGAATCACGTGGCATAGGGAATGGTTTGTGTTCTCTAGGACCTTCGATTTTCTGGGAAGATCACGGACAAATATCTTGTTTGACAATTGTTGGATCTTCATCTTCAACGTTGTGCTTTTGAAAAAATCATATTCTTCTTAAACATTTCTGTTACACTTTCAATCAACAAAACAGTTCGCCTTAAATTATTCGATATTCATTTTACAAAGAAAATTGGTCTCCTATTTTCCATAGAGATTGAACTTTCGTGACAATTTCAAGATCATGAACAGAAAAATTAATATTTTAATTAATTTCATCAAAAACATGCACGTGTTTTGAAACGAACTTTAACTTTTGTATGATTCATAGTTTTTGCACATACTGCGGTATAATCATATACAAAACGTTTGCCCTGTAAAAGCTTTAGTAGAAATTCAGCAGCAATTCATTCGGCTAAATGGCAACAGCTACTTGAAAACTGATGCGGCATAGTATTCAGTCGATATTGCGTTTTGTCGTCAAGATTTTTAATGTCACTTAACGGAATTATTTGATAACCCAATTCAATTCCCCAACCAATAATTTTCCCCTCAGGCCTATATTCCCATTTTGTTAAACACTTATGTCGCAGAATTGTCACGTGTGTTACATACACTGTCGACGAATTGATCAAATGTGTCTGGTCTAGAACTTCGAATAGCAAAACCTCGTAACGGTTGTTAAGCTGTATGCTTTGCATTGAAGTTATGAAAGCATTTAAGGTTGCAACTGGTGAAATATTTTCAGGAAAATTTAAGCCTAAATTAGATCGAAATTAAGACCTGGTATTTGTTTTGTCAAGACGTTTACGCATACGTATGAAGCTAAGATTGTTGTTTATCCAGGTACATAGACAAATGAACGGTACAAAAGCAGCTATTGCAGTGATGTCACTTCCACTTGCTGTGATTATGCTGATCTGCAATTGCATTGTGCCTGGCTTTGGTGAGTGTTGCTTATTAGTGAATTTACGTTATTCTCATTGATCTGTGAATTCCAGGAAAATCTCTATCAAAATAGAAAACTTTGAGAAAATGCTAATCTGAATTACTGACTTGTCTCATAAACACCGTCAACCTTTGATAGTGGTCCAACACATAACTGCTTCAGGAAAATCTGATACGCCAGTTTGGTTGTATACGCCAGTGTTTTTCAACCGGGGTTCCGCGGAACCTCAGTGTTCCGCGAGTGGTTGCCAGGGATTCCACCAAAACAGACCGAAATTGTGTAGGACCAAATTCGCAACCACAGTTGTATGCGGTTATAGTAATATAGACACTTGGATCATTGCATAGGGTTCCACGAGCAATGCAAACATTTGCGGAACGTTCCGTTGCAGCAAAAAGGTTGAAAAACACTGGTATATGCCTCTGTTGCTTTTTAAATCCTAAACCTCCCCAAAACCACACGCAGTTTATTATCAAAATGAGGATTAAACGACCCGGAATTCCCAGACACTTGTTACTAGCTTTCACTTGTCAATTTAGCTGTCACGTGTTACTAGCTGTCACTTGTCACGAGCTGTCACGTGTCATTTATCTGCCCTTGCTTGTTGGTGTGCGACCGATCAAGCCAGGGTCCATACTCTTGAACTCTGTATAGAATTGTCAAAGAACTGTTGCTTGTCAACCGATTGTAGAAGAATGGTAATATTTTATGTGATCACAGGCATGTAGCTTCATTTGCAGATTTATTTTTCTTATTTAATCATCCGGTTTGCAGGTACCATGCTCTCAGGTTTTTGCTTTTGCTGCAATGCAACGACATACGATGTCACAGACAGATATCAACTATCCGAAAAAATTCCCGGTTTGGTAAGTATTTCCACAGTTGTTTTGAACCTATTCTGCAAGAGTTGGTATCGCTATTGGCATCTGAATAAAAAAATGGCGAATAAGCTTTGTGAAAAACAATGAGAAAGTTTTTGCCTTGAAATGAGCCTTTTTTGCTAGAATTCAAGACCTACACTTTTTCAAATCATTACAAGTTATTCTGCATCAGGAACAATCCGTTTTGTCTGATGAGTTAAGCGGACTGTGGAGATAGAAAATTTGTTTGATATTTTGTGAAAATACGGTTATTCTACAACCGTTTTTATCTCTACAGCGATGCGGGAATTGAAGACCCGTTATTTTATGAATGTTCTTATATTTGCTCTGTCATTTGTTCAACAAACAAAAACATACTTATTGCCAATGTAACATCAGAAACGTTTTTGCGGTTATTTCTGTTTTTGTCACGTTACTGCATTCTTGGATAACCAAATTCGTTTTTTTTTTAACAAATTGTAGCAGGTTGCCACAAAATTGTGCGTAGGAACAGCGCAGCTCTTCACTGTACCTTTCCTGCTCGTCGGATGGTTCTGGAGCATTTCATGGGGAGTGACTATGGTGTACCTAGCTCAGGAACGCCGCTCACAATAAATAACTCATGCGATTCAAGCTGTTTGCACAAGTTGGATGTCAAGCATCGTATGTCATGCTTACTCCAGATTAGCTGACAAAGAGATGGAATGACGAAAAAGAGCAATTACAAACAACTGCGCAGTACATAAGGTACTTGATCTACAGGGTTCCAACTATTGATCAAATATATGGTAGAAGTTTGAAAAAGATAGCACCGAACTTTGCACAATTCATTTTATCGAGTAATTACCACCTAAGAAACCATTATGCAGCGCATACAATTGACAGCATTGCCCAAATCTCAACGAAAAGTCCTGATTTACGAATCTCATTGTGGTGATTTTGAGTTACTGGTTGGTTTCGAGTTACGTGCAATTGATGTGCCTCTGCCGAAGGCAGCATGTGGATTATGGTTGATTGCAGTTCAACGCCGTGTGATTGTTTTCTCGATGATTTAAATACTGGTCGTAATGCAGCAGTGTGGCTCTTTGTCGCTTCGTATGCGCTCATTTGATGTGTGGTTTACATGTATGTTGTGTTCACAGACATTACGTTTGCCAAAGTTTTCAATTAATTAAATCTGCATACTAAAGCCACATTTGTATGCAGCAACTCGATTTCATTACACTCGTCAAATACCTTGCGTGTCATTTCAGCACATTTATACCTTTTGCAAGCCTTGTAAGATAGATCAATTTTCGTCTATTACAGTAATGTGACGAATGTAGTGTTTTCAATAAAATTTTCTCCTCGATATCTACAGTTTGAAATAAACTAATAAGCAAACCAGTCCAAAATTTGATTACATTGTTTCAATTCGAGGCCACCAGTCAACATTTCCATTCCCAAGTTTTTTAAAGTAGTCCAAAGTTAAAACTAACTTTTCCAGTTTTGGGGGTTCTTGCTCAATGCCTGTCCTACCACATTAGTATCTTTTTACTTAATTATAGGTAGTAAGATATCGGTAGAAACCACCTGAACTGAACAAACTAACGACCCAACGATAGATTTCCGTGGAATTTAAAGCGAATTTACTAGTGCATTTACACTATAACATATCAGACGTAATAACCGTGACACCCAGTCAGTTATGAAAAGTCTGTGCTCTTAGATTTTAACTTAGTTGGCTGTAAAGACATCTGCAAATGTGAACTGTAGAATAAATTTCTGCAACTGGTCCGTACGTAAATCCTTGGTTTGGAACATAACGTCCTCCATTTCGTAACTGGAACTTCTATTTGGAAACTAATGTCTTCCATTTCGTAGTAGACCCTCCATTTGGAAATTAATGTCTTCCAAGAAATATTAGAAATAGGTTGAAATAAATGACTTACAAGACAAAACAGAACATGGGTCGATAGAAAAAAGCAGCAAATTTCAAGTATTACATGCCTGTTTGGGGGACTTAAAACTTTGTTTAGGGGAGCTGAACCCCAAATAATCTCCCGTGGCGACGGGATTGGCATTGACGCGACTAAACTGACTGGAAAACCGGATCGCAAGAGGTAAAAAGATAAAATTTTAAACATATTCAAGCGGAGATCAGATTAAAGCATACAGGTTGTTCGAAATAATTTTATTAGGTAAAATGTTAGAAATCATTCGTACCTCTGATTTTATCAGGATTCGGTGAAGATCCGGTGTAAATTAATCCGTATAACCGACGTTTATTGTATTTCTTTAAAAAGACGTAACTGTTGGGCATGATGCTGAAATTCGACCGATGACGGAGCTGCTATTCGAGAGTTCTGTTCTTTTTGTAAACTGGAAAACCTTTTAGTTACCATTATTCCGAATTCCACTCCAGCTCGAAGTGGGGACGCCTGACATGGCTTCAACTATTGATCGAATAATCTCTTTGAAAGGGTAGACTGAGCTCGTCAGCCATGCAGTGGCTGAGAATGGGGAATTGATAGGCAGGTGTGGAATATTTCTTCACTCTTGCAGCTCCTGCAGGTGAACCTGGACCCAAAGAAAAACCACGCCTTTCCTTAGAGCTCTCCGTGGGATGCAAAGTACGGTCTACTGATGAGTGGGTAACTCAGTGACCCTGAACCTTGCCAGGGCTCGCTTTGGAATTTTTTGAAATTGATCATCATTTCTCGCAGAGGCTCTGCCACACACCGTTTGAATATCTCGTCAATCAATATTGACGTTTGCAGACGATATCGCTTTTTGTGTTCATCCAAAAATGCCCTACACCTGTAAAATACTACTTCATGAAATTGTGTTTTGCTTGAACCTATAGGTCATAAATATCGTGCTATGCCTTTAAAGTATGAAAAATCGAAAGCTTTGACGATTTCCCAAAAACTTATTGTTCATCCACCTTTGATTTTCTTTAATAGACCACTGATCAAAAGTGGATAGTCACAAAATTTTGGGCATAGTTTACAATAATTTCTTATTACGAAAGCATCGTATGTTGAAATTACACGACAAAGCTTGTCCAGAACATATGGATTTCAACAGGTTTCACACCAAATTTCCCGACATGTACTGTTGATTTTATATAGCTTCGTTTGGTCACAGCGATAATTTTTTGGTATAATTTATAGTAATTGTGTTGTTCAAATGCTTTATAATTATAATATAATAAAACGTCCTAATGCCGACTGTAATGTTTTGGAAAGCCTACAAAGTACAGCGAATAATTTAATATTGGGGTGTGTGAAAACCATTTCTTTCGCAAAACCTTTACGCAAACTTCATCATCCCCTGGTATCTGAATGTCCTAAACTTCAAGTTCTCCTCAACTTTTCTTAAATCGTCGGTATTTCAAATTTGAAAAATGTTTGTGCCGCCAATTTTTTGTCAACTTACAATTTTAGAGTTGTGCTATGATAGAAATGTTGTGTTGCTTTATCATAAAAATCTTTAAGGAATTGCCATTCCTTTTTCGGGCAGAAAAATTGTGAAACAATCTGCTAACGATCTTAAGGGCTTAATACATTTATACAAACTTCGTAAATAACTTTAAAAACTTTTAACACCGTAAAGCAAAAGTATTTTAACTTCATGGCTGTGCACCAAGGGCGACAGCTCTCTTTTTTGTATGTGACGGCTGATTAATAAATCTTTTACTACAATTTCTCAATGTCACCCACGTCCACGGCCGGATTAAGGGGGGGGGGGGGCACGGGGCAATTGCCCCGGTCCCTCCGCTCCGAGGGGGCGCCCCGTGATGACATTTATTTGTTTTAAATAAAATATTCGTTTGAAAAATTGTCGTGATTCCAAAGAACTCCAATAATACAACTCTTATTCCGATGTTGCGTTGAGTATCATTAACAATTTCTCTGCAAGTTTGACTTTCTGCCAGTTTTAGTAATCACTATTGAATATAAATATTTTATTCAATGCAAATATGTTTGAATTTTGCTTGTAACTTTTCCTAATAATCGTTGTTGTGGCATGGTTTTATCTACTCGTGCATCACGCCTACTGCAAAAATGCCGCGAAAACGATAATGCAGTAGCATTTGTTTGATTCGTCATCGTTTAATTCGTCAATTCGCTCATTTCGTTACTTTTTCGTCGGTCCCGGCAGAATTCCTATCTTTAATGTACATTTCTGATTGTCTACAGTAATTCGCTCAATTCTTCACCTCTTTCTATCCCTGAGAAGCGTTTTTTTCGGCTAATACGTCATTTGCAGTTTCGCTTTTGATGTCTAAGCAACTAGTGCGTGTGGGAAGTCAAAATAATTATGGATCTTTAATGAGAATTGTTGTATCTTGCAATTTGTATTTGTTTATCGACTTTATGCACGAGGTGCGAAGCGCGACCCGACTCCCCATTGAAAGAACGGGGAAAGTAAAGTTCATTAAAGATTTAAAAGTTTTTTTAGATGAAATTTAAATAGAGTAGTCTGGATAGAGTAGAGGAATTAAAGAGTTTCATTTAGTAAACGACCATAACGTAATAAACGTGTATTTTACTGAAAATGAAAACGCTATGTATACGAGTTACTATGGTAAAGTATACGAGCTGCTATGATAGAGTTTTCACCTGTTTGCATGATTCGTCACTTCGCCTAAATCGTCACTTTTTTCTAATCCCCTTATGTGATTGTTCCGGGGTACGTTATATTCTACTAAATCAACAAATTTTCGTAAAGATAGTATTTTTAATCAATGACAAAATTTCGTCGCGGACCGTAGTTCGGAGATCCATGATCTAGCCAATAAGCTACGCATTGTGCTGTTGGGTGCAGATTTCGCTAACCATGCCAAATTTGTCGTTTCGTGGCCGGCGTGATCTGTCTACGGGTTTGCACTTGCTACAAAAGGATCAAGACAAAACCACGTGGCCATGAGTCACTGTTGCCATATGCGTAACCACGAGGGCGATAGGCGCCGTACTCTTCTCAAATTTTGAACTACAAATATTGAAGCGTGGAGCAAAAATTGTCATGACCGCGTGCAGCCAATTAATCATTCCTCCAAGCTGTAGATAGTTGGCATTTTGCCGAAGTTTCTGATTTCGGTCATTCAAAATGGAATTCGGTCTATGACCGAAAAAAATAGGCACTCTCAATGCATTTTTGTCAGAAACTGGCAAGTTGTTTGCTAACGTACAGGGACGTAACGAGGCAGGCACAATTTCCCGAGCGCCGTATCACTCTGGGGCCGGCCGAGTCACTGCGGAGAGGCGTCGGATGACTGCGGAGGGCGCCGGAAAGTCCCGACAATGTCACAAATGCTCTCTTCACTAGAGTACATTTGCTCCCGAAAGACGTCAGGTTCGAACATGCGGGGCCAAACTTATTTTTTGTCCTAGGCCTCATCTAAACTCGTTACGCACCTGCTAACGTACAAATGTTGTTATAGCTTTTCCCACGCTGCGATATGGTTCAATCAGGGTCATTAGATCCGACAAGAAAGTCATCCACTTACCTTGGTATTGCAAAACTAAGATGTAGACGTAGGCCACTGCGGAGCGGACTCACGGACTGCACTGATAGCAGGCCTGAAACTGTTTTTTCGGTTTGCAGGCTTTTAAAATCTTGCGTCGGTTCTATTTCCATATTTACTGCCTTCCTATCTTCATTACTGCTTCTTATTTGAAAGCTGCCACCAAGCATTAAAAAATGAACTTGTAACAAAAATAGACCAATTTTGCACAGCCCGACGGCAAAGTCCATAACTGTGCTAGTGAAAGAGATCGTGCTTGTGATTGCTGGGCAGTTCTCACGCGGAACAAACCAAGGGAATAGGAGTTCTCATATGAAACAATGGCAGTGTTGATTCTAATCAGTAAGAGGCTGTGCCAAAGTCCGTCACGGAAATACTAAAGTTCAACGAGTTTAGACTGAGTATTTTTGCCTTTGTTTCCACATCGATAGGGACCGAAAAGGGGCGCATTTTTATCAGAGGGGCGCCATTTTAAGGGAGCAACAGAGCAGTTGTCTCGAACTGCCCCCCCGAGTAAAATCTCACTTTGCGCAAAAAGATTGGAGCAATGTTTCAAATAATGCCGATAATCAAAATATTCTCATTATATCCATTCGTAAGGTTCTGGGTTCTGTATCTTTAGAATATGGGCGCCAACCTTTTGTGCTAGTAATATGTATTCGGAACTATACATTAATACACAAAATTGTTAAGTTTTACTACCCACGCGACCATTCCGAGATCCTTACTGCAAACAGACGATTCATTATTTTGTGACAGATATTTTTTACATTTTGTTGTGGTAATGTGAATGGAAGCAGTATCTTTTCTTAGCCATTCACTACAAATTTGAATATTTGAGGCAAAATCCGGGAAACTTTTGTTTCTCCTTTTATTTTTCTCATGTGTTAAGGCTCGAAGATCCTTTTTAAAAGCAGCAGTGGTTGTTGTCAATTCTAGGATACGACATTGTCACCTTCACACCCAAATGGCAACAAAAGCACAACAGCCGATCACAAAGACATGTAACTTGATATACCCGTATCTTTATTCGTGTTACATAAAGTTAGGTACCTGAAGGTTTGTCTGTCATCTGATGGACAATTTGAAGCGACAGCTTGTTCTTCATGTCAATGAAACAAACAATATTTTGTATAGTTATACCTTACCTTTTTGTTCTTGTGAACAGAACACCGTCTACCGTATTTTTGTTCTTGTGAGTAAAAAGCAAACTCACATTGTCTTAACTATCTATTAGTACAAGAAATGTTTCTATTTTTATAGTTGTTTGAATTGAGGCTAGCTATTTGAGCAAAGCATGAATTGCCATGATGTTTCAGCACAATTTTCTCTCTCATGACTGGATTGAAATTTCGCAGCGATGCAGTACATAATGTCAACCTTTCTTTGGTCAAAGAGTTTTTGAAATGTAAGATTTGTCAATTAACAAAATGTCATCACCTGCCAATTTGGTTACAAAACAATATGAAACCGAAAATGTGGCAGCCAAAATATTTTTGGCACAAGATTTTTGTCGAACATGCTGCAAAAGAATTTGTCTCTAATTATCTTGTAATTTGACTTTAATTTATCTTGTAAAGGCCATCTCGTCAAAGTGATCACTGACCAGCTATCTTCCATTTTCTAAAATCAATTTGCGGCATTGGTTGATTTATTTGAGTGCAAATCATGTTTTCCTCGCGCAAAGTGCGTTGCGCTCCTTTTTCTCCGTTCAACAAGACCTAATTTCCTTTTTCCTTTACCTGTGCAACCAACCAAACTTGTTGGAATTTCATTAATTTATCGTTGTCAAGGTACTCGAGTTTCAAAACAAAAGCAACGATAGGTCAGTTGCAAAGACGTGAAAAAATTCAATGAACAAAATTCAAAACTGCGCAACACTGGATTAATCGCAGAAAAATAATGTGAAAGATAATTAATATTGTTTTAACAGGTATATGTTTTTGAGAATGTAGGTATATTCACAGCAACTAGGAAATATAGCTCTTCAACAGCTAGTCAATTTCCGCTTATTGACAGTGTTAAACTGATGGGTAGGCTTGAATATCCAAATTACTAGTCCATGGGCGTCGAAAGGATTTTTTCCAGGGGAGGGGCACGAGGGTATTTTTCCAAAATTTTTTCTAGGTGTCCAAAAGTGGTGAAATTTGTTTTTTCCCACTCGAAAGTACGAAAACAAACTTTTTTGCTGATATTTTCAAAATCCAGGGGAGCAAGGCCCCTTTGCCACCTTTATGACGCCCATGTACTAGGTGCTTTCAACCAAAACAATGTGCTAGAGTCATTTGAAAGAATTAAGTAGAAACTTTTAGAGGCAAGTTCGTGTTATTTTGTGATTCCAACTGTAGAATTTGAAGTTGTTAAAAAGACGTAATGTGACTCGCATTTATTTTACTGCTAAAACCTGTTCACCTTTTCAAAAATAGTTTCAACATTACTTTAAGTCAATGCAAAAGTATTACGTTATCTGCAAGTCAAACGCTTTTCTGCTCTGTGAAAGTAAACGGAAGTTCTGCAAAAAATTGCAGTTTTAGTTCATTTTTCATAGTTTTAATTATTTGTCGCTTTACTGTAAAATTGCTGAAAATAGCTCGAACTATTGTGGCGTTTCTTACCCCCTTGTTCCCTGAGAACATTGCGGAGAAAATTATACAATGAAATGTAGTTTCCATGTTCATATTCAAATTTCTTGTAGGATTCAATTGTCGTTTTTTTTATACTCAAATTCTCTGGGTGAACACTGTTGACTACCTTTAAATTGGTCTGGAAAATACAGTCACTTCACACAACTAATTTTGAAACAGGTTTGCTTCAGATAAAAATAAAAAGCATGAAAACACACAAGATAGATTTAAATCTAAACAAAGTTTTGAAATGATGCAAAAAAATTTTATTGGATTTGCTGGACAACGATGGTAAAATGTTTTCACCTCTTAGTACAAATTGAACACAACGATAAGACCAGGTTAATATTTTCAAAGAAAACTTTATGAAAAGCAATATAATTTTGCGCAGAAGATAAGCTTCAGTATTTCACCCACTTTCTCACAACACATTTGCGTTTTACATATCAAAAGGTTTCGTCTAACTGAAGGCAAAGCGCCTTTTTGGCTTAAGCATTCAAACGTAGGAAGCACATTAAATGTACAATGATATTTGGTTATATTACTGCTGTTTAACATACACGTTACGTTAAATTTGGATGATAACTTACAAACAGAGCTAAATCAACAAAAAGGTAAATCTTACGTTATTTGCAAAACTCATAAACAAAAAAGGAAATGTCTTTTTAAACCATAGACACTATTCTGTTGAGAACAATCGGAAACCATTCCAGATTTTCCACTGCAATTCTTCCAAAGTTTCACTGTGCAAGACATTTCAGTGCTTGGATTGCTATAGAAATCAAAAAATTATGAATGAATCAGGATTCAAACGGTAGCAGTAGGCTTGAAACTGTTTTCAAAGCTAGTGTAGTTACTTATATGATTACAGCTTCACTTTGCATCTGTATTTTATATCGGAAACAATTAGCACACAGTAGTTAAAAGTATCTAAAGCTCTCAAAGCACTGTGCAAGAAATATTTCACAAACTTTAACAAAAATAACTACTTGCTTGTTATTAAGGCCAGAGGAATGCAAATAACATCTTTGGCTCCAAAAAAGTGCACTGTGTAGTTTATTTTTCGCTTAAACAAGCATGCAAAGCTTTCACAGATCTTGTGCAAATACTGTTATGCATTCCAATGCATTGATATTATACAAATATGTGTTACTTTTATCACTTGCACAAGCATATTTACTTTCAATATTGTAAAGCACATTTGGGCGAAGCCAATTGTAGAAAAGTGTCAAGCTTTTTTTAATTAAGATTATCTAATTAAGCGAGATGCTTATCATAAACAGCAGTGACTTGAACTTGTAGTCGAGAAAAAGCTGATGCATAAAAATTACCCAACGGGCCATTCGTTAACAGTCGTAAACGTGGAAATTTCTGACTTCGGGTGCTGATTGACAAACCTTTTGGTATGTTCACCAGCTGCATTTCGTATGATGAGTTTTCAAAGCAAAAAGAAGGATTTGTTGCGATACCTGCTTGACAAGGAACATGTTTCCTGAATCACTTTTCAAATTTTATGGGAGTGTTGAAACTGTATTTTCCCATAAAACAACCTAAAAACTTTCTGAAAAAAGTTTTGCTGAACAAGGTTTTCGACTTTGGAAATTTACATGGACGTTTTAAATTAAATTCGATTGAAAAAATCATTGTAAGACGCTTGTGCAAGCATTTTACTTCTTGAAAGTATAAATAGACATGAGAAACAGCATTTACAATATCATTCCTGGAAAAATAGTATCACAAACAATTTTGCTGTACGTTTATAGTACAGGCAAAATATTTATTTTTTATAAAACACTAAAATCTTACGAGGAAACCAATAGAAAGTTATAACAATGTTGAAAAGATTGTTTCGCTTACTTTAGTTAAATCTATAAACACATTGTTCTTAACGACATTAACGACACTTTAACATCAGG
>Ga0210059_1007668_pt1 | contig 17109 bp, 11 predicted proteins | sample Ectturendosymbi2_FD_188042 | JGI IMG/M metagenome (GOLD analysis project Ga0210059, IMG submission 188042) | Ecteinascidia turbinata endosymbiont from Florida, USA - Sample 2 (SPAdes) (version 2) | ecosystem: Host-associated > Tunicates > Ascidians > Unclassified | place: Key West, Florida...
TCTTTAGTTAAATTCACCGTATTTTCATTTTTTCGTTCATTGTGAACCTTGGCTTATTGTTGACCTTCTTCATGCTTCATTGTTTTCGAATTTCTTTGGTTAAAACCGCTGTATTTTCAGCCTTTCACTAGCTGTCCAGTAGCCTTCCAGTAACTGCACAATCTAGCAGTTGTTTGGTAGCTTTTTGCTTTAGTTTCAAGTTTGTTTTTCACGTTCGGTTGTTGTAACTTTAAGTTCTTTGACATGTAGAGATCAATGTAATTGTTCTGCTACATCATTGTTATAATTAGACAGTGACTAGTCAAGTGTCGAAGTCGATTGTCAAAAGAAGCAAACTTACTGCTAGATTGAATTTCTAGATTTTGCCATAGAAAATTTGTTTGGGACGCTGGTAGTGTCTATTTCACATAGAAGTTCATGCTCGATGCTCTACAATTAGTCTGTTCAGCTTGTTTTGTCTTATGGTCCGCCGTCGATCATTCTGCCATCTTAGGTTTAGAACAGTGGCGGATCCAGGGAGGGCAGTTTGGCACCCCCTTGAATGGCGCCCCTTCGCCGTATATGCGCCCCTTTTTAGTGCCCGTGGAAGTAGAAACAGAGATAAAAAACGACAAACGCAAAGCCCCCCTATTTAAAATTTTCTGGCGACGGTTCTGTTACCACGGAAAGATAAATTTGGCATGGTTAGCGAAATCAGCAACCGACAGAAAAATGCTTAGCTTATTGGTTGTTGGATCATTCCGCTTACATCATATAAATTTGAGCAGAAAAGAAATCTTCTAGTGAAAACTTCAACCTTTTTACTAGTGACTGTGGTGTTGGCGACGAAGGTTCGTGGTTTTAAATTGGTGATAGGCTGATTCTCCTTTGTGTTTTCTGGCCTGGCTGGATAGTAGCAGATCCATCGCCAGATCAACAGCATTGGGGGTGGCTTTGAGCTTCTTCGGGGTTTTGGTAATAGTATACATTGAATTGAAAATGACTTCATGGGGAGACTACAGCTTGACTTTGGAGGTATTGATTGTGAATTTGGGAGGCTCAGCCCGCTTGCTCCCACTTCTGCTGAACGGTATCACAGCTTTTTTTAATAACGTGGTCTAGTGGGATTGATGCTTTTTTCTTCACATCAGCAATCCAATGTCGAAAATGTGAAACGGTATTAAACACTTGCTTGAAAATCTGCCTTTATAAGTGGCGTTAAATGTATTTTGGGGCAATATGCTTTAAGGCCTAGTGTGAATCTATCACGCGGTTATGAGATCGTTTTTCACGATAGCCAGCAGAGCTTCCTAAAATGGGAGTAGTGTCCTGGCAAATGCTTTTCATTCAAGTTTTGTTTTTGAATTGTCGCTTCAGCAATAAATCAGTTTTTCGTATGCATGTAAATGCACAAGCTTCGCTTGGAAACGTGATCGTCATTTAGCTTATTATTTGAGTCCTATCGTGGGACATGAGTTGTCACTTCCAAGTCTAAGAAGAACCGTTCTACTTCTAACCAGATCGGGAATGCGTTTCAGACACTGCTCTTGACTGATTTCGCTAGGGATAGCCAAAACAGTGGAAAACGCTAGCGTGCAGCATGCTTTTTATACCTTTTAAATACATTTTATAGATATACGAGATATGTCTAGCTTGTGAAAAATGAGGCCCACTGTTTGGGATCCGTTTCAAACGTTTTCTGAATTAATGATATAAAGCGCTTTCAAACTGTGGTTATTCCCTGAAAAATCGCATAGTTCGACCACCAAAAATAGCAACTCTTTGGCCTACAAAAGACAACCACTTTTGTGTGATACCCAACGATTTTCGCAGACAAAATTTGGTATTTAAGCAAATTAATACCTTTTTGGCGCCCCCCTATTTGACTGTCCCCCCAAACGTCTGGTCTGGATCCGCCACTGGTTTAGAAAATGACCGTTCTCCACTGTATGTTGGTTATTTTGAGAGATAAATGAATGCGCAAATCATTTCCCACATTTTTGAAAAAAGATTCCAAGTACACTACGCAAAGGCTAGTGAATAGACCCATACTCTAAAGCAGGGGTGGGGAACCTATGTGCTATCATGGGCCGCATGATGAATTGTGGAATATTGCTGGCGGGCCGCAAAAATTAATTAATTTTATCTTAAAATTATACTTTTATCTTACAAAGGAAAATAAGGACTTCTCGTGACTTACTTCCTACGTGTCTAATTGTCATGGGTTTCGTTTTGACGCGATGTTGTGTTCTAGTTTGGTTAACGAAAATTCTTATGCGGGCCATATTAAATGTTCATGGGGCCACATTTGGCCCGCGAGCCGCAGGTTCCCCGCCCCTGCTGTAGAGCCTCATTTACAGTACTAAACTCTGAAGCAAGTCATTTTAACAAAGTAAAACAAAAATTATGTGCAAATGTGCCAAAAGGGCCCCTCAACAACTTTAATGTGTAGACAAAGAACAAGTTAAAATTATTGACTTCAAATAATTTACGATGTATTGTATTCAGCTTTAGCCGCCAGTATAAAACATAATAAATGCACAGGTACATCAACAAAAAAATTAACGTGGGGCAGGGACACCAAAAACCCGAAGGTTAGCTTATCAAGGTGTGCCTAAAACTTGTGTAAAATACTATAACCAGTAGTATGTAGCTATTATTTATAATCAAATGTTAATGATGAATCAAATGTTCAAAACGATGAACAACTAATCCTTGACGAACAGGAGTGCACTGCATGGAACTGCTATGAGTATTCATAATATGCAAATCTTAAGCTGCAAACTTATTCAAATGGAGTTCTATGTGATCAAATTTACGATGAGAAATGTACTTTCACGCAGAAGCAAATTCCCAGACAAAATCAAAAACTCATGCTTTCAGTGAATGCAGTTTCTGTATAGGTCATTTTTTGGCCAAGATCGGAAAAAATTAGTAAAAAGCTGAAAATTGCTGAATGCAATCCTTGAACCACCCTAAACAACATACTAAAAGTCCCCGTGTGTCCTACTTGCTTTTCCTGGCACAACGTTATGATACCAAGAGTGTCACGGATGTTGAAAATAGGTTTTCGCACTTGTTCATCATTTAATTGTGTTACGTGCTACATGTAGCTTCATGGCCGAAATTAGATAAGGGACATGAAGGACGTGCCCCTCAATTTTTTAGACAGTGGGGATATAATATGCCATGTTCCCCAATATTTTCTCTTTAAATTTTGTCTATGGAGAGATTCCAAAAGTGAAAGTGACGTTTGACACGTTTTGTTTGAAGAGCTTTTCATGCTAGATGTTAGACATAGTTGTAATGGCGCTAGGCCATTGGAACAAGGCGGGCAAACGTTCCTCTTCATAGTCAAATTGATACTGAAACAATTTTATTTGGTATCACTGATTCTGATATTTTTATAAATTCTAGCTTCGATGAAATGATTTTGGCATTTTGCAAGTTTCTGTAGACCACGAAACATTGTTAACTGCTTCAGTCCGACATTTTACTCTGTGTGGTATGCTGTAAGAAAGGTCATTATCTTGAAACAATCAGAGTTTAAAAGCTGCACTTGTGCGTACAGCCATGATTCGTTTCGTGCAGAAAGGTAACTGGTTTGTCGTAACGTTAATTGCAACGTATTCAAAAATTGACAGCGTAAAATTTAAAGATGCAAGTTTTGTCGTAACATTGGTTGTAACATACTGTATTTAACGTATTCAGAAACAGACAGCGCAAAATTTAAAGATGCAAGTTGATAATGTTAGAAAGCTACATTTTCAGGCAAATCTCTGCGAAATATTTGCCGAAGACCAAAAACAACACTATTGTGGAGACTTAGTTTTAGGATTGGTAGTTTTGCAAAAAACTGTCCTCCAGCAGTAAACAGGATTTCAATCAAAGGTTGGAGAAGTATTGAGGAACATATTTTTTTAACCTGTCAGAGAACCTGGATATTTTCCATGTTTTTCGGTGGATGTCGAGAATTGATAATTACTACACTGTTCAAAAGTAAACACTGTTAGCATGGATGAGGAGAGCATTTACTTCCTGTGTAGGTTTGCCAGATGGGTTTAGTAAAAATACCGGCCATTTACTTAACATTAGGCTGTGTTGTAATTCGCAAGTGCATATTACATGGCACGGGATTCTCAAATAACATTTTGTAAAAAAACGTTTTTTTGACAACGCATTTATTTTTCGTGTTATTTTTTTGCAATTTCATAAATTCCCAAAATACTTGGATTGAAAAAATTTCAAACTGTGTATGAAAATATCCTTTGTGAACAGTTTATAGCCCTATGCAAAACATTAGCAAAATAACCTACTTTAAATAAAAGACGCTAACTTCAGTGTTTTATGTGTACGGAGGCGTTTTCGTAAACTCTCAAAAAATAATGGACTTTGTAAAAATCCTTTTTTACATGTTGCATATCAATTTCTGAAGTGAACATGTTTCCGTACACCGATTCATGTTATATGCTTTTTCTATGTTAGTATTTTTTGTATGAACACCGTAACACATCTAATAAGTTCTTACATGCAAGATTCACTTCAGTCTGAAACCAACATTTTCTAACTCACATGAAACTTTTCAAACTATTTCTCACCACCTTCTGGACCGCTACGACTGGCTGAGAGATGACCTCCCGGGTGATTCGCTGGCCTTTGAGCTAATTATTGTCCGGGGACGAAATGATGAGTCTGTTAATGCAGCTAGAGTGTTTGTGAAAATAAAGCGATTGCTATCATTGAAAAGATTGACATTCCCTGTTAGCACTGCACAAGACAAAAATCTTATTATCATCGAAAACTTAAAGAGAAATAAGGTGTAGGCCAAATCGTTGTTGTTAGATCTTTGCGTACTCAAACACAGTCATGGGCGTAGGAAGGGGGGCAAGCGGGAACCTTGGTCCCCACTGGATTTTTAAAATTTCAGCAGAAAGGTTGTTTTCTTAGTTTCGAGTGGGAAAAAACAAATTTCACCACTTTTGACCCCCTACCGCATAGGCGGATCCAGGGGGGGGCTAAGGGGGCTTAAGCCCCCTAAATTTTTTCAGATACGTTTTTTGATCGATGGTTCCCGACGCAGAAACGTCCAATGTGGTGATTTTTTGTAAGTTTTTATATAAAAATAGGGTCACAATGTTATATAAATGCGTAAGTGTTTACATAAAGTATTTACATTGCTTATACGTTATTTAAACCGCACGTACATAGGCGTAGCCAGGGAGACATGGCCACTCCAAAGTTTTAGAATAGCCTACCTAGTCACTTTGTGCTTTAAGAGGCAGTATCTCAAACAAAATACTGTTGATCGTCTAAAATCAAACATTTTGACCCTTCCAAAATTTTGGGCTGGCCATGCCTCTGCGCACGTAAGTATTTAAACTCTTCTTTTATTTGGGTAAGATTGGGCTTCTTGTGGACAAAATAATGAATAAGCAGCAGGCTCAGAACCGTCGCTAGAAAGTTTTCAATAGGGGGCTTTGCGTTTTTGCGGGGTGGACTTCAAATTCTAAAAATTGACAAAAACTCAACTGATTTATAGTGTTTCATGTTTCAACTTGGGGGGCTTGGAGCTTTGTTTGGGGGTATAAGCCCACTAAAGACCCCGTGGCGATGGGAATGAGCAGACTGTGGACAAAAGGTGAATATGCTGCAGATCTTAATATTTTTTCCTACAAGCTTTGATGAATGAGTGCAGCTCATGTTATTACTGTAGTTAAGCGAAGGCATTAAATTACGCTACAACGAACTTACAATGCACTTAACTACAGGCTAGGTTAGAGCGCTCAGTGACAGCGTAAATTTGAGAACAGCAAACCTAACCGTAAAACACAGCCTACATGTTAGATAGGCTGAAAATGAAGCGCGCGAGATTAGCTGGCGGCTATGCTAAAGATGACTACTGATTAGCATCAGACCTGCCATCAGAGGTGTAGTGGGGTGGGAACGGCGTTCCCACACCTTTTTGCACTAGTAACGTTACTTGTAGATTTAGTTTTCATTTCAATTTCTATGTGTAGCGTCTGGAGAAGCATAAATGACAAGTTATCTCGTGTATAGCACCTGAGCACTAAAGTGAAACAGGAAGATCCACTGTGGAAATTCTTTTAGGCGAATCAGTCTTCCTTTATGTTTGGTGTGGGAACGGGGTTCCCAGCAACAATTTTTGGACAAAAGTTCAGCTCAGTGCGAAATCATATGCTTTTTTATCGACCAATATTCTGCTGTCTCTAACAATTTTTTTTCAACCTGCTGTACAGTACTTCTAAAATTGCGTGACCCCGATATAGTCGCGTTTCGTAAAAAAAATTGAATGGATGAGAATTTGGTGACTGACTCACTGCAAACTTCACGTTTCACGCTGCGACGTGGAAAAATATTTTCTGATCATTTTCAATGCCCTTGTGATGCAATAAACATCTTGCAGGGCAAAGTGCCAGCATAACTATTGCTTAGGAGTTTTTTGGTATGTTTGTCTCCCCGCCTACCCCAAGCGTTTTTAGGGGGAGGCAGAGTTGTGCTTGTTTTGGAAATAATATACATTTTTTTCGACCTTCAAGTTATTTTCTATGGTCAAATGACTTCGATAATCAACAGCATTTTGTTTCAAATAGTTTGTGATTGATAGTTTGCCACTGATGGGCAGGTATTTTTGTAAACAAGTTTCGTTATTTTGGCTGGACAGTCGTGCTGTGCACGGGCGTACTAACGTTAGATGGCGCCTGGGGTAGAAAACAGGTTTGGCGCCCCGATGTTCGAACCTGAGCTCTTTCGGAAGCAAATGTACTGTTTTGAAAAAAGTGCTTGTAACATTGTTGTGACTTTTTGGTCCCCCGCAGTGATTCGGCGCCAGGGGAATTGTGCCCCCTTGCCCCCCTCGTTGCGTCTCTGGTGCTATGCAACAAAAATCGGAAAATTTTCCGAAAATAAACAGATTTTCAAGTCCGAACGTCATGAACTTGTATTCCATGAACATCTGCAATTTTCGAACACAATACGGCATGGATCTTGCACAGACTGCCAACAAAGGTTACTGGCGGCATTTCAAGTTTCTGCATGTAGTTTTTGTGTCACTTCTATGCCAGCCCCATACGTTTTCGCCTTGGACTTGTGTTTGTTTTGCTAATAACAAAACTTTTCCGACATTCAACAAGTTACTTTTCAAAGGTTAGATAAGTTTGAGAATAATTTCTGAAGTGCTGTGAAGCCCGCTTCTTCTCCGGAAACGTCCTAGTAAGCATGGGTAATGGTGAGAATGCGATTTGGCCAAAATATCTATGGGTATTAACCGTTAACCGTGTTTGTTAAAAAAGTTACCTGAGCAGTTGGGTCTTCACTGCTATACAGTCAGTACACATCCGGATGAACTCGTCCTTGAGCCCCCCCTAAAAATCCTGGATCCGCCCATGTCCCGGAAAAATTTTGGAAAAATCCCCTAGTGGCCCCTCATGTAAAAATTTTTCCGACGACCATGAACACAGCTTTTGGCATTGGTGATGGCAGGGCCGGTTTTAAGCCGATTTGACCGATTTCTTCTGATTGGACCCCGCGCCAAAGGGGGCAAAATTCCACTTTTGACTGAAACTGCTTGTTCATAGTGCCGGCGCAGGGCCCAGTGTTTTGTAAGGTGTCTTTAGAGACCAAACCGATCTTGCAATTTTTTCGAACGTTTTCTCAAAATACAGTATAAAATCGCTTTGCTAACACCATCAAAATACACCACAACATGCTTTAAAATCATCTTGCCAGATCCTGGTATTCGGATTAACAGATGCGGTCTCTCAAAATGTCTTTGCAGTCAGCAAGGTCAAACCTTAATAAAACCCTGGTGGGGCCCACAATATTTTGTAAGCGTAGGATCCGTTGCCAACGAAATCCAAGTTAACTGTGCGGTTTTTAACGCTTTCATGAAAATCATATAGTAAATATGGTCATTGTTTTCAATAGTGTGTTGCCACGTGTTTCTGCTAGCACCTCGTTAAGGCAGAGAGGGCTTACCTTTTGATGCTGTTTTCTGTTTTATTTAGAAAAACGTTTCGAAAAGTGATATGTCGTTTCGAAAGTGTTGATTCTGACAAAGAAGGAACCTCGTCGAATGATGTATCTGATGAGGCATGCGTGCACGATTATTCAAAATTTTGATGAACAAATGATCCTGCTATTTATCCAAGTGTCATGAGTCGGCATGTTAGGGACTAACCTGGACTATTTAGCCCGAATAGGACCGCCTTCAATCACAATTGAAGTTTTCCTCAGCAACAAGAGTAATGGGCCACGGTCTTCTAAGATTCACGGCAAAAGAAAAACCACCACATGGTGAAGAGGTAGGTCATCCATGACTAACACTCCTGGCCTGGATAAATGGAATCTGTAGCTACTACTTCAAACTTTACAATTCTGGATATGCACTAGCACAGCACTCAATACCTCTCCTCTCTGCAGGTACTATACTCGTACCTCTCTTCTGGTCAAGGAGGTACCTGTCCAGAGAGGAGGCATTAATGAGGACTGTAATTCTTTGATTTATTAGCTTTGCCGGCGCTCTCCATGAAAGTCTCTTCTGGAGAGGTCTTGGCGTCACCCTTTCGGGCCTCGCTTTTTTAATTTTAATATCACCGATTTCTATCATTATGCCTTGATGCATCCCCTCAACAATTTCTACACACCACTGAGTGGGGCCCCGCAAAAGTGTTTCAAATCGGGCCCCGCACTTGCTAATGCCGGCACTGGGTGATGGTAACAACAATTAAGCTAAACACTTTCTCCGACGGATTAATCTTTGTAAATTTGTTCACATTAATGATGGAAACTGCTTTATGCCAAAAGAAATATAAAAAAACACTAAATCAACGAAAATTGTTCGGCACATTTTCATCTCCAACTGTCATCCAGTGTTTATAAAACACGTAAAAACTGCAAACAATTTGTGTGACAAAGTTAAGCCAATTACTTCTGGCGACTTAAGTTTGCCAACATCGAGTTTTACAGCAAGAGCCATAATAGCGAATGAAAAAGACTTATTTTAGCTTGTGAGAGTTTGATTCTGGCGTCAAGTGCTTTATTATTCCTTATATCTTTAACAAGCACAAAACATGATCTTTCATTTTAAAGTTTTGCGAGCAAATTTGAGGAGTGGAAAGGGCGGAACTTTTGTGGTCGGCCTCGAGCGACATTTAGCCTGGCTACGCCGCTGAGTGCAATATTTCAGACAACAATCCATCTTTGCCGATTTCACGATTAATTGCCAAAAAATCGCTAATACAGATCACGTTTGTTGGGTGACGGAGGATGGTTTATAATAGGTATATTTAATTTTTCCAGCCAACTTGAAGCACAGCAAGACAATTCAAAATAATAATGTGTGGAAACAAACAGAAGCCGGAGGTGTCATGAAAAAAGTGAGCTCTGGACAAAAGTGAGCTAAGGTTAAGGGGTGCGATTTCAGTAATATTTGACAGTCAAGTCTCGTTACGGGTTCACTACTGTACAGTAAGAGAGATGAACTATATTTCACAACATTGCTGTGACAAAACAATGGACGGCAAAATACCCTTATATCGCAAATGCTGTTTTCCGAATTATGCAAAACCATGGTGAATAAACTTACTTTCGTAAGTTTCAGGGGCTCGATCATTCCCCATGAAAGCCAAGAGCTCCGGAGCTGTAACCATGTTTGTGAAAAAGACTGGATTTTGCCTTTAATGTCCCGTTCATCAAAAACACTATTTTCGGCTAGTAGAAACGGAACATAAAAGCAAATAAAGCCTTTGCCCTGTTAAGAAACAAATCATTCCTAGCCTTTTGTCCAACATACAAAAAATATTTACCGGATCAAGTTGTGTTGTAATACATCTATCTATAGGGAAATAATTCTTTAAATTTTTACTTGCATGCTCCAGTTCTGTTTAATGTCAACGATTCTTTTGATTTTGCTGGTCGATGCAGCTAATTTTTCACTGAACTAAAACTTAACAAAAACGTGCTCTATTTGTCGCAGTGTCCAGTTTCACAAATTTATCGGTGACCCCTCTTGGTCTGCTTAATGTGCTAAATTCCATTACATTGCTGCCTGTTGTCGTTTTTTTTTTTACGCGTTGTGTGTCTTTTATGTTGCGTTTTGTTTACGTTTGTTTACTCTTGTTTATGTGCCTTTTGTTTTGTTTGTGGTGCGTTATTAGGGGCTTGATTCGATGACCTTGCGGTCCCTCGCCCCATAACAATAAACTTCTACCATAAAAAAAAGAATTGTGCACTTTATATCATAAACTGATTTTGGTAGGCAATCGTAGCCATGACATTCAAGACAAAGTACAGTATGTTGGCAGTGTGTATTTTGCTTCATGAGGTGACAGCACTGCTGGAGCTCTTTTACCTTTAGACAAACACTATTGTTTGAAATGGTCACATGACAAGTTCAAAACGCATGACCTTCTCACTTGATAACGACATCTGTAACGGCTTAGTCCAATGGACAAGTTTTGTCATGGGTTCAATACTAGCAAGCTACGTTACTTGCTTCTTGTTTGATTGCGTGAACTGAAGACCAACCTAAATCTAAAACCTAATTCCAATCCTAAATCCTAACCCTTGTCTTCTTGTGCGTATCATACTTGTCACGTGACCACTTCAACCAATCGTGTCTGACTAAAGGCAAAATAGTCACAACTTTTGCGTCATGAGGCAAAATAGACACTACCAAATGTTTTGGCTAATGTGCAAATGAGTGGGTGGTTTCGGATTTGGATTGAATATTAGAGTTCACAATTTTTAATTTTCAGATACGGATTGGATATGGAGTTTATGAAAAAATTTCGGATACAATCCAATTGCAAAATTTCCATATCCGTACACCGCTGACATGCGTACATGACGTAAAGTCAGAAATTTTGCAAGTCAGAAATTCCGCTTGACAACGGGTCCAAGACAAAAGCGCAGAGTCCTTCCGGAATCGACTCCAGCACCTCGAAGCCATGGCAACCTCTGGCAAAGATCAGAGCTCTCACAAATGCAACTCCAAAAATCTCTAGAATAGAAACAAAATATCGCTAAATCCATGGGCGTCCGCAGAAATTTTTCCAGGGGGGGCAAAGTTGGCTTTTGCTTATCTTTTTCAGGTTGTTGGGGATGCAACGCAAATGGATGTATACAAAAAAGAAAATGTTCAATGTTACGGCAACAGCTGCATACAGTGTTTTCCTTATAAGCAAACTTTACATTGAGAAAATGTTTGTTTTAGTGAGCATGGATTTTTTAAGACTGAGTTAGCAGAGTTCTAAATGAATTATAAACTTTGTAAATTTGTAGAATAAGTGTAAAATCTTATGAAAATACGAACAAACTACACATTTAATTCAAATAGCAAATCCTTGTTTTCGTGCTTTTCCAATGGTTTGGAATGTTGCAAGTGCGCAAGATGAGATGCGTTTTATTGGCACCAGTGCTTCTTTTTCACTCATGTTTCTTTACACATAGTATAAACCAGGGGTTGGCAAACTTGTTCACTAGAAGAGTCATTTGCAGAAAACCAAAAGCACCAGCGAGCCACGAAACCAGTTCGTAGTTTCAATACAAATATGGCAAAGAATGCATGTTTTGCATTAATTGATGTATAGTAATTGTCGGTATGAAGTTTTTGTTTGATTTTCTAGTCCCCGAAACTCTGGACAGTACGTTGTTAAAGCTGTGCAAATTGATTCTTCCAAGTGTTCATTTTTCAGGGTTGCACGATGATTTGATTTTACGAACTTCATTACAGAGAAAAGACATTCACAACAATATGTTGTGCTATACACAGAAATGAGTTATACAATGGTATTTTAAATTCTGTGTATTTACTTTCTGGAAGCTGTCGCCAAAATTTAAGTGTAGAGTGGCATTAATTAAAGTTTTTTTTGACCCAGATTTTCTTGCATTTCAGACAGTTTTATTTCTACAGCAGACACGTTTGTAACAAACGGTTAGCGAACTGGCCAGCCATCACCGATACATTAACACTGAATGGATTTACAAGGAATGCAAAGCATGGTTTTAACTCTTGGAAATGGTCAAATATGGCTTGGAACTCCTCCAGTAGTCTTACAATTTATTTTAGTATTCTTCCACTTTGTGGTCTGCACCTGCCGAATCGCGAAAAACATTCGTTCTCATTCTGACATTGGGAAAAAGAAAGAATGATTTCGACGATGTGTGTCTTTGACAATTTTAATTTTCTACTGGGAACTTAAGTAGCCTAACTTGCGATTTAGGTTCACTGTCGTTGTTATCAAATCGACCCGACTCCCTGGTGACCCGTGTTCCCTCCAAGGTGCGCAACTGCGCAGAACCAACAGAGCATCTGCGCAGTGAAATCTCATTCTTGTTCACTTGCAACTTTCCAAATTTGATATCGTATATATATCGCATAGGAAACCTTTCGAAACGTTTCACTGGTTGTGTGTCTACAGGGTGGTGAAATTGCATGCGCACTAAAACAAATATTTGCTCAATGTAAAATTTTCTTACAGGGACACTGCTGGTGACTAGCTTCACGAACTTGTGTAAACACATTGATAAATGAAACAAACGTTAAATATGAGGCAATAACTCTCCATCAATTTGAGATATTGCTATTCATCTAGAAGAGCCACACAAAATATGTGAGCGACTCGTAGTTCGCTCACAATTGGCAAGAACCTACGGGGCTTACCTCTATCAGCAGTCACTGTCTCACTACATCACCTGCCAAGATGTTTGCGTTCAATAGTTACATGCAGTGTTTTTAAGGTGTTTTGAGGGACCAAAACGGTCTCTCAAATTCCTCCAACGGTCTCTCAAAATATAGTGACCTGAGATCACATCAATGGAGATCGGTCTCTCAAATTCCTCCAAGCGGTCTCTTAAAATTTCCTTGCGGTCACCAAAGCGAAACCTTAAAAAAAACCCTGGTTACATGCGGCAAAACGCCTACCATCGTGACTTGAAGTGCATCTTCGAAGCTTTGTTGACATGTTATTGTTACGCAACAAAGGCCAATAGTAGAACAATTCGCTCACGAGTTATGCAACGTGTCTCTGCAGGCAAAGAAGCGGATTTAGTGAACTACAAGCTCATTACTACATGTCACAAAAACAGTGAACCTGACTCTTCTGCAGTGTGAGTGTCATATCGGCAAATAAACTGTCATTGCAAGAATTAACCCAAATAATCAGAATTAAACTGCTGGTTTCACGTTATCCAGAAATTTTTCTTTCTTGTTCCCAATTTCCAGGGGGGCAAATGCCCGTTTTCCCCCCCTGCGGACGCCCATGACTGAAACATTATCTAATGCCTGAATGCTTCTATGTTAAAACTGCTGTTTTTGAGCTCATGCAACAGTTCCATCATGCTATATAAATTGGTAATGTAGGCAATGCGGTCAGCGCTTGTACTAATCAGCCTTAGCAGACAAAATAAAGACAATTGTTTCGGACAAGGTGAACTATCGCGGAACACAATCTCAAGCATGCATATTGGACAAAATATCTGCAAATGTGATAAGATGGTTTCTGGATGCAGACGATAACCCAGATTCCCAATTATTACTTTTTGGTCCATTTATAATGTTCCTTGAAATTTGCATGCAAATTCATTCCATGGTATTTGCATTAAGTCGACAAATTAACGAGCAAAAGGTATGCGAAAACAATTAATCTCCTTTGTAAAAGCAATAAAATTTTTGTAAAATATCAAGCTCAAGGATGGTTTTACCCCAACCCTCCCTTGCGTACTCCCTTGTTAATGTTTCACACGTACTCTCCATATTGATTGTTGTATAACTCAATGTCTCATTGTGTTGACTTTAAACAATCAGCATTCTAACTTAAAATGCAAGTGCAAAGTACTCTAAACGCTATGACCAAGCAATCATAACTGCAAAAATATCAAACTGCACGTTGAATGCAAAGAGTTAAACACACTTAGCCCTACAAAAGCGCAGTTTGCAACTGCAAAAACATGTGCATGAGTGTCTCTTTGAATACGAGCGGTCGAGTCCGTATGTTTGCGCCTGGAATTGCGCACATCCAGAGTTGCAAAATCGAAACAACAAGGGAGTAAAACACACTCAGCCCTGGAACAGCACAGGTCACAATTGCGGAAACAAGCTTCGGCTCTGCACGAATGTCTTGTTGATTACGAGCTTTCGAGCCCTGTAGGTGTGCACCTGGAATGTTGCTCACCCAAGGTTACCAGTTACACTCAGCCCTGGAATAGCGCAGGTCACAACTGCAAAATTTTGCAGTCACATTTCATACGTGAAAAGTAGCGCAAATGTTTTTTGTGGCGCTTTGCCAACTGTCGCGTGTGCACAATAAGCGACAGGTTTACAAAATCTTTGAAAACTTTGAAAATTAGCCCAAGATCTTGTGCAGTAATCCATTAGCTTAGCTCATAACAAATATTAGTTGAACCCTTTGAAGCTTCAAACACAGAGAAGATGAAAATAAACTTTACGCGTACATTTAGGAGAAAGTAATGTCTAGCATCGTTTTAGAAGATAACTCCAGTTACATGCAGAATTAAACGAATGAAAATATTTGAAAGTATTATCCCTGGTTAGCGAAAATAATCCGATGAAAATGAAAAACATCAAGCGTCGCTCCTGTTCTTATCTAACACGAAATATCCTAGATTTCTATGGTGTAGGAAAAACCAATGATACGCCGATATGCCCATGCATGATGCAAGGAAATGCCAGGGAAAATTTCCATTTGGGAAGCACTCTGCGCAAAAGTCTCCTCGTATGCATGAGCAGTGGAGCATAAGGTGTGCGCCTGGAATGGTGCACACCTTCGGGCAGTGGCATACCTAGGGTTTCCAACGCCCGGGGATAAAGTCAGTTTTGGCACCCCCACCCATACAGCCCATTCATGGCAGTATAGTTGTGAAGAGTGTAATGAAAATTACTGTTTGAAATTATGCGTCTTATGCACACGCTGCACTGATTAGTTTTTCGCTGATTGCTTTCGAGTAACATGCAAGCAGTTTATATTTTGTTTGAGTCATTTTCACATTTACTTCAGTACTGTTAACATGTCTTTTCTTCCGTTTCGTTCGTTGCCTTAGTTCGAGATTTAAGTTTATTAAAACCTTGACAACAGGTTTGAGGTGTCATTCTTTACAAAGAGTGAGTTGGAAGTAAAGGTGTGTCAAAAGATTACTCGGGCCCGTAATCGCCCTCATATCATTGTTTCTAGACCTGTAGGAAAACTTCATATGACTGTAATGTCACAGAATTGACGTCAGGACCTTTGAATCTATGAAATCATAACTATAGTAGAGCAGAACCGTCGCCAGAAAGTCGTCAATGGGGGGTTTACGTTTGTGTGGGGGGGCTTTATGTCTGTGCGGGGGGGGGCTTGACGTTCAAATTTGACAAAAATTCCACATACTGACAGAGTTCCATATTTCAATTTGGGGGGCTTAGCCCACTACAGCTCCCTGTGGCGATGAGACTGTAGTAGAGTTAAAGAATCTAATGGTTTCACGTAAATGCAATCACTACTTTGAAATTTCGGTCGCGATTAAATATTCAAACTGTTGTACTGCAACACTCCACTTTGCAACTAGTGAAAGAAAATGCAAAACTAGGCAAAAAGTTGCATGAAAGAAACAACAGTCTCTACCAGTGCTCTTACTTTAAGGGATATTTTCCGTAGATTGGAACTTTTAACCCTGTTTAAGGATTTTCGGAAAAGTATGAAAATGCATAAAATCATAGCCGCTATATAATAGAGAGACCATGATAAAATGGACTATTTGAGTTTATTTTGTTACTCACATTTGGTTGTGTTTTTAATATTTATCATGACACTCCGATTTTTTGCTGCACCACCACAGATTCAGCCATGGGCGTCCGCAGGGGGGTCAAAAGGGGCATTTTCCCCCCTGGAAATTGGGTCTAAGAAGCAAAAATTTCCAATAAACGTGAAATCAGCGACTTAATTCCGATTAGGTGGGTTAATTCTTGCAATGACAGTTTGTTTGCCGATATGACACTCACATATGGGGCGCCGTTCGTAAAAATATTATATCTGACAGATTTAGCGCAAAAACTGCTATCTCTGCGCATATTTAGCTATCTCTGTGCGCATTTAGCTATCTCTGCGCGCATTTAGCTATCTCTGCGCAGAGATAGCTATCTCTGCGCACATTTAACTGTCACTGCGCAAAGATAGCTATCTCTGCGCGCATTTAGCTATCTCTGCGCAGAGATAGCTATCTCTGCGCACATTTAACTGTCTCTGCGCAAAGATAGCTATCTCTGCTCGCATTTAGCTATCTCTGCACACATTTAGTTATCTCTGCACATGTATAGCTAAATCTGCATGGATATGGTGCTGAAGCGTGTCTGAAGAAAAACTTGGTGTTCTGTTTCAGTAATCCAGACAAAAGCTAGGCTACTGCAAGGCATGAATTCCCTGGCATCATATGAAGCTAGGTGGTTTCAGGTCTTAATTATACTGATCTGATTATAACATTGGTTGGCGCAGACGATGGGCTACAGTAAACTTGTGGTGGTGGTCTCAGTGTTAGTGCCATTTTTTGCTTAAAGTTTCAATGAGGATCTCGTCAAGTCTGACCATTCCAACTCTCCTCACCAGGCGCAGCTCACTGCCTCTCAGAACCTTCAGGTGCACTAAAAGAATGCTCTTGCAGAAAGAGCGTGTTGAAAGTGAAGTGCTCGGTTGGAGATGAGCACCGTTTTGTAAAGAGAATAACGCTGTCATAGAAAAAGTGCATCAAAAGGAACTGCTCGGTTAGGCGTTCTTGCCCGAAAATAACGTTGGCAACACACATCAATTTAGTAGCATTATCACAGTAAACCCTACTGCTTGAAGAATCAAAAAAACGAGGGATGCATACAGTAGCCTAGCTTTGGCCAGGATCACTGATGGAGAAGACTAAATTTTTCTTTAAACAGGACGAATTGCACCTTATGTTTGCAGCTTGAGTTGCTTTAAATCTCGCACCTTGAGTTCGCATTTCAATGCAGGAATGCTGGTTATGTTAAGTAATAAGTAGGCTAGGTATTGCAGCTTATTACATATAGGAACGTATGCATCCTTCTTTTCTTTGATTCTCGAAGCAGTAGGGCTTACTGTGATAATGCTACTA
>Ga0210059_1007669_pt1 | contig 17107 bp, 8 predicted proteins | sample Ectturendosymbi2_FD_188042 | JGI IMG/M metagenome (GOLD analysis project Ga0210059, IMG submission 188042) | Ecteinascidia turbinata endosymbiont from Florida, USA - Sample 2 (SPAdes) (version 2) | ecosystem: Host-associated > Tunicates > Ascidians > Unclassified | place: Key West, Florida...
GTTGACATCAAACAAGCAAAAAATGTACGAAAACATACACAAACTCCTTTGCATAAGTAATGACGTTTTTGTAACATAGCAAATTCAAGGGGGGGGGTTAACCCCAACCCCCCCTTGCGTACGCCCCTGCTGCGTGGTGTTCTAATTCTAGTAAGTTTGTCCGTAATCGTGTCAACATACATGTCTCCTTAATTGTCCGGTTTGTGTAGCAAGGTTTTGTTGATCGCTTTCGACGCGATCCCAGATGTTTGCAGCTCTTGTTTCTAAGTGATGCTGACAAATCCTACAGCTGATCCCACAATCAAGGGAAGAGCAACCGGGAAAATCCCCCCAGAAATATTAAAAAACATGTTCAGTTGTTAGTTCAGTTGAATATATCAGCTGGGTGTGGCCTTGCTTGCTAAGTACATAAAGTCATAATTTGTGGATTCGTTGAAAACCATGGCAACCCAATGCTTTTTTCTTTACAGATCAGGGCAATACTTACTTGAAAAAAATGCCCTGCGTTGAAAATCTGCAGACAGCCTGCTGTGTAAATCGTCGTAATACTAATATATCTTGCTATTGCTGCCAACGAAGCGTTTTTGTGATTGTTACCGTAACATGGGGCATTTTCTCTGTAGTGTAGAAAGGATAAAGCGTTGTGTGAACGTCCATTTGCATTGCATCGTCAGCAATGTTCCCTCTGAGTGCGCAAATACTCAGGACTACCAGAACTGTTGCGCAGTAAAATCTTATTCTTGCGCACTTGCAACATTCCAAAGCAATATAAAAGCACGCAAACAAGAAGCTATTTGAATGAATTGTGTACTTTGCTTGTATTTTGATAAGATTGTATATTTATTATATAATTCACAAAGTTTGTAATTCATTGAAAACGCCAGTTATTCAGCCCGAAAATAATCATGCTCACTAAAACAAATACTGGCTCAGTGTTAAATTATCTTAGATGGACATCGATCGTCAGCAATTTGAAAATGATGAACAAAATGTCGACGTTGCCTCCTGTGGCGGCTAGAAGATGGCGCCACATGTAAATAAATGGTCACCGCTAGATGGTGCCCATGAGTAACAAATCACAGTGATAGTCACCACAATCGAATTATCGTAATTCTCTTATCCCTATATAATGATGGTGCAACGTAGTAGTATTAGCGTGAATTCAGTGAGGGAATTCTATTGCTGCTGGTTCCTTTCCTGTTGGTTAATGCCCCGAATTGCCATCTTTCGCTTGTGCTTGCCTCAGTAGTTCAAGGCGATACAGTCAACTGCAACACCACCTTCGAAAAATTTCTGTGGACGCCCATGAATGATCGTGCTTTCTCACTTTCGTTTTTTCGTTACTTTCGTGCTTTCAGTCATTACGAATTGTTTGTTTGTTTCTTTCCGTTCTCTTAATTTCGGTTGCAAAATAAATAGACACACCCCGCTTCTTGTTATTATTTCATCAAAATTACCAGCATTAACAAATGTTATACACAAATTACTATGGGCATTGCAGATTATTCCAAACAACAATTAAAAACTGTAAGGTTCCCCATTCGAAGAGCACTGGTCTAAACCGCATCCAAGTGACTACGCTCACTTGCTGCAACATACAAGTCAAACAGCACTACTACACTATGTCGGCTACTGCCACCGGTAATTGTGCTGTAACAAACGTAACCTACAATGAGAATAAGTATTATGTCGTCACGTGAACTGTTTATCTCGAGGTACCTGCGCCGACGCCAGTGACTACGTCATCAGATCGTTGTTATGTGCCCACCTTGCTTGTTGGTTCCGTAGCTGTGCAGTGTTAAAGTTTGACAAGTTTTACCACTCAAGCTTCTTCTAAACCAAGTTTAGACTTGTTTACTCAAATCTGCGTAGGCCTATGCGAAAGTGATTGATTTACGCCAGGGATGTGCAACATTTTTTGTCGGTGGCCCATTAAACCAACTCCAGACATCAAGCTGGGCCCCACGAAAAATTTAGTTTTTTAACATAAACCGTCGGATTGAAATTTTCATGTATGATGGGAAAAATTAAAGTGTTGGCAAGGGCCACACTAAATGGCTTGGCGGACCGAGTTTTGGCCCGCGGGCGGCCTGTTGCACACCCCTGATTTACGCAATATGGTCCTGTGAAGCATTAGGTTCATTGCAAATCGATATTGCATCCCCCCAACCAAATTAGCCTGTGTCCGCTACTGCCCTACATCCTCAGTTTAAACAATCCCATGGACAAAAGTTTACAGAACAAATTTACACATCAACTCCACGTCTCAAACTGCGACTTGATAAAATCATTTCATTTTTCTCTTGTGCAATTTATGGAGTTGGTGAAGCAGGGGTTATGTGAATAACAGATTTTATACCAGCGTGATTAGGACGTGCACGTAGCACTGACAATGCAGAACGGTGAACAGGATCCTTGTTCCACTGTAACAGCAACTGGAAATTTTAAAATATTGTATAGCTGACCGCATGCAATTAGCTAACTGGGAGCATGTGTACTCCAAGCACACAAGAGGAGAAACTTATTGCATTAGGATTTTATCTTTTCAGGTCGGGGACACATTGGCTTTGTCGGTCAGCACGCCTACTCATTTACACAAAATAGGGCTTCTGAAAGAGATCGACGACGATTACGAAGCTGACATCAATTACTTAATGAAACAAGCACTTGACAAAATTGCTTTCCTGCCATTTGGATATATGATTGACAAATGGAGGTGGAGCGTCTTTAATGGTGCCACCACTAAGCAGGACTACCAGCAACATTGGGATGATCTCAGGTCAGGGAATTTACTTGCTATCTTTGGCCGATAATATTTTGAAGTCACGATCGTGGCTTCTGCGAGCCTTGAAGTGTTTAAAATGCGAGACGAAAAGGTTCAATCAACAAATTGTTTTCAAACAATTTACAAACTTTTCAGTTATGCTATTTTAAGTAAACATTGGCAAAATGCCGTGACGCACGTAGTACAAAAGACAAAAACAAACACATCACTTACACACAAATCCATTTCTTCTTCGGCCAAGACTACAAATTCCGGCATTTAAGCGATTGGTATTAGCGAAATTCTGTTTCTAAACTCGTTCGATTTACTCTTATCGCTATCTTTGAACTCAAGCAACAACAAATGATAATAACGTGCTTGGAAATTTTTGTTTTCAAAACTAAGCTGTCTATTTTATAAACAATGGAACTTACTGGTGAACCACGCATTTAATCACCTCTTTTATCATTTTACCTCAATTTCTTTTGTTAATATGTTTCCAAATGGGGCCCTGCTTCAAGTTTTTTTAACGCAAAAATGTTAGACACAGTTTGTCATGATAGCAAATTCAAATTGCTTATGTAAGCTTGATGCCACAGCTGATTTTTACTATGCACTCAACCAGGGACGGAGTTTAAAGGGAGGACACGTCCCTCCAACTTTTGGACAGGTGACATATTATCTTTTGCCCCCCAATATTCAGCGACAAAAGCAATGTAGGCCTAGTTGTGCAAATATCATGGTTACATTATTGTTGGAAATATTGCCCATGCATAAAGCCAGAGAATAAATAAAAAGTGAACATTATCACTGGATTATCTGTAGGTACAGTATACAGACACCATGTTAACTGAATTGTCATGATTGTTGAAAATTGTGTTGGTAAATTTGAATTGCCGAATCGGTGTGCACATAAACTTCGCTCAGCCACGACTTCCTGCGCTGGTCCAGGCCCGTAACCAGGGGGGCAAAGGGGACGAAGCCCCTCTACAAAAATTTTTGCCCCCTTAGAAAAATGTGTTGGGCATAATTGAAAACTATTGGATATAGTTCAAAAATTTGGGCCCCTCTCAGAAAACTCTTCCCCACCCCAGACTGGTTACGGGCCTGCGCTGGTCTGGAGCCTGCAATCAGAATACTGTTGCCACCAGGCACGTAGCCCTGTAGGCAACTGGGGCAATGACCCTCAATTCCAGTGTTTTGAGGTAAATAAAATATTTGAAGTATAAGCCAAAGAAATACATTAGTGCAAATCAACGAAACTGCCTCAAGGAACCTATCCTACTTCAGAATTTAGTCGAATACAAACATGTATCTGACCTTTTGCAATCAATGACCGCAAGTAAAAACAATTGGAGTAACGCTTTTCGCAGCTGTTTTTGGCGCACCAGTGCTGTATCCCATTATTGGTTATGTAAGCTTCATTTCAATACCATCGCAAATTCCTTTCTGATAACCGTGGGCGTTAAAAATATTACCTAACCTTGTTTCCAGTGTCAGGGTGGCCTTAAATCAATGTCGTAGATTTTTGTTTTTGCACAGTTCTAAAACTACATGCGTGAATATGGCGGTGATATAAATTTTATATGTCTTGAAGCTCAAACTTTGGCTAAAAAGCGATTCAATTTCAAAATCTTCTCCATTGTGCCATAGTCACTGTTTAGCAACAATAGCATTCAATCTAGAGTAAAAATGACAGAAAATAAAAAAATCTGAACGTTTCAGTCAACAAATGATATGCTTGTAGGGTGCCGGGCCCTGAAATTCCAAAATGTAGACAAGCTCAGAGCTATCCTATTTAGCTTGATCCGCTCTGAGCAGTGGTGTAGGAGGCGGCAGTGCAGGGGGAACAAGATCAACCCTAAAAGTGGGATTGTCAAAAATTTTGGCAAAATCCCTGAAAATTTGGGCAAAATATGTGGAAATCCTGGCAAAATCTTTAAAAATCCGGGCAAAATCCCTAAATATCTAGGCAAAATCACTGAAATCCCTGACAAAACAGGCGCTCAACGTTGTCAGTTAATGAACACTTTTTTCACACCAAAAAAAGGACTTCGTGATCTTTGTGGGAGAAAATTTGTAGGCAAAAAGTGGAACAAAAACTTTTCGAACACGTTTGGGGAATTCGACCAAAAATCTTTAACACCCCCCAAAATTTGCCTGTTGCAACACCTGCGGCTTTGAGCTTGTCTACATTTTGGAAATTCGATGCCGAACATCTCTATGAAGCATATCCCACTTTCCGACAAGCTTAAAGGAGGCATAATTGCAGCTTTATACAAAAACATCTTTGATTGAAGTGAGATTTGAAATCTTTTGTTAAAGTGAGCTTCTAATTACAGCACAAGCAACCAAGTCAGTAGTGCCTTGGCTGCTTTCTTGAATACCTCGCCATAAACAAATATGTTAATATCATAATGAGTCGGAAACTCAGTTTTATGCGGTTGTGCACTGCAAAGCCGAGTTAAAATCTTTCAATATCTCAATATTTTTGCTAAAAAAATATCAAATGAATCTATCTATTCAAGTATAAGGAGATATGCTAGACCAGGGTTCACCAACCTTTTATGTAACTGAGAGCTACTTCTTGGGTACCGATTAACGCTACGGGCTACTAGCTTGATACACACTTTTGAAATTAAATGTTGTCATTAATGATGTTAATTTATGTGACGATACTCATCATCTTAATGCTATTTTCAAAACAAGCCCGCGGGCGATCAACGTGGTGCTTGCGGGCGACCTGGTGCCCGCGGGCACCTTGTTGGTGACCTCTGGCCAGACAAAGATTTTGCACATCTGTGTTTAAAACAAAGGAGTTTATGGCGGATTTTATTGCAGGAAAACCGCGATGTTCAGTAGTTAATGTCAGTTAATCAAAGAAGAAAATATATCAGCGTTAATAAAACAAGTACGGCGTGTGCAGCTTACCATAGAGTGCAGCTGTGGATGTCAAAGGTGTTTCAATTACGCGACAAAAAAGGTGATCATCTAATCCGAAAAAAAGCAAAAAGCTATAATTCGCTCATCCTTTTGAACTTAGGTAATACACAGTGCTACAAAAATTGCCATCAGGTTCAAATTCGTTACTGAAAAGAAAAAAATCATTCAGAATTTCTGCTCCCTAATCGGAAGATCAGTGTTGAAAACACCACATTTACAGCTTTTTAAATTAACACCTGGTAGTAAAACAGAGTTCATGATTGGCAGCACCAAGGATGTTTGTATCCATAAAACTAGCAGTCCGATTCCTTCCCATGCATAACTGAGATTTTTTAAACTTTGCAAATGAACAAAATAGGAAGAGGACATCAACCAAAGAAACATATTTTATTCTGCTAAGCAGGAAGCAGAACACCGCTATCACTAAAAGGCATACGAAATAAATATTGCTAGAAGTTAAGAACAAAAATATTTCTATGTAAATGCAGGCTAACCAGTTTGGAACAAAAGGTTCCTCCCTAAATTATCCACGCAGGTGGACAACAAGCAACAAAGCTGCAAGTCAATCTACCCTGCTACTTCATATGACTTTTTACAAGCATCACGGCAGTACGGATCAAGGATTGAAAAATACCCCAAAGAAAAATTGATCACATCACATTAAGCAATAAGTATGACGTTAGAATAAACCAAATTATGTGGTCGTGATTAGATTTACTGTAACGAGTTTCCATGACCTTGGTGTGCTCCGACCTGTCTTATCTTCCTGCGCTCAAATATAAAAACTTATTGCTTGTTCTGTCATGCCTTCTAGCGTTTGACTGCTCCACTGCAACAAGACTTGTAACATTTCCGCAAAAAATACTTGGGTAATTTTGCACAAGATTTCACCATACTTCTATTATTTTAGGATAAAAGTAAGGCTTTCCCAGTCAACTCTGTCGCATTACTTTGAGCATTATATATTTTATGTGAAATAATACCTTTCGTGATGAATTCTATCTTTTGCGATAGATGCTACCTTAAGTGATCGATGATATCTTTAGGTTATACTTGTGATAACTATTGTCTTTAAAAAGCAAACTTTTTGTGCAGGCTGAAGTACCAAGGCATCACACCACCAGTGAAACGAGACAACGTTACAGACTTCGACCCTGGTGCGAAATTTCACATTCCAGCAAACACGCCTTACATTCGGTACCACGATCGCAGACAGTTTTTTAGCGTTGTTTCGTGATATTTTTCTTTACAGTTTAGGATGGCAGTACAATTTTTACCCGTGGCTTGCGAATTCTTTTTCATTTTTTCCACTCCATACCACTTTGCTTCAGTAACTTCAATTTTTGCAAAATCAACCCAAAATCTCAAGACCCCAAATTTTGGCAAATTAAATAACTTTTTATAAGTTCAAACTGTATGGCACAAATATCAAACCATTCCCATACATCACCTACTTATATTTGCGTTATTGGTAAAAGTGAAAATGAAACAAAATGTCAAAGGAAAGCGGATTTAAATTTTTCAGAGATTTGTGCCAAAAGTGAGGTGGGTCTTATATGAAACGTCTGCATTCCTCACCCATATTCAGCTGAAAGAAGGCGTTGGACTTAAGCAAAGTTCAATTCAAACGGCTTTTCCTCCAATTAACTTACCATCTAAAAACATTCCTGTTCTTTCTGAATTTGCGTGCGATTATCTGAAAGTTTGAACGGGCTCGTCCCCAAAGTACAGAAAAAAGCTTTATTAAAACTCGTTTGTACTCTCTTTGAAGTGTCACGCGGGGTCAGCGGCGCTTATCTCCCTCTGATTGCCGAGGGGACTATGGGCTAATTTAGTATCAAATGCTGACCCTCAACTGCATCCCACGAACACGACGCATGGGTTAACTGCAAATGCCGGTGGTCAAGTCTTCGGTACGACCGGATCGGAAATCGAACTTGGACAATAAGTTCAGTTTCAGGTCTACGTGCTCAACACACTGTATCATTTAGACCAGGAGTTCTGTCCAAAGTGCAGCCCACGGGCTTATTTCATAAAGCCCGCGGTTTGGTTTTAGATTGTGTAGCATATGGCCCACCATATCGGAGAGACGCGGTTTTTGCTGTTTTAGACTTTTCCTGTTGTTTGTTGATGTGCTGCGAGCGAATATGGTGAGTAAGAAAGCCGTCACAAAGGAGTATTCCTATTTTGATTTAAACAAACCTTTTAATGAATAAATAGGCGAAATATTATGTTCAAGTTTTTTCTCCTAAGTGTTTAACCATGCTGTTGTGGAAAAAGGTGTTTAAACAAACGGATGAAGTTATTGGCTTTATATATACCTCAGTTTTATAAAAAGGCGTCTATTGTGCAGATACTTTGTCAGCTTCGTAATTCAATTCCAGTTTTATGAAGCCATGTGCAAAGAAGCCAATCACCAAGGGAATCTATATAAATGCGATTTTTACAAGTCTCTTAAAGCTGGAAGCAAACTTGAGTAAGAACATCAAATGAATGAATTGCTAAATTGAAACTCCTAATCAAATCAATGTAATCAAAACAACAGTACTATCCTGCTATTAAAATAACTACATCAGAATCCACACGAACCTGGACTTGCTTCATGCAAAGCTACCGCAATAATAGTCGTTTTTGGTAAATTAGTTTATTACGTGGTTAAAATTATGTTCAGTGTTGTATTAATTCTTTGTCGCGGATCGCAACACGACCTTAGGTGCTTATTTACCACAAAGCGCAATATGCACGCAGAAACATGCTTCGGATGGGATCAAGCAAACCATGGCAAGAAGCGATGGAAGCCATCACTGGAGGTCGTAAAATGAGCGTGGGGTCACTAGTTACATACTTCCAACCTATACTAAAATGGTTGAAGAACAAAAATGCTGAGAATGGCGACGTATTAGGATGGTCGGAATAAAATTGGAAACCAAATGCGTGCGCAGTGATTTTTGTGATTGAAACTACTGTAAGCCTGCGGTTGACTCAGTTTTCATGGAGCAGTATCAGTTTATCTGGGAGCAACTATAAACACACATTAAATCATTCACCACAGAAAACAAGCCACATAGAACAGCGTTTATTGTGTTCGCAGGACATCTGAAATAACCGTACGGTTTTCTAGGCAGATGCCCTGATGAATAACAGAGAGAAAAAACAAGACCAGCTAAATCGTACATTTCAATAAAGTTCCAGGCTAATAATGTTATTTTATTTTAAAATGTAGCACGTCATGCATTGCCAGAGCAGATCTGGAAAACAACATCAGCTCTTTCATAATTAACAATTTTGTATTTGTGGTTGTAATGTTTTGGAAGAAATCATATATTTGCCTTACTGATTCTCAACGATGATATCATTGCTCTTCATGAAGTTTATGTTTCAATTTAGTAACAGATAGGTAATAATTTGGTATTGAACGAATTATTGGTTGTATGGCAGAACAAATTCCTATTCCTGTGTATGTAAATGACTTTTGAGCTATTTTTAATCTAGTCCGAAGCATCCCATATTAATAACTTGATCGTTGTCTTGTATGATAAGAATGGATGTTTCGATTTTTGTAAAAAGTTCTGTAAATTGTTTGGGAACAATCTAAAATTAATATTATATATTAATTTGCCGATTTCTAGTTTGAAGATACTATCTATATTAAGTATTTGGGCATCTTTGTGCAATGTGCATACGTTAGAGTTAATTTGCTAAATGTCATAATTCTTAATTGTGAATAACATTCAAGGTGTTGAGTGTAGCAAAGATGATGATCACCAGCTGGTAATGGCATGTCGAAGATGTGAATATGCTAAGGTACACATTAATAACAAAACATTACACAGTATATTACATTACAAACATTACACAGTATATCTTCCAAAACATTACACAGTATATTACACTGTTTTCAAGGTTCTGAATGGAATATAGTGCCTGAGTTTACAGATTATACCTGATGCTTTCGAAACTTGTTTTTTAACCAGAGTTACAGGTTTCCAGATTAATTTATCATCAATTATAACTCCAAAGTGCTTGACACATCCAGTTCTTGCAAGCTGGTAGTTGTTAATTTGAACATTGAAATTTGTGTCTATAGATTTTTTTGTTTTGCAAATAACATGTACTGGTTTGACTGTAATTCAAAGATAATCTATTGTACTTCAGCAAGCTGTCCGCACTTTGAAGTTCTTGGTTTATTTTTATTGTGAGTTAGTACATTAAGTTCGCTGATAGTGAGACAACAGTATCATCAGCAAAAAATGGTTTTAAAATTTGATACAAGTGGTAAATCATTTACATACAACAGGAACAGGAGAGGCCCTAATTTAGAGCCATGTGGCACGCCACAGGTAAATTTAACCATTTAAGATCTACTATCATTTACAACTACACAGTGCGAACGGTTTTCTAAATGTTTTTTTCAGTAATAACAGAGGTAAACCCTTTATTCCATATTGAGTTTTAATTTATGAAGAAGTATATCATGATTAATTGCATCAAAAGCTTTGAAAAGATCTAAAAATATAGAACAAGTTACTAAACCTTTGTATTTTGTGTAAAAAAAAATTTGTCAATCGTTAATGGCCAATTCTGTAGAGTCTACAGAACCCTCTCCTGAAACCATACTGGCAGGCTTTCAAACAGTGGCGATTCTGGAATTAAAAAAGTGGGGGATCTCTGCGGGGCCAAGAAAAAAGTAGGGAGGCATATCTTGCATGGTGATTTTTCGTTCTTTTGAAGATTAAGTTGCTATGATTAACCCTGTCAAACCCAATACAGGCTTGTGAATATCGTTAGATATGAACTGGCGTCATTATTCACTAGAGACACCGAAACGCCACTGCAGATGCCATTACACAAGTGTACTGCTATGCCAAGTATTCTGTGCTAACCATGCAACTTTCACAGCGCTGCACATATAAAACAAAACACCATTTTCCGAACACAATTGTGCTGACCCCACATGAACGAAAACAGCTCCACGAAAGTGAATACAATTCACATGAAAGCGAAATGGTTCCACTTCCAACCATTTATTCCATATTAACACAGAAACAAGTAGGCTGTTGATAACCAACTAGTTTCGTAAAAATATTGTTACTACAAAACACATAAAAATAAGCCAACGGATTGGGGACTACTGACTAATCCGTTTTTGTGGAAGCTTGGAAGTGTATAGACATTTTGTGATTGTGGTGTAACCACAATTTGCGAGTGTAATGCCCATCTGCAGCGTGGATAGAGTGAGGACTATTCAATGCAGTTAACTTCAGAGAGGTTTCGGCACCAGTGGCACCTCAGGTAACATAGCAGCGCCGCAGTAGGAATGTATGTATCGGTTTTAGGGGCGTGTACCTGATAGCAAAACGTAACAGCAGGCGTGAAACTTATTTTGCAGAATATTCCCAACAAAGTTGTTCATTTTAATACTCACACTGAATTTTCCTCTAACTGATCTTCAAAAGCTGACTTTTCAACTCTGCGTTGGTTAATGACTGTCTTGCCACAAGCGAAACACGCACTAACTCTGAAATGATTCAGACAAATAGACAATGAACAATATGATTCTCATACAGATCCCTGCACAGTATACGTTTGAATTTTGTATCATCATCACCTCAATGTAACTAATCCTTCGATTGTCATGTCGACTGTCAAATTCATCAACGAAATCATCTAAATCTATTTTTCAGCTTGTACCTTTCACCTGAAAGTGGATTAGTGTTACCCAATCTTTCACTGGTTATGGAATTTCTGGGAAATGTTTTCACTACTTTCATTTTTGAAAATCTTTTCTCGCATGAAGCGCTGATGATGGGAAGAGTTACAGCCAGTGGTGGGTTTAGGTTTGGGCGGCCTGAGGCAAGACCAAAAAGAATGACCCTCTGATGGCGTCATCATGCTCAGCCAACCGTGATAGGCACTTTTGATCAAGCCTAAGATAAGGCCACTGAAGGATACGCTCCTGAGACTATGGCATGACAGACGTAGCAGGAGAGAATGCAAAAGTGTTCATGATACACAACTTTGAAAACACTGAAAGTTGGGAAGACAAGGCTGGCAATACATAAAAGTTAGGCAATTCCAAGTTGGCATCGCTCCCACTTCTTTATTGTTGCGCCCCATTGCTCAGCATTCACCATCAATAAACTGCAAAATTTACCCCTTTGAAAATTTCACACTTCCCTTTTTGAAGAAATACTTGGTAGTTGGTAGCCTGCATTTATTCACATTCATGGCTTCATGGGTATCCATGAAACTAGACAACAAGCAAGAAGATTCAAAACACTATTTGTTTCGAATTTCATCCTTTTAACTGCAAGAACATAGCATGCAAAAGCATCCAACTTCAGACTTGTTTTGGAAAACTTTGAGTTTGGATGAGTCAAGGCTGCCCTCATCTTGTATTGACACGGCTTGTTTGAAAAATATTCAAAAGAAGGAAATAATTCAACATATACCTTATCGCAAACATTTCTGCTGCAGCAAGCAGCCTACACAATTGATTGAATCTGTGCTAAGAAAAAATAGTTCAAGTTGTACTGGCTAAGAGCTGCCAAAATCCTTTAGCATCATCTACCAAGTCTACCTTAAACCAACCATTTACTAGTCAAGCTTCAAATAGCCTGTGATTTCATGCATAGGGTAGATTCAAACCTCCTGAAATATCTGTAGAAAAAATGAGTACTCATATTGATCAAAAAATAGCATTTCTGCTACCTGATAAGAAGCATGAATGTAGCCTTGCTTATTAACAGTTTTTGCAGCACAACAGCAATAATACAAAATTACTTTGTAAACTAAAAAGAAAATGTCCTATGTATTAAAAGATGTAGTGTGGTCTCTGCTAGAAAATTACCTGTTGTCTTATTTTCTGATGGAAATGTTCACTAAGGTACAACATCACAAGAAATTAGAAATTTGTCTAATTTTTTCAATTCAGAGACCTAAAAAAGAAATCCTTGGATAAAAATATGTTTCTAAAATGTTCTATTCAACAACTTCATTTTTACAAAACTTGAGTTTTTGTACATGGCACATTTTCCTTTTTCCTTCTTTTTGCTGATCCACTTGGATACTTTCTGTTCAACTGTCGCATTTTCATAAATTATCAATAAACCAAGTACTTCAATCTCTAAAAATCATAATTTGGTACAACAAAAATATCATTTGGTATAAATATTTGCTCTTATTTGATAGAGTCTTCTCAGAACTTTTTGGAAGAAACTTTAACAAACAATTTTTTAGGTATAGAAGTTGGTTTGAAACTTTTCTTTATTTGCTTATTGGAGATGGTGGTGGGGCTCCTTTGAAAATATAGTACTAACACATTACAGTTGCTGTCAGAGGGCCCTTTTAAAGGAAGGTACTTACACATTACAATTGCTGTTTGTGTCCCTTTGAAAGCATAGCACTTGCACATTACACTTGCTGGTGGGGGCCCCTTTGAAGGCAAGGTACTTACACATTACAATTGCTGTTTGGGGCACCTGTGCAATCATAGTACTTGCACATTGCTGTTCTTGCTGGTGGCCCCTTTGAAAGCAAGGTGCTTACACATTGCAATTGTTGTTGGGGGCCCGTTTAAAGCAAGGTACTTATACATTACGGTTGCTGTTGGGGGCCCCTTTGAAAGCAGAGTACATACACATTACGGTTGCTGTTGGGGGCCCCTTTGAAAGCAGAGTACCTACTCATTAGTCTATTTCAGGGGCCCCTTCAACGAAGTTTCAAAGTAGAGTACTTACACAATTCTGTGGTTCTTGGGGGCCAGATTACCTTCAAATTGCAGTTGCTGTTGGGAGCCCCTTTGAAAGCAAAGTACCTACAGGTTAGTTTCTGTAGGGGGGGGGGCTTTGAAAGTAGAGTACTTACTTATGATCTGCGTTGTAGTACATTATATGAGTGGATAATAGCTTTTTCACCAAAGTAAGGAAAATTTACACGCGTAACACCTCAAGGGGGTCCCCAAGAAGGGGGGTCCCGAGGCAAGTGCCTCGCTCGCCTCCCCTTAAACACACCACTGGTTACAGCTACCAGTAACAATCAAACGCAGCTTTTTAAGTCGCTGTAAATTAAAACAATTGTTTGAGCAATATAGTCAGCTTCGACCCCATCCGAAGCAAATTATTTGCCAAAGTTTATTTCATATTTTAAATCATTTTTACTAAATGAATATGATTTGCGAATTCTTTCAAGTGTTTTTCTGATAGAAATATTTGACCTCCAGGGCAATGAGCTGAAATACGCGAAATAATTTGCTTCTGAATCATTATAGAAAATCCATACGAAATTCTATGAGGTTGCAGGGCATGTGTGGGTAGAGTTGAAACCGTAGTCACGAACCACTTGTAGCGATTTCTCGCTACTGGCTATGGCCGGGTCGGAAAGACCAGATCGTCAGGCTGATTCCGCACTTACTTACGAACCCGCAGCTGGGCAACGGATCTGTCTGCGGCCAAATACTGAACCGATCCTGAGAAATCCTACCTGTTGAGCGCAACTTTAAGGAACCCCTTTGGTTCACACACTGCTGCCTAACACGTGCTAGTCTGCACCCACGCATTTCGGAAACTGAAACTAAAACGATGTTTTCGAACGACAGAAACACAGAAGCGTTCAACAACTGTTCACACGTGTGATCTCAAAATTTGGCAACAGAACAATGGCAATCCTCTGTAAACCAAGTACAAAGCTCGCAGAGGTGGGTTGAACCCAATCAACGCAGTGTCCCGAATCAATGTACAGTGGCGTAACAAAGGGGGGGCAAAGAGGGACATCTGCCCCCGTTCGCAGAATTTTGGGGGCGCCAAATTAAGGTCGGAACGTTATGTAATTATTACGAAATATGAAATGACAACGGATGTTAATAATGGCGATTTCCAAATTGTTGAAAGTCATAAGTCGCTGGTACCCAGTTATCAAATTTCATCAAGACCACCAAGGTTAGCAAAGTGAGCAATTGCAAACCTTAAAAGACATTTTAAGGCGTAGCTTAATGTGTCGCCAGCAATTAGCTCCCGCGTGTAGTTTGACTCACACACGCGTCACAATGCTTTCAGATAACTAGGGTTGTGAACTCGTGTGATATTGTTTCGTCACAATGGGACGGGAATCCAACGCTGGCGGTGCATGCAGCATGCTACAGCGCATCATGCTTTCAGAGCAGCGATGAAACTTACAGCATACGTTGACAGAGCTGCAACAACAAATCTAATGTTTAGCAAAATTTTGAGCTTTGATGGCTTAGCAAACTTCATGTTGAAATGGATTTGATGTGGTTCTGAAGGTAATTTTAGTGATTTTTATTTGTGGGACATTTAAAAATATTCTGACTACTTTAGAAACATTCTAATTCGAACTGTGCAACAGCGATGTGTATACTAGTTGCAATTGTGAAATTTTCACTTACTGCTGCATGTGCTTTATAATAATTCGACCTTTAAACTGAACATCTCCACGGACATGATTTTCGAATTTCAGGTTATAAAACTGCTAACCCACACCTTTTCACGTAGCGTCACTGGTCTTAGATATATGCTAGGTTAATATATATATATATATATGTGCGTGTGTGACCAGCGCTGGATGTTACAGGAAACGAACGCAGCGGTCGCCTCGGGCCTCTTCTTTTTCAGAGATGCCGTGCGGCCACCATTTTTGAATTTAACATTAGTTCCTGCATTGTTTTTTTTATCAGAAAACGTATGAACCACTCTGAAGCTTCATTGAACAGGCCTTTACGCATGTCATATGTTTTTCAAAAGAAGGCAAAAACTATGTGCGCCAAAAGGGAGCCCTCAGCAAATTGTTCTGGGTCCTTTTCTGCGAGTTTCCCTCGGCCCCTAAATTGTAATATCCACCCTCGCATGTGACATATTTATATTAAATTAGTTTTTTGACGAAATAATCGATAAACTTGCAGCAGTAAAGGCAAGAAAACTTTGCCTTTAAAGTTAGCTCATAAGTAAAGCATTGCATCGTATTATGTTTCTTATTTTCTGTTAACTTTTCAGGATACTATATCTAAAGAAATGCTTAAGACAGCTATCAGAGATGTAGACCTAAACTTCGAGACCGAGACAGGCTTCACCAAACATTCGGAGACTCGAGACTTGAAAATTTGTGGATGATTCTAAAATTTACTGAAAATTTTTGTAAAGGCTTGTGACCGACACCTGCATCCTTCAGACCGAGACAAGAACTGAAACCTTCGAGACTCACAAAAATGGGTCTCGAGACGAGACAGAGTCTCGAGAAATCATCACTGATAGCTATGTCCAACCGACATTTTTTCTGAGCCGAAAATTATGTTAGTATCTTAGCCTAGGCCTCATATTGAATGACATATCAATGAGGGCCGCACATTTCATGGCTTACTTCAATCTTAACAAATTAAATTTGGTTTAAGCCAATGTACTGAAAGCGTTGGAATCCTAGCTGCAATGGTAACGACTACTTGGAACCTTTAACCACTCCGTAAGTTTGATTTCATAGACAAGTTTGTCGTCAAAGAAATAAACGTAGAAATCAGGAAAATAGTAAAAAGTTTAGCACTAAGATGACAGTTGGCATATGGAAATTTCCCAGCATGCAGTACAGACGTGATAAAATGCCACTGAGGGGCACCTGCATGAAATATGTCAATTTCAAGATATAAAAATGTGGACACGTGATCAGTATGTAGGATAGGCAACTTATACCACAGCAAAAGCCTAAACTGGGCCCCAAAAAACCTTGGATTGGGTCGCATGCGCCCTGCGAGTCGGACATAATTGTTTTAGGATTTTGTATTTGTCTCGTGTAGTTTGTATAAAATCATTTGCCATCAGGTTTTCATATGGGTTTTTCTCTTTGTCCTTCTCTTTTATGTATTCGTGATTCTGCCCTCAGTAATCCCTTTCAAACGTTCTAAAACTCCAAACTTTGGGAGTGCATGCTGCATAACCTCCTATAGCGCGCATCTGCGGTGAATGTGAACAGACCTGGCAGTGTCGAGGGAGGGTAATAACAAGCAAGTACACTGTGTCCGCGATTTTTCAAAAGCTCGTACGAACCCGCGCTTAATAAAACAAGGTGCAACTCTGATCAGTTTCATGCTGTGTCATTAAGAACAATTTTGTGCCCGCAAAATTTGTCGTTATATTTATGCAGACTTTTGCAGATGATCAAGCAACATTTTGCCTCGTTCTGCATTTTGTTTCACGAATCGCTACAGTTCGAATGTATTATCGCAAAGTGGAACGCCGCAATACAACGGTTTGAATGTTCAATCGTAAACAAAATTTCAAAGTGCGAAACGATTTTACTATAGCTAAGGATTTTCCAAGATTCAAAGGTCTTGACGTCACAGTCATGAAGGTTTTCAGGTGGGCTGAGAAACAACTATATGCGGGCCCGAATCAGCTT
>Ga0210059_1007670_pt1 | contig 17105 bp, 7 predicted proteins | sample Ectturendosymbi2_FD_188042 | JGI IMG/M metagenome (GOLD analysis project Ga0210059, IMG submission 188042) | Ecteinascidia turbinata endosymbiont from Florida, USA - Sample 2 (SPAdes) (version 2) | ecosystem: Host-associated > Tunicates > Ascidians > Unclassified | place: Key West, Florida...
GTTATGATTCCGTTTTTTTGTATGTACAATTGGTCTCCATATCGAGTGACCACATTGTTCAGGAAAATTTTGTTCAGTTCGACGATGATTTTACGGGCCTCGGCGCTGTAGTCGGAATGCTTCTCCAATGCACATTCAAGAGCTTTTGTCACAGTGTCTCTATACAAGCTTTGAGTAAAGAGCTTTCGCATCTGCTGCTACAATGTAAAACACTGGTTGTTACATCTGTTAAGCGTGACGTTTTTCTTCGCGTCATCAAAATGTTCAGGACGAAAGCAGGCCTGTAGCACAAAGCACCTTAGGCAAACGCCAGCAGGTCATTCGTGATACCTTAACTTGGGTGTTAACTAAAGCGGAAGTAATTAAAATTTCTTTCTTTCTGATCTGACATGCCTGCCACCTTATTCCGTTTGGTGTCTGCTTCGATATAATTTGGCCAATAACGGTTGCTGAAGCGAATTTTCTTTATCAAAAATGACCAGTACTTGTCCTGTAAACACCAGGAACTGAAATAGTTGTGCGTATAGTTCTCACGGAATGGTGCAAGAAACTATTTTTACCTGCAACAAAGTTTTAAAATCCAAAGTATAGTTTAGATCAAGATTCAGCTCGGATAAATTCAACCGCTTTTTGGGAGCAGCAGAGTAATGCTTTTCTATGTAGTTTACAGCCTCTGCACAATACGGTTTGAATTTGCCGTGGTCATTGATCCACTTCCAAACTACTCCCTGGGCAAGAGGAGAGTCAGCAGATAATTCCAACCGGCGTATTGGATATTCTCTGCCTGTTGAAGTACAATGGAGGTTAATTTGTGCTTGGTATACTTCTTGTGGGCGGATTATTTTATTAACAAATCCAATCTTAACAACATCAAGTATTAGTTTAGTTCTAGTTTCAATCTCATTTTGAAAGCCTTGTTCATTCACATCGTTCTCTTGTCTAATCGCCCAATTTTCTAGGTTAGTAAAACAACCTTTCAAAGATGACAGGATTAGCAAACAACTGACACTAAGATAAGCTGATGTATGCTTGTGAGTTTAATACAATTTCGCCTACAAGATAGAAAACAGCAACTTACTGAAATAAGCTACAGAAATCAAAGATACAGCACGTTATAAGACCTTTAAGAAATGTTACTGGACACATTTACCATCCAGTTTGACTCAAGCCAGGGGTGGCCAAACTACGATCCGCATCCAGCCCATCAAATACCTCGTACATTTTTTGTCAGATGCCAATTTACAAGCAATTATGAAAGTTTCAACTACATTCAAGTTTTACTCCAGACTTTAAAAGGCTTGTTCAAAACTGTGAACAGCTGCATTTATCTTGCTGATGTATAAAACTTTATTAAATATAATTGCAAACACAATGGTGTGATTTTATTGTTGTTATGATTATACATACTACAATGCATTTTAACAACCTATTTTTGCATAGATTATGATTATGTAAATCGCACTGTATCCAGTCCTCCAGTGGTCAGGCAGACCCGAATTCGGTCCTCAGTTCAAAAAGTTCGGCTACCCCTGATATAGGTGAGACTGCAACTAAATAGCTTGAAGTCCCAGACCACTGACCAAGTAAAAAAACTATTGTGATGAACAGTAACATGACAAAAAACATTTGCAATTGTTACCATTTCACCATGACTGCAGACATTCTGATAGGACTATGTCAATTCATGCATTTTCATACCCGCTTCTCTGCTGGGGAGGGTTGCTGAGCAGCACCTAGGAAGACTCTAAATGTTTCATGGTCAACAGCAATCTCAGTTATAGTTCTGCTGTCTTCGCATCAATTAAAAGGTCCAGGTTTTGTGTTAGCTTTTGAGAAATCAGCCGATTGGACTTTGCTTTAATCTTTCTGCAATGATTCAAATCTGCACAGATCTAAATTCAAGTAAATTCTCTCCACAATGGGCATAAGAAAGGAATCGATTAGCGAATTTTTTAAATAAGAAAGTGATTTCACATAAAACTATGCATTCTCAGTTCCAAAACCTGCAAGCTATGCTTACAGGTGTAAAGTGGAAAGGCTGACATAAGTGCAGAAAAGGCTAAAATGAGACTAAAATGAATGAATGAAACTCAAGCTGTGATAATTAAAAACTAGAAATTAAGCCTATTCCAAAAATTTGATTTTATTGGAATATCGAAACTGACATCAAAGCTCAACCAACACAACAAACCTAATAAAACCCCAAACAAGATGTTGTGACTAAAAATGTGGGTAGAATGTGTGAATTGGCATGCGTTATGATTGCAATGAAACTCTAGAGAGCACATTTAAACCCTGTGATGGCAGTAGGCAACAATGCTGGCACACTGGGCAGCAAAAAAGTTTAAATAACGTTAAGAGAAACAGTGCAAAAAGTAGCAAGAATCATGTCACATGGGTGAGGATCATGTCCTGAATATTAATTTGCACATCAAGTTGTTGATATTACTTATCTTCACAGATATCCAGGGAGTAAAGGTTTGTTTATTCCACGAAGGTAACAATGTAAGCTCCATGTTAAGTTGGCTTATTTACTGTGCCCTGGCTCTTTAAATAGTGCCGCAAAAAAGCCATTATGTGTTATTATCTTCAATATTTTAGGTTGTAAAAAGAACGCAACCAATGTGCTTGTGCCTGTACATTGACAGTCTAAGTTTAGGTTCTGCGTTACCCAACAAAGAATTGCATATTACTCCCAGGGGGTAATTTACCCCCACTTTGGGAACCACTGATCTAGGAATTCTACTTGGCCCATTTGTTCAGCTATGCAAGCTTGGCATTAGTTCCAAACCACTATTGGCAAATGCTGAATTTAGTGTTTGTCAAATGATTAAACCCATTCATTTGACATTTCTCATGCAGTACTCCAAATTATGTCATCAAGGAACCTTCAGAAAAGTTATGTTTCAATTAGCACACTAATAATTGGCTGTAGCATGTAATGCACAGCAATGCTGGCCAATGAGACAGAATGATTATCACTGCTTGGCTCCACACCAAGATGGGACCAAGCAATGTCAGAGATGTAGCCATTGTACCTGATCCTTGGATGACTTCTGGGCTGCTTTACTGTGAGTGTAGCCAGTGCCTGTGTTGCCCATCTTTCCTGGGATATCCTGGACATATGACTGAACCAAAGTACTGCAGCTGGGATCTCTCGATTCAAAGAGGTGGAATGATATTCAGAGCTTAGGAACTTCACAGCTGCACACTTTGTCACAAAGTTTCAGTGTGAACTTGTCAAAAATATTGTATCCCTGCCGCTTGTACTTGGGATAGTATTCTTTTAGTAATTACCCAAAATTCATGACCATAGGTGAGGAATGAGGATAAGAACAAAAACTGAACTGACAGCTTTGTGATGTTTGAAAGTACCCATTTTGTCACCGTAGAGCAATGAAGTTCATGCAGAACTTCATTTGCTTTACACATCTGTGTATCAATGTCCTAGGTATGCCTTCCATCAGTTGTGAATACCAGCCAAGGCACTTGAACATCACCACCTGCAGCCATGTATTGCGGCTCACTTGCAGGGTACACTGCCTTTGATTTCTTGAGAGACATAATACTTCAGTTTTTAGTGTTGATTTTCATTCTGGCCTGACCAAACGCAACTGGAAACCAATGCATTGCATGTGTAAGGCCCTGTTCTGAAGATGCAAGCAGTACCAAATTGTCAGCAAAATTCAAATGGTTGATCTTGCATCTTCCAACAGTGATACCCTTGTTGAATCGGTGGCTGTGACTGTTTATCCAATTCATGTACACTATGAAGAGGAGTGGTGATGGCATACAACCTTGTCAGGGTTTAACACCCACGGTGAACAGTTGTGGCTAAATCTGCCAACATGGACACAAACTTCTGAGCAGGAATACAGTGACTTGATGGCCAGTAACAGGTGGTCCTCAACACCGTACTCCCCCAACTCTTCCCAGAACTTTTCCTTAGGAACACAGTCATACACCTTGTTGAGGTCAACAAAACATGTGGAGAAATCTTTGGCAGACTTCCAAGATTTCTCAAAAATTATCTGGAGAGTGCAAATTTGGTATGTAGTGCAATAGCTGAAATGAAATCCCCACTGGACATCCTCCAGTTGTTCAATTATTTTGCAGCATCCTGTTTCAAGGCACTTGGCATACACTTTTCTAGGGAGGCTACAGATAGAGGTGCCTCAGTAGTTAGTCCTGTCTTCCTTCTTGTTTGCCAATCCTAAGGTGCCCTCCTAGAAAACCAGACCACCTGATACACAGGAGTCAAACAACTCCTTGATTCAAGACTTTGAGCATTTCAGGTCAGATTTCATCACAGCCTGTAGCCTTCAGTGTTTTGAGAGCTAGGAATTTGGCTGCAATAATAGCATTTTCTTCTCCCAAATCCACAATGTGTGTCTACTGTGGTGGGATCATGACTAGGTTTAAATGATCTTTGAAATACTTTCTCCATCTGCCAAGGATGTCCTTCTCATTGCTCAGTAAGACATAATTTGGTCTTTGATAGATCTTGCAGTATGAGATCTTTTGCTGTGAAGGTGCCACAAGGTTCCACGAGGAGCATGTGCTATCGAGGTGCAGATGGGACAGGACGCCCCTGTCTTAACACTTTGAGAGCCAGCGTATGATATATTCATACTTTCATTTCGGCCTAAAAAACAGCAGTTTTCAGTTGCCTCACCAATGCCCTAGCTCCTCCGCCGATTTCGCTAGAGAGCTGTTCAAGGGTTCAAATGGATCGGCCAGTCTAGTAGATTGTACTTGAAAAAAATTTTTTGGTTGGAGGGTGCGGGTTTTTTGTGACTGACATCATAAGTGAAGTAGTTTTGGGGTCATTTTGGCTCATGTTGCCTGGCCTAGGGCCTAACCACTAGGCCAAAGTGTATCGCTGAAGTTTTCATTGGAAGCTAAGCTCGATTCCGAGTCTTTTGAGCCTTTGATCGACTTTCTAGCATTTATGGTTCAAAAGTTATGATCTAAAATAAACAAACTAATTATCTAATTAGTCAAAATTTTTACTAGTTTAGATCATAAATTTTGAACCTGAAACCCCAGCAGGTCATCCAAAGTTTCAAAAGACTCTGATTGTAGCCTAGTTTCCAGTAAACACTTCAGCGAAATGCTACCACCTAACAGTTGGCGCCCAGGGCCAGGCAAAGTGGGCCAAGGTAGCCTAAAAGTCCTCCACTTATGACATCACTCACAAAAAACCCACACCCCCCAAGAAGACTTGCCGTATCTTTTGACGCTTAGAAGACTTGCCGCGTCTTTTGACGCTTCAACCAGGTCCGTAACCCATACAGGAGCGGAGATATTCCCACGCAAAGCCACATGCGTTTAGGCGATTTTTTTTCGAAAATCCCCGAATCCACCTGGGTGCCAAAGTGTTAATGCATGTAGGTAGGGATTTCATCACAATTTTATCATCAGAACACTATTTTAGATGTTAATACCAAACTTAAAGCATGTACTGACATACTATGCATACATAACTTGTCATAAACAGGAACCACTGCTTCAAACTACAGCGTTTCTGATTTGAGAAAATATCAATATATTTAATTTTTAAATCTTCAACAAATTGACAATTAAGTTATAAATTCTTGCCTTTGGTCAAGTTAGTAACCTTCTAGAACATTACAATTCTTTTACCAATTATAAAATATCTTACCTGTTAGTCGGTCAACTTCAACCCAATCAGTAAAATTAAATGCCCTGTCATGTGAAAGGCCGTGCAGTGTCTTGCTTCTTGGTTGTGTTTTATGTTGGTGAAATGCTCTCTCAAGAACATCGCAAAATTCAGGTGTGTACATTTGCCACCCTTCATAAAACTCATTCTGCACTTCCCACACAGCTATTCTACTTTCTTCAGTCATCATGTCAAGTTTAACATATAAGCATTAACATTACCATTACAATAGTGCATTTCACATTATTCATGCCAGCTTTTCAAGCCAGTTGACAATTTTCTAACAGCATGAAAAACAATGAACTTAACTTTCATTGCCGTATGACATTAAAAGGTGGAAGTAAAAAAATAGTTCACTACAAATTTGCTCTCATGAGTTAACTATAGAGTTAAACAACCTGAAATCACTTGCAATGAGGGCCTGCAATTACTTTATTTAACACAAAACATTTCAACTATGGTCAAATTACATTTCTACAGAACTTACCTACCAACTTATTCATCAAATTTTGTTAGCATAAACGAGGACAATAATGTTACAACTACCAAAAAAGCACATGAATTTGAGTCAATAATGTGACACTTCATTTCAGGCAATAAAAAGTTCTACTTTAAAACTTAAACCATTATAACAGTAACTGTAATTTTCACATCATAAGGCACTGTATCAAAAACTGAATGTCAGCTGTTCTTTTTTCATACATAAGGCGCACTGGATTATAAGGCGCATTAAATGAAGTAAAACTCAGATAACATATGAGAGAGTTTAATCCGACAGATTAAGAGTCCCTCAGATTACATACAAGTGAGTTTAATCTGTCACATATGCCTAATCTGCTAGACACGATTAGAACAAACGTTTTGTGCATGTGTGATCAGGTGCGCACAATGTAGTCCAGGAGCTTCACAGAAAAATAAATCTGTGCTATGTGCTAGCCACTCTTGGAACTACATATTCTTCTCACTGCAATTGTTGTTGGTTTATCACATAACACGATGGTCTGTTTACAAAAAAATCATAACTAGCAACTAAATAAATAGTACCAATTACCACATAAAATTGTTTCTAGATAAGCAAACTCAACTAGATCCATACATTAAGCGCACCACATTATAAGGTGCACTTTTGATTTTTGAGAAAATTAAAGGATTATAAGTGCGTCTTATGATCCGAAAGATATATGATAAATCAATGACTTTGACTTGTTGATTAAGTAACAAATAGAAACTTATGTGACAATTTACATAAACTGAATAAATTTCTAAAGGACACATAGAAGCCATGGAAAATGTTGAACAATGATGAAAGGTACATCTATTACGGGGAACACAACAAGAGCAAACTGAGATTTATAAAATAAGTTCAGCTGGAAACACAGTAAACAGTGTCACTGTAGTGCATGTTAGGGCCTAGCCAGGCACGCCAAGCTAAAGAGATGCCAGAAAAATTCTAGAGACATTCTGACCTTGCATCACAATACATGCATCACTTGGTTGTGAAACAGATTGGGAATACTTGGGAAAACTCCTAAATTAGATGAAAGGACAAGCCCTTAACACTAGAAGCCCTAAAAATTTTCTCTACCTGCAAGGACAAGTGCGGTCATTTTTGACCTTTCATTTGTAAAACCGTTTATGAATGTTTCATGCAAATTACTTCGAATGTTGCATTGAAACAAGCCAGTCAATCATACTTGGATGTTTTTGTAAGGTGAAAAAACAGCCAAGTTAAAAAGTAGCCTACACAGAAAACAAAAATTATTATCAAAATATTTCATTAGAACTCAGTCAGCACAATTTTTGCATGTCACAATGGTTGCTTTACCGAATGCGTGTTTTCCACAACAGACCTTCTTGCAGTTTTGGCAGAAGCTAGATTTATTTTTGCATGACATAAACTGTTGTCTATTTTCTTTTCTCAGCTTAGGTGTGATTCAACACTGATTGCAGTCAATGCAGTGCTGGATGTCTTGGGCCACTGACGTTGGTAGGACTTTACACAGCTCACTACATCTTTGGGCTTGCAAAGCTCTTTCATAAGCTTAAGTAGTAACTGTCTCCTTGACAGTTTCAATTTCATTGTTAGACAGTAAATGATGTAAGCATTTATGCACTACAGTCGATTATGCTTAAAAACACAGCATCTGGCAACCACCTAGGTGTAATTTTATTAGTACGGTATCTAGCCATTTGATCCAGTGCAACCACGCACACTAAACAGATTAGTTTCGGAACAGGACTTTTCGGTCTGAGCCGTTCTGGTCATGGGACATTTCGGTCATGACATTTTTATACATAAACAACTTATTACATTCATTTATTTAAATGATTGTAGGCAGGCAAAATGTCACTCTAGCTGGTGTTATACCAACTCCCTTTGAGGAGTCATGATTGCGATTACATCTGAATTGTAAATATGACTTTGAAGAATTTGTATTTAATTGCAAAATATTGATAATGATTTAATTTGCTTGCTGATGATAATGAAAATCATATGTTGATGCTGATTAACTGCTGGATTTTGGATCATGTTTGCAGTTTTTTTAAATAAAACTTCTCGTTTATTTAAGTAAGTTTGCATTAAAATGTTAACATGTAAGATTTCTACAAGATAGTTAGACTGAAACGGCCCACACCATAACAACTCGGACCAAATCAGCCGGACCGAAAAGTCACGTACCTGATTAGTTTAGTACTCTACCATTTCTGGAAGGATTTTTGTGGTATTTATAACTTTTATATTTTTGTAGATTAAGAACAAGATGCACACAACCTTTTTTCTTTAGCTTTGCAGGCAATGTGAAGAAAAAATTTCAGAGCATGCAATGGCTTGCCTTTCATTACCAGCTTTGCGACTGTTGCCTGTAGCCTTGTTTTAGAACATGGTGAAGTAACTGCCATTTATGACCATATAACCCTTATACCAGGTTTTTTATTTAAGGTGTTTTAGGGACCCAATTCGGGTCCTTAGAATTTCAAATCAGGTCCCTAGAATCAGAGAAAATTATCATCGGGTCCCTAGAATCAGAGAAATCGGGTCCTTACAAATCCAAACCGGGTTCCTAACACTTACCATAAAAAATAAACTGCTTATCGTGATAAGGCTACTAAAAGAGATATTACAACAACCAACTATTTGATACAGCTAACAAACAAACCTATAAAACCATTAATATCAGTCTAGCTCTTCGTTCTCAGAAGAAAATCAATTGCGTGTTACTGCTTTGTTGCATAACTGGGTTCATAGTTACGAAAGAAACTCTGACAAAGCTTCTAACCACCTTTTTGAAGAAACAATCTCCTGATCACGCGCACGTCATTTTTGACCGCTCAGGGCTTCCAGGTAGATATATGAAAAACTCTGTTTCGAAAAGCTCTAAAAAAAAATTCCAACAGCTACAAAACTTTATCATAAGTTAGGAAAAGTCAAGGAATATGATGAAGCAAATGGCAACATTAACAAAAATACTAAACGCTAAAGTTAAAAAACGGTCATAAATGACCACACCGGACTTCTTGTGTTAAACAAGGTGTGTCAGTTCTAAAATTTGTTTCATGCATAAATGTATATATACACTTTGTTTTCCTGACCCTTTGTCCAATGCTGATGAAAGAATGGCATTATTTGATAAAATTATCTGTAATGCAAACATTACATCTGAGCAAAGCCACAAATGTATCTGTAATGGAAATTCTATAGGTTTCTTGTTTAAATATTTAGTAGTTTTAAAACTGCCAACATGTTTATTACCAAGGTTTTTTCAAAATACACAAATGTAGGTTACAAATATCCCATCTACAAAATGCACTCATACCAATATTAAGCCAAAATTTCAAACCATGTTGTCATCTGCTTACTAAAACAGAAATTATCTATATTCAATTCACAATTGATTTGCATTGAAGTACTAATTAAGCTGAAGTACAGATTAAGCATTGATGAAAAAGCAGAACCAAAAGAGAGTCATAAATTATCAAAGCCAGATCCATACCAACAGCTACCAAACTGACTGAAATGACACTCGGGAACATTGGTGCTGCTTGAGAGTCTGTGCTAAGGTATTTCAGTGGCTCATGGCTTGTTGCTGCACCTACTATAAATCCCTTTAAGTCCCGCGAAAACCACGTTTCATCCAGAGCAACGTAATCCTATAACTCGCCAGGCGATTGAGCTAGAGAGCTGTTCAAACCCTCTACGGATTCAGCAAGTCTTGTAGTCGAAATCGAAAAAAAAATTTTTTCGTTTTTGGTGGGGATTTTTGAGGGGGAACGCCACAAGTGGGGGTGTTTTTGGCTACATTTACCTGGCCCTGGGACCCAACCTATTGGGCCATTATTATGGCTCAAGATTGTTTCAGAAACTAGGCCAAAATCTGCGTCTTTAGAGCCCTTGAATGACTTTCTAGCATATCTATAGCTGAAATTACGGACAAAACACCAAAAATTGGTGAAAATTTCAGCACCCACAAACCCCAGTCTGGGCTGGAAAACATCCCTTTTCTAAATGGCCATCACTCGCCAGCAGATCGAGCTAGAGAGCTGTTCAAATCCGGTCTGAATGGGGAAAGACCTGTAGTTTAGGCTGAAAACAAAACTTTTCGCCGTGCGATTTCGACCTTTCTGGCTATGTTTACAAAACCAAAACAAGTTTCTATAAATAATCCGTGACGTCAACGGCCTGTGGGAGTGAGTGAATAGAGCAGAATCAGCAGCTCGAAACTGCGTGAGATTTAAATGCATTCTAGGCTATAGTACGAGGTTTTAGAGGGTTTGATGGACTTTTTAGCATTTCTGGTTGATGAGTTATGGAAAATATGGTAGAATATTCATATGGGAAATCTCCTGAAGGCCCTTGGGAATTCATGACATATTTGGAATATTTTTGGCATAACTTTTGAACCTGAAACGCTAGAAACTTGATCAAGGGCTCTAAAAACGCATATTTTAGCCTAGAATCCAAAAATACTGCGAGCCACAATATTGGCACGTGGGATCGGATGATGATGTCATATAATTAATCAAAAAATAGACCCCCATCATGAGCCCATTGGCCCAAAACACCCCATCCAAATTTTAAAAATGTTTTTTTTATTCTAAGCCACACGAAGCCACTAGTCATTACAGGCTTTGAACAGCTCTCTAGCTCTATCTGCTGCTGAGTTATGGCCGGCCAAAGTTTGGCCTGAAAGGGTAAATCATGGTTTTTCTGAAAAGTTAAGAATTAGGCCCAAAACTGGGTTTTTGGCCCAAATTTTGGCCACAGATGTGCTAGCAAGTCAATCAAAGGCTTTATATACGCGGATTTTCATCTAGTTTTCAACAAAACTTTGAGCCAAAAGAATGGGTCAATGGGTTGTCGCCCAGGGCCGGCCAAAATTTCCAAAACATGTCCTCTTTGTGATGTCACTTCCAGAAACCCCCCCACCGAAACAGAAAATTGTTTTTTTAATTTTGACTATAAGACTTGCTGAATCCGTAGAGGGTTTGAACAGCTCTCTAGCTCAATCGCCTGGCAAGTTATAGGATTGCAAAGTTCTACAATAAAAGTGACGCACGCGGGACTTAAAGGGTTAAGCACCAAATGTCAACAATATTTTTCTACTTCACTTTTTTTTCAAGGAAAATGTTAGATACTCAGTATGGACCTGTAGGGACCCAATTTTCACTTCCAAGGATGCAAATCGGGTCCCTAAAATGCCTTAAAAACCCTGACTTCGCCATCATACATTTCACCAACTTTATGAGAAAATACAGTTGGCCAGTTTTATGGTGAAAAACAAGCATGTTCAAGAAACAAATACATGGCCACTCAGCCAAAAATGTTTTATGTCAGGGGTGAGCAATTATTTTTTCTCGGGGGCTACTTTGAGAAGGCTGCGTTTGGCGGAGGGTTGTTCCTTCTTATGGGAGTAAAAGTATGTCTCAGTTTGTAGCCTCAGCACTAATATTTACTGTGAGAAGTTGAGGAAATTTCAGGTTTAATGATTTTCTTAAATTCGTCTGCGGGCCACTGAAAATGCTGTGGCGAGCCACATTTGGCCCGCACCTGCTATTTGCCCGCCCTTGGTTTATGTGATACTTTAGCACTGTTTATTTTTGCCATAGTGATAATACAAGTCATAAATATGAGGAAAAGGTCAATGAACAACTTCTGTTAAAACAAAAAGTTTTCAAGATCAATACCAATGGCACATGATATAAACAGCTTAGCTGAATTTTCATATTGCAGTAAAATTCATATGATACCCTAGAAAAATTCCATATTCCTTTGGAAGGTTTTAGAACAGTCCAATTAACAAAAGAGCAAAACAAAAATACACTGACAGTTATCTTAGTATTTAAGTAAACCTGAGCTTCAAAAAAATTTAGCAGCTTTGGAATAAGTAAATTTACAGCTATGAGTAGTGAGGCTAAAATCATCAGTAAAATTCATGTCCAGGTTTGTGCAAAGACAAAATTTATAATTTGCAATCTGTTTTTATGCATTGTTATCTTCTCTTGTAAAAGATGGCTAAGATAATTCTACTGAATAAGTTATGTATGGACACTAAGGATGTGCATTGTGGAATATTTAAAGCAGGGCTGGGGAACCTGCAGCCTGCAGGCCAAATGTGACCTGCATGAACATTTGATATGGCCTGTATCAGAATTTTTGTTACCCATGTAAGAGTACAACATAACATCAGAATGTAGCTCCATGATAAGCAGGTACTTAGATAGTACTGAAGACAAGTCACTTTTCCTCATAGTTAGATAAAGGTAGAATTTTAGGATAAAAGTGGCTGATTTTGCAGTCCACCAGGACAATGCACTATTCATGCGACCCGTGATAGTAAATAGGCTCCCCACCCCTTATTTAAAGGATCCAGAATCTTTATTTCGAATCCAGAATATCAAATTATATTCCGGAATAGCATGTTATGTATGAATATCCGCATATTGACTTTTCATTTATAAATATTTTATGTTTGAAAATGAACAACACTGGTGAAACAAAAGAGAAAATCACATCTACAGCAACCTCTTATCGGCTTTCTAACGTTTGTGGTTCGAAAGTTATGGCCAAAAAATTGCTAATAATTGATTAATTCCCTGGAGGATTACAGGGTTTCTTTTTGAGAAACTGTTAGGTACCTTGTATGGACTTGCAGAGACCTGATTTCACTGATTCTAGGGATCTGATTTTCTTTGATTATGGAAGTGCAAAAAATACTTTCCTCCGATTCTAAGGACCCGAATCAGGTCCCTAAAACACCTTAAAAAAAACTTATTATTCATTTAATTTGTTGCTTTTAGGCCATAACTTTTAAACTAGGGTCATTCCATGTCAGCTGTCCCAGCCAGTCAACCCACCATCTCAGATTTTCCTCAAATTTAGCAAGCAGATAAAACTTTTCATGCTGATTACAAAAAGCTAAATTGTTTTAAAATTGGTTAAGGTTTTGTGAAGTTATGTACCATATAAAATTACTACTTTTTGTGGTCAGTGAAGTGTAAAAACTAACAAGAAAATCATGAACTAACTTTGAAACTTAATCAATCTTACTGTAATCATTTAATTGTATAAAAGTTGAAAAGAGGTTGTCTCAAGTATCTTACTTTCACTTGTGAAGAAAAATTTTTTTAAATCCACTTACTTACCCCAATTTTGGGGTACTAAAGAAAATGGGTAGTCATCAAAATCATTCATGTGTAATATAAATTTTGAATGTTAATAACTCAATGAGCACAGCTGCTATTGGCATGTGCAATACATCACCTGAAAGCTCTCACTAAGGAGATTGTAGTCTCAAAATATTTTTAAAGCCAGGACGTACTTTTGTGAAGATAACAGCAGCGCTGGCAACAAGCAGCGTGGTTTATGAGCCAGCGTGTCACGTATTACACAGTCCAGAAATTACATCACAAAGTGGTAGGCCCGTAACCAGGGGGGGGGGCGAAGCCCTCCCTAGAAAATTTTTCACCCCCTAGAAAAATGTGTTGGACATAATCTAAAAGTATTGGACACAGTTCAAAAAATTTGGGTCCCTCTCAGAAAACTCTTCGCCCCTCCTAGTGTCATAAGCTGCTTACGGACCTGCAAAGTGGTAAACTTTGATAAAACACTTTTTGGCTTGGTTAGGTTAAAATTAAGCTTCTTTCTTGCTAAAGCAGAAATCAAACACATAAGTGTTTGCTAGCTGTGTTGTGGCATTAGGTTGGTTAGCAGTTGAGTTTTGCAATGTTCCAGTATGGTTAACAGTTAAAAAATTTTAAATATCCACCCTTGCTTTGTGTTTCTAACAGCAGTTCATGTGTGCTTTTTTTCAACTCTTTTTCAGTGTCAACATTTCGCTAGTAAGTTTTCTTATTGCTTGCAAGACTGATGATGTGTTAAATACACTAAATTAGTTTCCCACAAAATAAATTGCAATCAATGTATACATGCCACACCACTACTGTGGCTTACAACGATTGAAAGACCGATACGTCCAAGTTGGAATTGTTGCAAAAGAGTGAAAGCAGAGCCAAGCAGGCAGATTCCTCACAATCTGGCCACAAAGCTACAGCGTCTTTTGTTATAGACTTGTGGTCCATATCACAAGTATACTCGAATAGCAGAATAACATAAAAATGGTTAGTCATAGCGCATTACAGAGCAAGTGTAAAAGATAAATGCAGACAACACAAGGAGGTAACAAAGACTGAAACAACCTGTGTTTTTTTTTGGTCATAGACCAAAACGTTTTTGAAATGACCGAAAAAATTTAAGTCATTTCGGTCAGAATATTTCAAAATATAGGCTAAAAATCACTTCTATGGCAAGTTTTAATACAACTGTGAGACAAATGACCGAAGTGTTTCAGTGACCAAAATGTCTCAGCTAAAAATCACCGAAATGTTTCAGTGAAAACAAAACAAAACAAGAAACAACACACTAGCTATACTGTGTTCACTCATCACATAGTAATCCAGCAGTGGGAAGAAAACTGAAGTCATTTTAACATCAGGTTGCAAAGTAAATAGCTAACATCATTGGACGGGGATGCTCACACAAGCATGTAAATTGTTCTGATCAAGGTTTCAACTGATTTTGCAAGTAATTTGTTAGAGAAAACAAAAATCATGAAGCACTATGAAGTACAAAGCAGGTTTAGATTGCTACACAAAGGCAATGCTATAGAAAACAAGACACCAAGATAATGCACCAACAAGTACTGCAATTGGTCATTGACACCGACATACAAACATACAAGCATGTTGAATAATGAGAAAAAATGAAGATTTGTAAAAAGCATCCAACCTTTGAAATGATTGAATAAAAAAATGTGATGAAGATTCACATTGGCAAACAAACAAGGCATCAAAGGTCTTGACATAATAGCTAACTTGGTGCGGGCGACCACTAACATTTTTGGGTATGTAAAGCATAATTCAGTAGCCGTATTATAAGCAAATCATAAGTGCTTCATAATAGTCTGTGTGTTTTTGCTCCACAATTGGTAAGCGTTCATTAGCACGTAATAGAGTGCATTTTACTCAGAATTCCCACACATTTTTAAAATCATTTTCCATACTTTTTCAATACCATTTTAATACTAAATTGAAAAAGTTCAATACTATTACTTTTCTTCATTTTTTGAAATTCTTAATCATGAAACTCAATTTTGCACATTGCACAACACTACATAATGAACTGCTTTGCCTTCAGTAAAATTTTGTTCAGATACTTCAAATTTATTTTCCAATAAGAATTTCCATACTTTTTCAATACTTAATGCATATTTTGGCTAATTTTAAGACTTTTTCAAAGTCTTGAAAACTGATTTTGAAGTTCAATACTTTTGCAATATTTTCAATACCGCATGGGAACCTTGTTTACTGCAGTTGCGCTCTGAGCAAAGGTGCCTGTTATTTTATTTGCTGCACAGTGCAGCGATTTCACTTGTGTTTAGATATAATTGTCATCTTTCAGTGAGGCATTTAATAATACATCTAGATATTTCACTTAACAAGAAAATTGTACACGTACACCATTTAGAGAAACATTTGATGGAGCAGGCTGTTTATACTTTTTGGGGCGAAAATATGCACTAAATGTTTTGTTGCAATTCAAAGCAGTTTTGTATTAGTATTCAGCAGCATAGTCATCACAAACATTCAGAAAACGTTGTAGACCACTAATGCTGGAGACAAACACACATATATCATCAGCAAACATTAGATGATGGTAGTGTCTATTCTACCACCAATATTCTGGCAGCAACAGATTGGCTGGAGCTATTGTTCCGTCAGTCGAACATTCGGTCTTGTGGTATGACGCAATTAGAATAAAAATGGGATAACACTAATTGGAAGGTCGGCAGGCCGGAGGGCCGTGTTTCTAAATGATAAACTTGAATTTCAGAGGGCTGCACATAAGACAGAGGGCCGGGTCGGCGGACTGCACAAAGGACAGTCCAGCGGGCTTTTCCGTAGCCCGCCTTAATGTGCAGCTCACTGGCCCACCCTACTGCGCAGCCTGCCAGCCCGGCCTTCTGTGCAGCCCGCAGAAAATTCATCTTATTCATTTGGAAACACCGCCCAGCCCGCCGGCCCTCCGTTTAGTGTTATCCTAAAAAGGTCAGTTTGTCATGCAATTGGCATGCTGCTTATAGCGTAGTGGTTGTGCTTCACGTCTGGTATGCCATTGCTTTTCGGTTCAACTTTTAGCTTGGCGACTCCCCTTTTCTTTTTTTACTTTTTTCAAAACTTTAGGGTTAAGGGTTAGTATTAGGTTGAGGGGTTAGTGTTAAGCGTTAGCATTAGGGTTAAAGGATAGGGTTAGCATTAGGATTAGGTTTATGGTTAGCATTAGAGGTTAACATTAAGGTTTACTGTTAAGGTTAACATTAAGGTCAGGCTTAGGGGTTAGAAATAGGGGATAATGTTGGGGTTAGCTTTAGGGTTTATCTTTTCTTTTTACTTCGTTTCTGCCAAGCCTGTTGCTGCCGGCATCTTGGCGGCAAAACAGACACTGCCCTAGATGATTCATAGTCATATTTCCCACATTCCAACATATTCCTATTGAGCCCAGTTGGATTGAGAGTTCATCAAGGAAAACAGCAGATAAATATGGACCCAGAACCCCCCGCCCTTGCCTTACCTTGTTGGTTACAGTAAAATGGGATGAAAAGTTGGTGCCCCACTTCCCTACATGATTTGTTGTCTATGCCAACTCATCAACAATCTTACTATGCTCACGAGTACATTGTACACAATCAGTTTAGCAAACAGCAAGTTGTGGTTAGTTCTGTCAAGTGTACTTTTGATAGGAACACTTTTTATGTACAGGGTGTTTCACAATTGTTGAAACAAAGCGGCAGCTTCTAAAACCTTTATCGATGACCTTATTCATTTTTCTCTTTCCAGATTGTCATAGGGAAATAGTTAACCTTTCTAT
>Ga0210059_1007671_pt1 | contig 17102 bp, 10 predicted proteins | sample Ectturendosymbi2_FD_188042 | JGI IMG/M metagenome (GOLD analysis project Ga0210059, IMG submission 188042) | Ecteinascidia turbinata endosymbiont from Florida, USA - Sample 2 (SPAdes) (version 2) | ecosystem: Host-associated > Tunicates > Ascidians > Unclassified | place: Key West, Florida...
GAATATTAATTGGGGAAATCCCCACTAATCCCTGCTAATCCCCTGGGAGTTTCCTGTCATATTTGGAATATTTTTGGCATAACTTTTGAACCAGAAACGCTAGAAACTCAATCAAGGGCTCTAAAAATGCGTATTCTCGCTTAGAAACCAAAAATATTGCTAGCCAAAATATTGGTGCGTTGGATCGGATGATGACGTCATAAAATAAACCAAAAAATATGCCCCTGTCATTATCCCAGAGGCCCAAAACCCCCCACCCAAATTAAAATAATTTTTTTTTATTCTAAACTACATGACGCCACTAGTCATTACAGGGTTTGAACTGCTCTCTTGCTCAATCTGCTGCCAAGTTATAGCTGGCCAAAGTTTTCCCTGAAAGGGAAAAATATGCCTTTTTTGAAACTTTTTGGATTTTGCCAAAATCTGGGTTTTTAACCCATAATTTTGGTTACAGATACACTAGCAAGTCAATCAAGGGCTCTATAGACGCAGATTTTGGCCTAGTTTTCACGAAAACTTTGATTCAAAAGAATGGGTCAATGGGATAAGGCCCAGGGCCAGGTAAAGGTGGCCAAAAATTTGAAAACATGCCCTCATTGTGACGTCACCTCCAGTAAACGCCAAACCGAAAACGAAAAACGTTTTTTTTTATCTCAACTAGAAGACTTGCTGAATCCGTAGAGGGTTTGAACAGCTCTCTAACTCTAGTGGCTGGCGATTTTTGGCCAAAAAAAGGCCGGCCAATCGCGGTCGTTAAAGAGTTATTAGGATATTGGTGTTCAGGTTTTTGGGTTATGGCTGTAGGATCAAGATTTTAGGGTTTAAAATTCTGGCTATCAAATCCTTTCACATGTTGTGTTACGCAAAGTTACACAGGCTATTCAATATCATTACATCACTTCAACTAGAGTGATGTAGCTGCCAATTGTCATGTTTTTTTTAGTTGAATTAAAACTGGTCCCATGAAAAGTATAACAACTATTATTAAAACGAAAAGTGCCATGGTGAGAGCTTAACCGATAACCATTCACACACTTCGCATAGACACGTCTGCTAGACTAGTACCATGATGATGCCGCTAAAGCAGGGGTTGGCAACCTTTCCCTAGTTGCGGGGCCAAGAACAAACTGCAAAGTATGGCGGGCCGTACTAATTTTCTACCAACAATTCCGTTCCCTTACTATTTATGATATTGATAAACTTGAGAATTTATGGAATTCAGATTAACAGCTGACTTTCGCAGTTCATACCGGAAGCCCAAAATACGACATACAGTAAGCATTTATAACACAGTGTGGTTTCTCATAGGTAGCTCCTGATTAGTAATAAATACATTATACATGAAGTTGCAAGAAGGACAGATTCATAAAATAGAACACTACTGGGCAGGCCATACAGTTAGTATATTTGTAAAGGGCTGCAGGCACAATGAATTTTCTTGGCGGGCCACTAGAAAAACATAGACTTTTGATTATAGCACAGTTGACAGTGCTCTTCAACCTTTTTGTTATCATGGAACCCCTGATATACTTTCGCGTTTGTCATGGAACCCCCATTATTAACAAAAATTAAAAACACACAAATTATTGCAAGAAAATCAAAATATTTCAGTATTAGACACTTCAACAAATAAACAGTGATTACAGAAGTTAAAATGCAGGAAATTCAATGACTTCAAAGTTGTTCTTGCATTTCTGGAATCTATCTGCTACATTCCAATTATAGTCATCCGTAAAAAAGAACTCGTATCTCAAATATGTGTGGTCCCATTTTCTAACTTTAGCAAGTGAATTACAATTGGTCTCCTTCAGAGGCAGTGCCTTTTACATTTGAACTATATTGCTCAAAACTACTGTCCGCACCTTCGCTATTGTTATTATATCACTTTACATAAGAAAATATGCTAATTTTCTTTATCTGGCTTGACTAAATAGTAAAAAGTTGGGTTTCACACTGTCTTCACTTTATTCCTACAAAGGTTGAACAGCAGCTCTAGTCTGTGACTCAATCTACTCTCTACTTGACTCAGGCTGAATCTGCTTTCTACTCAGTATACTGTGAACTGTACATCTGCAACATCCTACAACTGTGATGCAACAATAACATTCTTCTTAATTGCATGATAATGAACAACAAGTGATGCAACAACTGTCAATAGTTTCTTCTTGTTCCGCTATCTGCACTCAGCCTTCTATATAACTACTGTAGCTGGCCTACTGTACTTGGAATCTGAATGCAGCACAGTCATCTGAAAGACTTCATAATAAATGACGCATCAACATAACCTAATGAAGCAAGAAATCATTTCACCTAAAAAACAAGCAAAAGTTGAACGGAACCCGTAAAACTCATGGAACCCCACCTCTTTCTGCAGAATCCCTGTTGAAGTTGAAACTTGAAGAGCACTGTTATAGCATACACCATGACTGATGCACTGTCATTACGGAACTCATGGATTATTCAAATGTGCAAATGACGCAAAATCTATCTCCCCGTCCTAGTAAAATGCTTTGCAAGCAGATTCAACTATTCTTGCTTTACCTCTGTGGTACTCTGAAACTCGAATATTCAAATTCATGAGTGCAGTCAAGAATCCTTGCTGAATTATAAAGGCACAGCATTGTAGAACATTTTTTTCACTTTGCAATTGTATGAGGGCCACTTAACAAAATCAAATAATATTCAATCTATAAAATAATATCCTAATGCTTTTATAATAATTCAATTAACCAATTAAGATCGGTGGTGGATGAAATGTAACACTGCAATTTATTTACAGCAATTCTTCGATCAATATGGTAATCGTGTGCAAACATACAGTTTCAGATCTGGTGCATTTGTAAAAGGCTCACAGCAATTAATGTTGAGCTATATTTCCTCCCTAAAGTTTCGATATTTATTTGATACTATTATTTAAACAAAGGCAAACGAATATAGCCTAATATTCACTAGTACACCAGTTTCTCTACTGTAGTACAGTAGTAGTAATTGTATCGTTATTAACCTACGAAAATATTTCTTTCATTTTCACTTTTTGTGGAGCAGATTTCATTTTTGGCTTGCCAGAATACCCCCTGTGCTATGTTATTCCCAAACTGGTCTCATAAAATCTACTCGTAAGTCGTAATAATGTAGTGTGTACCATTTTATCCACGAAATTAGTGTTGCCACTCTGTTATGAACAAAAACCCCAGAATTTACCTTGAAAAAACCCTAGAAAATCATTAAAAAAACAGAAATTCAAAACGTTCAAAAAAGTCAAAACCGAACTTGAAATAAACGCTACCGGTACTTGCACATAAAAATGAAAGTATTATTTGCATCATATTTTTAACAAGTTCAAGACTGTTTTTGAACATACTGACAATTTTTTAATTTACAAGTAGGCTAGCAGCAAATCAAATGTATGAAGTACCATAAAAAAGGTTAGTTATATCATTTCTGAAAAAACGTTTAAATATTTTCCTTTACTTTCACAAAAAATAAAAATAAAAAATAAAAAAAATGCACAAATTGAAACAGTAGCGTAGGCCTACATGATACATTCGATTCAAGGTCTTACAGTTATCTTTTCACCCTAACCATTGCATTCATTGCAACATTTGACTACTAATAGTAATTTAACATTCAAAATTGTACATTCATATAACAATGCGCCTGTAAAACAATGAACAGACTGAAATTCTCAACCGCAGCATCTTGAAAACAAAAAAAAGCCTTCCAAAATCATGCACAAGCAGCCCTTGACATATCAGTGATAGATAAGAGTGCTGACATATGCCTCGTCAGTGCTTAATCTGTAAACCATTTGATTATATTGCAAACAATTTCGTTAGGCCTAGCCCTACTCGTCTGTCTGGCTACTGCACATGGGCTAGTATTACTTTTTTTAGTAACTATTACGCCTGTGAAACTACTGTATTCTTGAATGAAAAATACAGTAATACAACATACATTTCTAAAATTTGACCAGAGTCAAAAAACCAAGATTTTTAATAAAAATGCCAGAATCCCAGATAAAACAGAAAAAAAAACAGATCTAGTGAACAAAACCTAGCAGTGGCAACACTGCCCGAAATACCCACAAAATCGTTTGCACGTTTGTATGGAAACCAAGTCAACCGAGAAACGGAACGTTAAATTTGTCACGTGACCACACTAAAGCATCTCAGTGGCAGAGATGAGTGGACTGTCATATTTTGCGATCCAGATCCAGTTTTTGCGATCCAGATCCAGTCCTGTTTTTTTAACTCAGTCAAAGTCCAAACTTTTTTTCAAATATAAAGTCTAAGTCCAAATGTAGTCCAAAACATTTGAAAAATGCAACATTTTTACAACAAAAATGCCGCTGTTGCGATCGGAAATCCCGAGAGGCATATGCGCAAAGCTTCGCACTGTGACAGCAAGCAACAATAGAGTTCACATGCCATGATCACTCTATTATTGCTTGTTCGCGCCACATATATGTATGGTGTTGTTCTTCACGCACATCCCGTTCGTGGTGAATCGCACATTCAACGCAACACCACCGGAAAGGTTGCAACACCGCATTCCTTTTTCATTAACTGAGCCCAAGTCCGGCCTGATCCTAAATGTTGAAGAGTTTTACAGTCCGAGTCCAATCCAAATTCAACAAAATTAGCAAGAATCCTGATCCAGTCCAATCCAAGTCAAGTCCAATGCTCCGGGGTTCTTTCAACCGGAGTTCTGCGGAACCCTAGGGAACCCTACGCTCGTAGGCGTCGGAAGGATTTTTTCCAGGAGTCCAGCAAGGGAGTTTCCCAAAATCTTTTCCAGGGGGGAAAAAGTGGTGAAAGTTGGTTTTTACCCGTCGAAATTGAAAATATCTTTTTTTGCTAAAAATTTCAAAATACATGGGAAAGGTCCCCTGCCCCCCTTCCGACACCCATGCCTACGCTCCGTCCGTCTACTTACCAAAGCAAACTCACACTTTCTATTGAAGCTTCTTGTGTATGTGCCGGCGTGGGGCCCAGTCTTTGAGGGACCAAAACGCTTCTCATATTTTTTCAACGGTCTCGTAAAGTACAATATAAACTCGCTTAAGTATCACCATCAAAGTATACCAAAATTTTGCTTTACAATCATCTCGGTATTCAGATGAACAGTTGTGGTCTCTCAAAATGTCTTTGCAGTCAGCAATGTCAAACTGAAAACTCTGGAGGGGCCCACAGTGTTTTGTAAGCGTAGCATCCGTTGCCAACGAAAATCCAAGTGTATTGCGCGGTTTTCAACGCCCTTATCAAAATTTTATAGCAAGAACGGAGATTGTCTTCAGTAATATGTAGCAGCCACGTTTTTTCACTAGCACCTCGTTAAGGCAGAAAGGGGTTGAATTTTGAAGCTGTTTTCTATTTCATTTATAAAAGCATTTCGTTTTTTTTGGAAGGTCAGGTTTCAATAGTTGCTGCAAAATGCGGTTCGATAGTTGTTGAATGTTGATATTTCAATAGTTAATTCCACTTGTCTTCTGAGGGTAACATTTAGTTCGTAAATTCAAATGTACGCTGCTTGGTGTTTTGTAGGGTTGCTCATTTTCCCTCTCGTAAAAATTCGATCAGGCAACCAACCATCAGAGGCAACCATTTGAGATTCGGGGATGCGGAAGCTGGAACCGGATGTGGCCCTTTTTCTGTGGAAATGGAAGCGCGAAAATTCTACCGCTTCCGCTTCCACATAGGTTATAGGTTATTTGACTTGAAGAACAACTTGGCGAAATTGTTTTTTTCCACTTCCCGATTGTGGATTAAACGGTGAAATTGCACTATAAGTCTGAAGGAACGTGTGATTCCAGTAGCTCAAGAGAACGAGAAAAAGCATGGGGGAAGTCTGCACCGAGCCACTTTTTATGATATCGAGGGTAGTTACAACACGGTGCAACATTTTTTGCTCAAATTTCTCCAGTAAGTGTCTTAGGGTTCTGGCATGCTCTGTGGGAATTTACGGAGCATTTACCTGTAACCTTAAAAGTTATATGGATTGTTTCATTCGTCATCCAAGTGGATCAAGGGTCTCCATGCGTCGAGACCCATGAACCGGCTTGAGAGACTAATAAACCATGCTTAAAACTGTAAGAAACTGTTGGTCCATTGCTGCACGGTTTATGTGCACCATTCCTTAAATTAAAAATCGAACTAACGAAAGTTCAAGCAGCTAACTGAAACACATTAATGGGTTTATTATCACTGGCTATTGCAAATTTATGGAAAGTAGATCTTCGGTTTAAATATTTGAAGCTGAATCAAAACGAAATGTTATTTCAAAGATCAATCCTGAAAATTGAACAATACTGCAAGGTGTAGCAGTCACGCTAACGCGACCGCTACATGTGAGCAAAGTCGACCGAAGCAAGAAGGGAAAGACCAAGCAAGCAACACTTACAAGTGACTTCCATGCACATGGAAGTAAGAGCTCTCTTTGGCCGATTCGTCTGGCGCGGAGTTAATATCGATAACGTCACAATTCATCCTTCCCGAGGTTCGAGGATCAAGCACACACTGAAGGTGTGCGAACACAACCGGGTCGCACATGCTTAAAAGGTATGCTTTCATACATCTGAAGAAAATAAATCATCAATGTATATATCCACTGAATGTTCACAGCAAACTTTTTAATGCCAAACATCATTTGGTTGAACTTGATGTGACAAGAAGGAGATAGGGGTCCGCATGAATATCTTTTATGTTCTGCTCAATAAAACTGCATTCAACACTGCTGAGATGCTGTTTAAGAAACCTTTCCTCGAAATAGCTATATCCATACTTATTTTCAGCACCTGCCCAATATACAGTATAAAAAACTTTTATTTTTCCAACTTATTGCAAAAGCACACAGCTCTTTTTTTGGTTCTAATGAACAGGACCGTAACTATGGGGGGCACAAGTTCCCTTAAAAAAATTTTTGCCTTCCGTGGGAAAAGGTGTTGAACAAAGTTTAAAACTATTGTACATCTAATTGGTCCCCCTCAGAAAAATCTTCGCCTCATCCTAGTATCCCAAGCAGTTTGCAGGCCTGCTACTACAGCATCGCTGTCTTCATGAGGTGATTTACGGACATCTTTGCTGCTACTATTATAAGTTCAAGGGCCCTAGGTCTGGTTCTGTCGAGGCTTCCAAACAGTATTGCAGCCAGAATGAGGTCGAAAAAGCCATGGGCCCGCGAAACAAACTTGCTAAGATTACTGGCGGTTTTCTATCAATTTTCAACTATTGCCAACTAAAGGATGGAACAGTTGGACCCAAGATGCCGTCAGTGAATAACGATGTCATTGACTGCCCAAACAAACTTATTGGCAGTGCTACTGCTTCAGAATGTTTACTTATATCTATAACTTTTCCATGAACACAAATATTTTTTACTAGCTTTTGCTTTAATAGGGTGGGTCGGTGATAACGGAAAGACTTGTGCTTCTTCCTCGTTCGTATTTTTGTTATACCCTGACTTTTGGCATATGTTTGTATTTCTTGAAGAGTTATATTATAGCTGGAGGATGCTACATTTTTCAGAATATGCGTAAAAAATTTATTCAGCATCTCGATCAAATTCCTTTTCTGCAAAAGTTTAGGATGGTCTGCCACGAAACATGACGGACACACGACGTCTGAAAAAACTGTATAAGTTAATCAAACAGGAATATTTACGTTTTTTCAAAACCAGCCAAAATTTTGGATGGGATAGGCTAAATCTATGGAAAGACTTGAAGCAGGCAACTCGCATATTGGATCTGGGGTTGGAAACCACCCTCTTGAAATTTATGCAGCTTTATCCGCAGCATTTATCCCAATAGCTTAAGCCTTTTCACAGAAAATACAACGAAATAAATAATAGAATTACAAAGTATAGCAATCATGCTTTTTCTCAAGCGTCTGTATATCTAATTAGTTAGGGGGGACCATCGATCCATTGTTCATTGTACCCCACATGTGGCTCACGGGTCACTTCTACGCCATTTTGAATCAAAATCATGCCCCCACGTAAACCCGGCAAGTCGATGCTTTTTTTCTCCTGCTAAAATGCATATTATGATGCACTAAGTTAACCAAATAAAAGATGCCGGAAACAACTTAGAAACAACAGCGTGAAAACAAAAAGTTCAAGACCCAATAATTTTACTTCAACCACCTGAAAAGTTATTACCAGAGACAAAAACCTAAACTCTGTACTTGCTTGCATCCCGTTAACATGAGAAAAATGAGTAAGCATGAGGAATATCTAGTACTCACAAGTGGTGCTAAACCTGTGTAGTTTTCAAAAATTCTGGGTGGTTCAAGGGTCCTGCTATGATCACAGAAGCCGACCTTCCTTTAACTAGCATTCATGGCGTTCTTCATAGAAGGCCTAGTCTGCTAAGGTCAACGGTCGTTTTCTCGTTTTTTGTTGGAGGAAGCGGAAGCGGTGGAAGCGGAAGCACTAGGTATAGAAGCGGAAGCGGTTGACAAATTAGCCGCTTCCACATCCCTGTTGAGATTATTGGCAAAAACCTTTGAAATATACCTATAGTTTCAATTATGAACGACTATTTCAGGTGCTCAAAATATAACGGCTTCTTGAAATGTACCAGAAAATTACTAACAGTTAAGCCATTTACAAAGTAACAGAAGTGACAATTTGGTTCAAGTGAAGTATGCCTCATGATGTTCTTGTGGTTAAAATTACATCATGAAATATTTCCGAAACAAGGGTTATGGCATCAATGTCACAGATTGGTTCCGTAATTTCTGAGATATAGCCAAACAAATTGATAGTTGCAGAAAGTTTGAAAAGTGGAATAACTGTTATGGTTCTTTGCTCTGCAATGAGAGGATAAGTAACCTCTTTAGATTCAGCAGTTTTCTAACTGTGGGTTCGCTTCATTGCTGAATCAAGGCCCTTTATCACAGAAGCAAGTCTGCTTGAAAGACCTTCTTGTCTCTGATACTTCCCTACTCATTCTACCGGCAACACTCATAGTAATATTTTCTTTCATTAATTGTGTTGTTTCATAAAAGAGACATAATAATAAACAGTCAATGGTACTCACCAATATTAGTGGTTCAATCTTGTGCACTTCTCAAACAAGAATTCTCATGCAACTGCCTAGGGATATTATTAACAAAATAAATTAATTCTGATTTACATTTCATTAACGTTCTAATGCTTGTGAGTTTGTCTGTGATTCTGTCTGCTGTCACGGTTCAACTCTCGATACTAAGCTCTGATCATTCAGAGTGTTGCTAGAACTTCTCAACGGGAGTTTATCATCAGTCAAAGCGAGCCGCAGTTTTATTCACAGCTGTATAGTTTCAGTTATTCGGTTTGGTTGTGGGCATATAAAAAAATACATAACTTAAAGCAATATTATTTTAACTTTATCATTTTGCACAACGTCAGGGCGTATTAGTACACATTATTTTATGTTAACGACTTACAGCATATTACTCTAATATAGAGTGAATTGCCAGATCGACTGACAGGGATTAACCTGGACAAGCCAATTGCTGTCGTCCATTTTGGCAGAGATTATCTTGGACAAGCCATTTTCTAGCCCGGTGGTATCCTACTAAGACTTAACCAGTTAAGAAACTATATACTGACAAAGTGTCTGTTCGCATTATCAGATCACTAGTCAACCTTCCTGGACAGTTAGTAGTGGTAGGAACGAATACAATACCCTAAAAGTCCTTAACCCAGGTGCCATAGGCTTTGGGCAGAAGGTAAGAGTTTTACTTCTGTTCGTGTTAGCATGTGGAAGGAACCAACACAATTCCGCTAACCGACATTGACCCCGGTGCCATGGGCTTGGGTCAGAAGTAGTTGTTTTACTTCTGATGCCAAACCTTAAGGGTTTGAGAGACAAAAGGAGAGAAACTGCTTTCGAGTGAATTCAATTTCAACTCTCTTTTGAATGCGATATCGAGGTCTTTTTTACCCGAATTCCTGGCATTCCCCATTCATTTGAATGTCTTGATTGGTTACTAATTAAATCTCATGAAGTAATTGCTTTATTATTGGTTAATTCGGATATTCGATTGAGGCTTAACGGCCTCCGGCCGCCTAGCATCATTAACGGCTTTATCGAGGCGATTACGTCTTTGAGTCACGTTTTTCGTGACTGGCTTCAAGATCGGATGATCGCATGGAGCGTTCCGATTGGTTAGAATCGTTTTGAATCTTGTTAGGCTGGATTCGAGGTTGGGGCGTGTTTCCAGGCTTGGCTTCTGTACAGCAGTACTTGTTTCACGCAAAACTTGCCTGTAACATAACTTTCGTAGACGTTTGAGGCTACTGCAGTATCCTGCTTACTTGTTTTGAAAAATTAAAAAGTAGGTTTAAACTTATTGGGAGATCTACAATCATTTCACACGAGTTTCTTTGGTGTTAATAGAGAAAAAAATTTAACCCCTTCTCCGCAATATCCAAAAGCTGCTCTAATAAGCGGTTTTTACTTTTAAAACCGCTGCTCTATTAAGTGGTTTTCACTGTAACCATTTTCCTCGTGTAAAGTATATAGTGATAGGCAGGTGTTTTGTTTTCGACTTTAAACAGTCGAATTTGGGCTATTTGTTTAAGAATATATTTTGTCTGTAACCAAGCTAAATGTTCCGAGTCAAACATCATGAGACATGGGCCGAAAATATTAGGTGTGTGGCATTCAAGTTTATCTTTTAGTACAATTCCACGATAGCACTGGATAATTTGGTAGGAATATGTCCAAGGCACGCCCAAGTTAACAATTAAGAAATTTAGACCCGCCTGGTATCGCTCGACCTTACGCTCAGTTTAACATCAAACGTATATGTATTCACTCATGGTTTTATTAATGTTACTTTAAGCACTGTGCTATTAATCTCAAATGCATCAGAAAGATAATTGAAATCATCAGGGGTTTATACCAGTCACATAGGTTAAAGCAGGTAACAGAAGTTACTGCGAACAACAGGGATTAATACTAACAACAGGAGTTAATTCGAGTTCAGTTCTTTAATGGAGGAGAGAGTAACCCATTTCTATTAAAAGCGTATCTCAGGTCACAAGTTCACTGAGCCCCACTTTCTTACTGAAATTAGTTTTTCCTGTTAAGAATGTATCCTAGATCACAAGTTCACTAGGCCCCATTCTTTCACAGAATGCCTGAACCTGGCAAAGACACCTGTATATGCCAATTTTGTCGCGTATTTTCATTGGTTGATTTTATCACGTGACAAAGCTCTGCGCGGCGCGGTCAGCTCGCGACTCTAGTAGTCACGCGTTCGACGCATGGTTACGTCGAATCCAAAACTCGAGGTTACGCATCAGCGCGTATCGTTTTTTTCTGTTTGGATCGGGAATATTTTGGATAATTTCGTATGGGATATTACTGCAAATGATTTCTATAATGTTGTGGGTTACTCTCTTCCTAGGTGTGATTTGCAAATACATGTGGAGTATAAGTATACAGTAAATACACAATACAACGTCCTTGTAAGTCAAGTATTTTTAGTTGTTAGTTTGCTCCAACTTCATTCTCCTGGAATTCAATCCATTCGGTGATGCGACTTTTAACATTAACATTCAAATGCTTTTTCTTTGTCTTTGCTGTTCGTTAAGATTATCAGCAAACTTCCAAGTTGCTTTATGAACTCTCTTTTGAGGTCTTTCTTTGTTTGTATTTCAGGATCACAAGACGTTTCATGTTGAGAATGCAACGCGAACTCAACATTCCTTCCCGCTCTGTTAAATTGAAGATGTCGGGTATCTTGTACAAGAGTTGAATGAATGAAATAACTGAAGATATTGATGAAAATCAGAAGTTCTTCATTGATAAGGATATTGTTTAGATGATCTCTTTCCAGAGGATATTCCTCTAATAGAAACGATAATGTTGTAATTCTTTTCCATAGACGAAAGATGGATCGGATCGAAAATCTTGATCAATTGATCTTCCGAAATTGTTCAGATGCTATGTTCCCTTTGGTGATATGTAAAACTGTTCTCGTGATGTTGTTTTGTTCCGAGATATTTAATAGGATCCTTCGTTGATGATTCAGGTTCCTGTGAAAGTTCCTCCTGAACTTCATACACAAATTAATGTCGTCTTCATGAAGAACATTGTCGAACTCGCATTTATGTTTGAAATAAAATTTGTTGCAGGACACGGTACTGTAGTTCAGGCTGCTTCCATTAATGTTGTATTTGGTTGCAAACAAGCACAGCAATATAGTATAACACATCAATTGTGTTTTATAAGAGCTGTCTACTTTTTTCGTTTTTGGTGACGGCAGTTCGCGAAAGGCCGAAGCCTGAAATTTGCCTCCTGCCGAGGCGATTGATGTGAAAGCTCTTGCCCAAGGAGCGTTACGGCAATTCCTTCAGTGGCCGTGGATCGAACACCCAACCTTCCATTTGGGAGGCGGACACTTCACCACTGAGCCATTTTTCTTGTTGGTGGGTGGAGGATGTATCCTTTCACTCTCCCCTTGTTGCCCTTTGCATGCATGCCCACACAGAGTTGTAAAAGGGCCTCATTTTGAAGAATGAACCGGGCCCAAGCCCGAACCCGGCTCGAGTTAGACATTTATTTTTGAAACCCGAGTTCGGCCCGAAAGCCAAATTTACCGAGGGGGTAAAGATATGCGCAACTGTAGAGTAACAAAAAACTTTGTGTGCAGGTGTAGTTGCACGTACACGGTTTATCAAACCGAAAATAGCAACCACCTTGAACAAAACGTTGGCATACTCTGGCACAAACGTAGCATGTTAGTCAACGATAATACTGCGGAGTGCGGAATAAAATGTTTCTCAAGAAAAAAAGAAACTATTACGAAACTATCTACGATGGCGCTACAGGCATAAAACAGGGGTGGGCAAATAGCGGCCCGCGGGCCAAATGTGGCCCGCCACAGCGTTTCAAGTGGCCCGCAGATGCGTTCAGAAAATATCTTCAAATCTGAAATTTCATCGAATGCATCACAATTGTTAGTGATGACTTCTTAGGCTAGCTTAAACGAGACTTACTTCTATTTCACTAAGGCGGTACGGGCTCCACCAAACGTGGCCTTCTCAAAATGGCCCCCAAGCCAAATTAATTGCCCACTCCTGGCATAAAAGAAACTTTCTAGGATAGCGCTATAGGCATGAAAAGCCGGTTTGTAGGCTTCTTTCAGAAAGCCAAAAATCGGGCGAGTGATTGATCTTTTCGACGTGCTAATTTCCTCACCGCTGTCGCCTTCTCAAAAAAGAGTGTGAGACTAATTCTAGAATAGAACAAAAAACACAACTGTGTTTGCATTCAGAATTAGCTGAAAAAAAATCACAATCTCTTCACTCACAGAAGTTACCCCGGTGAGCACAGCAAATCTACGTCACGAAAGAAAAAACTCGTTACTCTTAATGTTATAAAAAAGTTTTGTATGCAGACCCGAAATCAGCCCGAAATATTCTGACAAACTTAAGCCCTAGCCCGGCCCGACTTATAACTCTACACCATGTCAAAAGTTTCATTCTAACAGTTCTACTTGCATAACGACACAAACATATATTTGAGATTAAATCAAAATCCACAAGGGTGAATTGGCAAAAAAGTAACGAGTTTCACCTTTAACACGAAAAGTATGTCCAACAAAACTAGGTGTGATGTATCTGTAAAGCAAACGTTTCGCACTTGGACGAAAACTTTGCTGCATTGTGGTTTGGTTAAATTCAAGTAAATCAGATGACTTATGAACCAATGCATTCAGCACGAGCATAAACTGTAAGAGTCGAGGAAAAAATATCTTTCGGATTTGTTGGTCATCATTGTCGCGACATTACAAGAAGTTATGGTAAATATATATTTTATCTTTATTTCCGAGTCAAGTCCCTACGTTTTGAGCTATAGGTTTATATACAGCTAGGTAAATACTGCAGGCTACTTCTCCAACGTTTTGATTGAAATCCTGTTCACTGATGGTTGAAAACAGTCTTTTGCTAAACTCCCCACCACAAAACTAAGTCTCCACAATAGTGCTGCTTTTTGTCTTCGGCAGAAGCTTCGCAGAGATTTGCCTGAAAATTTAACTTTCTAACATTATCTACACTAGCACCATTAAATTACACACTATCTGTTTCTGAATACGTGACAACCAACATTACAGCAAAGCCAGTTACATTTCTGTCGATTTCTGCAGTGAAAAAATCATGGCTGGACTGTGGTCTCTCACATGTGCAGCTGTAATACTCTCACTGTTACAAGAAAATAACCTTTCTAACTGTATACCACACAGAGTAAAATGTCGGACAGAAGCAGTTAAACGTATTTCACGGTCTCTAAAAACTTGAAAATTACTAAAACTTATTTTATCGAAGCTAAAATTTATAAACTAACAGAATTAGTGATACCACACCAAACTGTTTCAACATCAACTTGGCTATGCATGACCTACCATCTAGCATCAAATGCTCTTCACACAAAACCTAACAAACATCACTTTTATCTTTTGAAACCTCTCCAAATACAAAACCTAAAGAGAAAAAAGTGGGGGGACATGGCATATTATGTCCCCCCCCGTCTGAAAAAGTGGAGGGGACACGTCCCCCGCGTCCCCACCAAATTGCGCCCAGGTATATATGGGCTTTAGACTTCGCACGTTCGCGCTACAGAATGTGGGTGTAAGTCTTCAAGCACACCCGGTTCGTGGTGAATCGCAAATTCAACGACATTCTAACCGAGAGGTTGCAACAAAGGATACTCGAATAACACAAAAATGGTTATTGATAGCACAGTACAAAGCAGATGTTGCATTATAAACATAAACAACACAGGCATAAGCGTCCACAGAAATTTTTTCACTGATCGGCAAAGTCGACATTTTGCTTGCCCATTTCAGGCTGCTGACAATACAATGCAAATGGGTGTTCACATCTTTCTACACCACAAAGAAAATGACCCATGCAGCGGCAACGGTCCCAAAAATGCGCTTCGTTGGCAGCAAGGTTTCTTTTCACATCGTATAAAAGCACGTGACTTACTGCAATCAGCAGTCATTGTCTCGCTGCATTACCTGCCACAGATGTCTTCAACAGTCACATGCGGCTAAACGTCTACTACCGCAACTTGAAGTGAACCTTTGCTGCCATGTTACTGCTACGCAATGAAGGCCAGATTTAGAACTATCCGCACCCAAGTTTCGCAACCTGCCTCTGCAGGCAATGTAGCTGACATGAGTGAACTGCAAGCTCAAAATTGCATGACACCACAACAGTGAACCCGGCTCTTGCGCAGTGTGAATGTCGCATCAGAAAATAAAACCGTCATTGCAAGAATTAAGTCAATTAAGCTGCTGACTTCAGGTTTTCTAGAAATTTTTGGTTCTTAGTCCCAATTTCCAGGTGGGGCAAATCCCCATTTTGTCTCCCCTGCGGACACTCATGAACATAGTGGAATGACAAACACTGAAGCAGCGCACCAGCTATACCTACTTCCACTTATCATCAAAGAGTAGTCCAGCAGTGGGAAGAAATGAAGACATTTTAACATCAGATTCTGAAGTAAATGGCTAAAAATGTCGGATGGATATGCTCAGTAAAAAAGCATGCAAAGTGTTTTGATCAAGGTATCAGATGTTTTTGCGAGATATTTTTAGCATGAGGCGGACAACCGTTTGTATTCATTTAATTTAAAGCACGATTTGACGATTGGCATTAATTATGAAATCAATTTACGTATTTTTCTTGCGCATAACCTCAACATGGTGGGGGTGAAAGAGTAATCATAAGAATTAATACAACTAAATACTGACTACGTTTTCAAGACATTAATTGAAACAGTGCAACTGCGTTGATCATTAGTCATAAATGTGAACATTTCAGTTGCTGCTACATGTGCTTTTTTATTTGAGTTTACCCGTAAACTGAACATCTCCGTGGATATTTAATTGTCGAAATTCAGAACATAAAATTGCCGACCTAGAACATCTCCGCAGCGTTTATGACATTAGATATTTCCTAGGTTAATACATGTGGTCTTTTAAATTATATCGTTTTTTGGCAAAATATTCAATACATTTGCAGCAGCAAAGGCAAGAAAACTTTGTCTTTGAAGTTGGATAATTACTAGTAAAGCATAACAGGCTTTTTCAGCTAAGTTGTTGTTAGGAGGAGTGATGGAAGCAGCAAAAAATTCCGTCGGCTCTCTAGACTTTGGAGCAGAACTTTGAAATTGCTGTTGTGCTTTCTCTTTACGTTTTTGAGCACCAGATTTCATACAGTATTTACTCCTGCTTCCTGTATTTATGTTGCACATATTCGTATTTCGTTGTCAAAACTGCAATATGTACTGCATAATCAACATTACAAAGATCCAGAACCGTCGCCAGAAAGTTTTCAATAGGGGTCATGAAACTTTATAACATTAGAGTACTGTTGAACCGTGCAAATTGCTGAAACTTTCAAACTCATGAGAGAAATCTTGACATAGCAGTTAGTGCCTTGTCAAACCGCTTGTTCTTCTACGACATTTTGATTATTATTTTTGTTAGGGACAAAGCGGATCAAAGCGTTGTTTAGCTGAATTTTCGCTTCGAAACATGAGTTTTTAACTAAATTTGGGTTGGTGACTGTTTCACGTTTTAGTATCTTTCTGGGTTGATCCCAGTACCACGACTTGGGAAAAAGGTTTAGTAAAGTGTCATATGAGTGCTAGTCAAGTGTTGAACGCACCTACCTACTAGACCACTTTGGCTCCAAATGACGCTTTACAAGACCCTAACTTTTGCAACCAGTACAAGTCCTGAACGCTCATAGCCCTAAATGTGCTTCTAAAAGCTTTCACACAACTCATGGATGCCAGAAAAAGACGTTTTATCCCAAACACACCTAATCCATTATGCGCCAAAGGCACAGGACACCTAATCCGTTTTGCCCGAAATGGTAGCATTCAAAGATCCCCTCTCCCTTGACATAGGCTATCTTTCAAGTTTGGGATCTTCATTTGTGATAGAAATTCAAGAACATGCTAGAAGATTAGGGCTAGAACGAATTTGCTAAAACTAGACGAAAATTAGGCAGGTTTACTACTGTAGTAGCCTATACATCTGTCACACTAAAGCCATGACTACACTAGTTGAGTACGGAACCAGGTGGCAGGTGTT
>Ga0210059_1007672_pt1 | contig 17101 bp, 15 predicted proteins | sample Ectturendosymbi2_FD_188042 | JGI IMG/M metagenome (GOLD analysis project Ga0210059, IMG submission 188042) | Ecteinascidia turbinata endosymbiont from Florida, USA - Sample 2 (SPAdes) (version 2) | ecosystem: Host-associated > Tunicates > Ascidians > Unclassified | place: Key West, Florida...
GAACCATGTCTGATCTGTACGGCTCCTCAAGCGCAGCTCTGCCATCTGGCGGAAGGAGAATGAAAACGAACCTGCATACCAAAGCAGCATGTTGAGTCTAAGAGTTACTGAAATAAATCTTTCTTAGAATCACAGCTTTACTGGATCAGAGGTTAGTAATCAACCAGAGGATCATAAATTTGTTGAAAATGCCAACGATTGAAAGAGTGCACTCAGCAATACTGTATGATGAAAAGTTTTGCACGTTACGTGAAGCAAAACGTGTTAGATTAAAAACGAAATGTTCTTATAATTGCCTCTCTGTGTCTTCGTCTGTGTCTGGCGGGAACGGGATGGTGATGTCAGCGCTGGTTTGTCCATCATCAAACTCCACTGTTCCGTGAAGGTCATGCATCGATGACGGCGGTGAGCTTTCCAATGCCGGCATTATCTGGTAACGCAAGAGGATTGAATTTAGCTGCTGCTCTACATCATATAGGATATTTAGTTACAGAGAAGTCAATCTGTGACGTCGAATCACTTGTATCAAAAGAGAAGTATCTACCTTCCACGGAAGAGAAACTGCTCCTTTAGTTCCACCAGTCCTCATTACTTTGACAGTATCTCTTCCATGACTTTGCTTGAAACGATAAGATTTCTTGTCCAAGTAGAATCGCCCGGGAACTGCAAACACGACATGTTGTGATTACTTTGTAAGTTCTGAGTTGAATACGTCTGGGAAAATATGGTTGAAGTGAGCACCCTGGCTAAGTTTGCCAAACATTTCTTTCTCATACTGCGTTTTCACACGTCCATGCATTACTGTGAATCTTTCGGCGTCCTACAACTGTTTCAGCAACTTTGCTTAGAAACCACACCTTAACAGGTAGCGCATACTGAGCCTTTATCACGGAAACATGACCCTTCGGCGAAGAAAACCGGAACTGAAATACTCGCGACAGGATCGTGAAACGAGAAACCTTGTGCAACAAAGCAGACGTCTACTTTGCGATCAAATCAACGTACTGATGTCATTGTCAATGTTGGCCACGCATTGCGTGTGATCGCCCAGCTCCGCTCTTCCAGCAGTCGGCTGCTCGAGGATAACAGCAAACGAATCCATCGTGGATTGCTGGACATGGGGAGGTAGCTTGATGGTGATGTCTGAAGGCAGGACAGAAGATTTTATAAGGGCTGTAATAAGCCGTCTCACTAATTTGAGGAGAGAAGAAATTTCCCACAAGTCCAATTTCAAGTAATCTGTTTTGACTTGAAGCAATGTAAGATCAGGCTTGTGCTCTTTATAACGATAAGTCGGCGAACAAATGTTGGTAAATGTCAAATTCAAATTCATATTAGTGCATAATGCAACTTAGCTATTAAACACAATAACATAATTAGCTAGAAGGAACTTGCTTTTAGGTTCGTCACAATTTCGCACAGAACTTAAACAAAATTTCAAAGATTCTCTGGCACGCGAGCAACCTAATCCGCTCGTGGGGTTCCTACCCGTGAAAATGCTAAAGTCAGCGCTTTAAGAGGAGAATTAAACAGCGCATTGCATTTCAGTAAAACTTTGCACCTTTGCGATCATCTCCATCGGCAAACACCAGTGTGCCCGTAGTTCCTTCGTAACGGCATTTCGGTTTTCCGGGGAAACCACGAATTTGCCAAGCTAAGGTCACCAGACCGGAACAGTCCGCGTCACGCTTAACGGGTATTAGCAGCGTTCCGCTCGACTGCTTGCACACAATGCTCGGTTCTGCAAATGAAATCCTGGAAGGCACTGAAAAAAGGAAAGTTCGTTTAGACTTCTAGAGGATATTCGCGTCTGGTTGGACATACACTGAAAGTGAAGGATTGGCCCAGAAAAATTTTTGCTTCGAACGATCCACGTGAAAATAAGAGTCTGTTTGATTTACTTACATTTTAAAAATGAAAATATCCGTAAACAGCATGCCTTAGGTATCGTAGGTACGCCTCTACAACGATATAGCCATGTGACGTTACGCTCTTTATAAAGAACGCTATTGAAAAAAGTTTTTCAATAGCGTTCTTTATGAAGAGCGTTTTCAATTTCAACTATTGAAAAAAGCATGAGGCCTAAATTGAAATAAAACTACATTCCCAGGATCAAGTTGCTTGGCAAACAACATAGGGCAGTTTTTGGTTCCTCGAGTTCAAATCGAATCTCATGAAAACATCGCAACATACCGATGTCATTTTGTAGGACAACGTTAGCTTCGTAGACATTGAGTGATGCTCCGCCTGTTGGTTCTCCCAAGCACAGCTTGAACGCAACCTCGTCCTCGTCGAAGTATTCGACGCGCTTCGGCATGGGCACTACGATGTTGCGCACGACTTCGCCGTCGCCGAAAACGAGGTTCCCGTCCGCAGGCAGGTAGTGCATTCCCGCTGAGGAAGCACAAAATCGAGGTTTTCCGCCAAGTTATTTGATTTTCCTGTTTTGGAAACTATCACACTGGCAGAGCATGTTTTGTCGAGTAAAGGGTAAAACATTCCCAACCCACAGACCAGCGCTTGTTACGACTAGCAGCTCCAAACCGAAATCTGACCTTTAATCTATTTTCATGAGATGAATACTTCAAACATGTCTACTAGATTGACGGACATTGGATTATTTGCATGGCTGCAAGCAAAAGAAGATGGAGAATTCGGATAATAGAAGAAAGTTTGGCAAACACGGTTGCACAACAACGTAGCAGAAAATTTACAAAGTAAATGGACCTAGCACAGCAAAAGAGCGATCAAAGACCTATGTAACGTCCCGCCTCGTTTACCGAAGTGCAGCGTCTGTCGCAGAACGTGCTTGTTTCAAACACAACCGACCCTGGCTAGAGAGCACAAGCTTTTCAAGGTTGTCAATCCTTCTCGACGAGGTTCAAAATCAATACCGATTTTGATTGCTCAGCAAAACCACCAGGTCTAAAACAAATACCGTGAGACACGAAGCACTTGCAACACTCACCAATAGCTGTTGCGTCCCGCGTATACCAAGGTACAGCGACTGTCCCGTCCGCTCCGGAGCTGCGATGCACAGGAACAACAAGCTGCTGCTCGCTGCAGCGGAAGTTGTGCTGGGGACTGGCGAATCCGAGCATGCCCGGGTCTGTTTGTGTTTTTCACAAAGAAGACAAACCAAAATAGAGCACAGGCCTGTCGAAAGCACACTACAGAATACACTGCTAGTGTTACATGTTCGCCAAAATCTCAATGAAAAAAAATTTAAAATGGCCAATTTCCCTTACCTTAAGTAATCGAGTAGATTGTGTTAAAGTTAAACAATTAGTGGAAAAAGTAGTTAACCGTGAATAGACAGGAACAACATCAACTATTTTAGATATGGATGAAGAGTCAGTGACATTCAAACACCAAAGGTCACAAGTCTGTTCACCTTTGTCGCGAATAACAGTCACAAGTGTGGACGGCGCGGCAAAGTTGACTCGGTCGTAAGGGTCTACAAGTTCCACCCTGAAGTTAGCCTCTCGGTGCGCTATCTCGCGGCAGACGACGATTTCAACACTTGCCTCGTGGTCACCATCGTCGAACGTTATCGTTCCTGAAGTGAACAAATTTGCACAAATGTAATTAGTCACATCCACACTGACAAGCCTATCGTATCGACCTGCTGCAAACGATTACTACGCAAACTGAGGCAACATTTTAACCAGAGAGGACGGACGTCTCATCCATAGAGCGGGTGAAGTCCAAGAGTTAGCAGAGAAAGCTTTGCACGTTCGCAAAACTGCAAAGACTGCTTGTGAACTCTTAAAAAATTACAGTATTTACACGACTTCCATTTTTACCTGAGCCCCAGTCGATCATGCTGTCGTCATAAGCAGCGTTCATATCCATGGCAATTTGTTTTACACCTTTGGCGCTTTGGTGCGACTCCTCCGATGACACGGACGTCCGCGATACCTCTCGTTCGAGACTCCCGACAGCAGAAGACTTCAAGCCAATGTCGAGGGCGGTGATTGGCTCGGTGCGCCATCTCAACGCCAACATGCCTTGTGCATTCGATCGCCGAACGGGTATGAAGCACGAGCCTTGGGACTGACGGAACATGTATCGTTTTCGTGGGAATTCCACAATTGTTTCTGTACATCATAAGGTTGACGTTACGACGCAGCCACCACAAACGCAAAATTAACAGGCGCTTACCAACGACAACACGAGTTTCAGTCCCGGTGATACGCTAAAATGTGTTCGGAAACGCTACTTGCATAAAGCGATTGGAGATCAATAGCCCCTACACTGTTGTTTTAACTGATAACGGCAATGGAATTAACTAAAATTGTTTCTTCCGTTGAAATATAGCACAGTGCTTCAATTTTGTCATGCAACCATTTGGTCTGTGAGCATAAGATTAAACAATGAATGTAAAACAACAGAAGCAGTTCTGCATGGCGTGCAAAACGCATCAAGCCGAGAACAACGCAAGACAGAATTGCAAGCAGGGCGTTGCTTTTAAATCAAAGAGCAAGCAAACTCTTTTCTGCATGCAAGGCTGGGAAACAACAACATGCACATCGTTGGTATGTTTAAAGAAATCTCCGCTTACCAAGCCATGAACACACGAGAATGCAGAATGATAGAAATGTAAGAAAAGCGCAAAAGATGAGTTCGCCAGTCGAAATGGAAGATAAACTTTGAATTAAACTGAAACAATCAGCAATGGAATTGCGAAATCGGCTCGTATCTGTAAAAAGCGTTAAGCGGAGAGCTCGGGCAAGCTTGACCAGTGTTTACCTGTGGGTGCAGCTTGCTCGTATATCACTCGCTGGACTCCTGCGATTGAAGAAGTGTCAATGAACGCTGCTCGCAAGCATGCGTCTCAGAACATAAACAAAAGAACTTTAACTTCTAAAAAATTTCCTGCACTTTTTGTGCATATCTCAACACAAGTAACATTTCGCTGTTTTTTACAACTATGGCGTGTAGCACTACTGAAAGCTTTTATTTATTTTTTGTAAAACTATTGACACCTGCCACGAACTAGCGAAGCAGCTTAACTTGTAAATTGGAAACAATAATTTCCAATGCGCCCATTGCCATAACATTTTGAAAATTCATTGCATTTTTTCAAGTGTGCTAAAAGTCTTCAATTTAACCAAATGCAAACGTGAGACATTGCGAATTCACTCGGTTTTGCCAAAAAACTAACCGAAAATAAACACACAACTTGGATGAAAACAAAAACCACGCCATTCCTTCACGAACGCAGCAATAAGTTACGTCTCTCATGCTCCACCCAACAACAAACAATTTCAACAGTTTCAAGCACAACAACTTCAAAGCTACGTCGTGCGATACAATCGCAGGAAATTTATCGCGCAGAGCAAGCAGCACGTACTTGGAACTGGATCTAACGTCACTTCCGTTTTGCACTGGTCACCCAGTTTTCCTACTCCGCGAACGTCAGCTAGCTTCACAACGAAGGTCCCTGGGGCGTCGTGGGGCGATGCGATGATGGGAATTATGATGTTCTTTTCCGTCTCCTCAGGGTCAAAAACAAGGTTACCTGCGACAGAACGAGTTTTTCAGCTGAAGGACGCTTTAAGTGTTGTTTTTGGCCGCGAGTGCGATTTCGTGTCACTGAACAGTGTTTCCCAATCCTGCACAGTATCGGGGATGCAACGTTGAACCAAAGACGATGTTCAAAACGTTGCTTCCGAGTTCCTTTTGGATTTTTTGTGCTTTTAGGCCATGAACGTGGATGGAGCAAAGTAAATCAAATCTATGAGTGTTTAATCTCACTTATATGTACTTTCAAAACCAATGCTTAAAAGAAAACAATGACATGACTCTGCAACAAGGGTGTCAAAAGTGAAGTTCCAATATTATATGCAGCAAAGTGCCCAATCATGGTAGTACAGTTACATAAACTTCCAAGTTCATGGTTGAAATGCCTTGTACCTGCAAATTATAACTGGTCTCGTTGTATTGTTCGGCACTGTACCTCGTATCTAGGGGACCATCTGCTACGTGTTACTTGGCCGAATTTGCTTTTTAATCAGAAACGAGTGAAACGACAAGTAAAGTTTACCGCCAACGACGTATTATTTCAGTAGTTGAGGACTGGTTTGATTCATACCACAAAAAATTAGACATCGTTTCCAAGCTGATATTTCAATCCGGTTTAAGCCTGATGTTATTTCATTTTCAGGTTCATGGAAAACCAAGAATGACAAAGAAGAGCATGTTGTACAAAGAACTTTCCTGAAACTCGACACGAATGGAATAAATTCTGTTCGTGCAGCAAGTATATCAATACGCATGAAAGGACTAAGATAACTAATCATACCAGAGCCCCCAATAAAATTTTGTCCATTGATAGCAGTGCCGTCTTCAGTCTTCCAAGCAACAAATGTCGTTTCTTCCAGATTGCCTTTACGTATGACTCGAACTTCAACAACTTCTGGGTCGTTGAGCGCCATCTGGTGCTGATCCATTTCAATCGTTGGTTGTTCTGGAGTGTCGCATAATCCATTCGTGAGAAGTCAACTCACAGCACAAACGCTTTTAATCAGAGCCATTAAAGATTTACGAGCAACTTTTGGGGAGTTCCTGAAAATTTGACATAGCACTTGGAAGATTCGGATGAAGTATTTGAATTATTCGTATACCTTTTTTAAGTCACAACCGTTTATTTACAACATAGGGTGATTTTATTTTATGTTCAGGTTCAGGGAAAGCCAAGATTGATAAAGAACAGCATACACGAGAAGTTTCTCGCTTTATTTCTGGAAAGGAGGATTTAGCGAAGACTCCATCGCATATCTGTTGCCACTGAACTGGCATAAATCAGACAAAAATTTGCTCCACACGAAAGTGAATTGAGCTTTACTAAGATACTTGAAGTTTAAGGATTCATATCTGAACCAAAAATGTCTTTTCCAAGTCCATACCTATCTCCCCGATGATGGTGACCGTGGCTCTCGTGGCGGACCCAAGTTCTGCAGCGTCGTTGTTTGTCGCAAACAACACCAGCGCAAATTCATCCGACGGAACACCCTCAAGGCCAAACTCGATATTAGCGCTAACCTGCCCGTCTCTGAAGGTCAAGACACCCTCGGCTCCTGAAAAGTAAAAGCGGTGTTGGAAGGTTCCGGTCGTTTGCAACATCAGTTTTTATTCCATATTTCGGAAGCGATTGACCAAGTGTGACCAGTAAGTTTTGAATCGAGCAACATCTCAACTGTGCAGCGTGTATGCTCGTTTTGCTTTAAAACTATTGCAAACTATGAACATTGTAAACGTTAACATTTAGTCAAACACTAACATTTAAGCAAAGAAAAATATCCTATTAAAAAAAATTAAAGAAACTCAAAACTCTTTTCATATTTCACGAAATATATTGCGGAGTAGCGTTCAACATTGGATCGCATTGGTTCTAGCTGAAGTTAAATGAGATGTCAAACAACTAGTTTATCGCGCACACGTTGTTACGCATGACACAACAATAACAACAGCGAATGATTTCCACGCGCACGTACCTAGCGGAAAGCTGAAAGCCATGAAGTTTGAGTACAGAAGCGCATTTCAAAAATTTATCACTATAACTAACCAAAAGATAAAACAGCAGCTTCAAAGTGGACATTTGCGAGACGACAAAATTCCAAGGCGTCAAATTAGAAACCAGTGAAACTCAAACCAAACCCGCGATGTACCAGCGAAAGGTGAAGGTTTTCCAAGCGCTTCAATCCTCCACGAAAGGATGACCTCGCCATCCGTCCCACCTGATCTTATGACCGGCACCATTCCGACGCCACCGCTCGTCTTGAAAACGAATGACGTCTTGCTGAACTCAAACCTTCCTGGATCTGCAAGACAAATGAATTTAAACTGACTAGTTTCGCACTTGCACACGTGTATGTAAACAAAAGAGCATTTCGAAACGCGTTCGCAAAAATTAACTTGTCCAAAAAACAGACAGCATTGATCTCATGCAAGTCATGTCGTGAACATCTCATCAAACATGGTTCTTATCGTTGATGGTTACGTTGGCGACAAGTTCAGTGACAAAACAGCAACAAGTATCATAAGAGCATGAAAAAGTTAAATAAAGGAGCGTTGGGTTTTACCTTGGCTACTGATAATAGACACAGTAGCTGACTTGTTCGTTCCCAGAAACACTTTGCTTCCGGGATCGGCAAACTTGGCACGAGTCGCTTCGTCCGCATTTTCCAACTCAACCGTGAATGCTTTCGGTTCAGATGCTTTTCCACTTAGTTCAATCTCAACAAATGCCTTCGTTTCGCCAGGTTTAAAGACCAGAACATTCTTTGAAAAATCAACAGAGGCTGTTTCGTAAAATTCCCTTGCCAATTCTCAGGAATCTATACGTTTGCAGTTGACACCGAAGCTACTTGAAATTCTTTTACAGCGCGCTTTCAAATTACAGACAAATAAAAGCTCAAATCGTTTAATTTGTACCATTTATTAATGTCACGTTTTTGTCTAAACTGTAACATCCACAGCTATCTTCATGTTTCCCGCATTAAGTTTTTTTTTCTGTAAAAAACATCAGCTTCGAAAGCTAGATCTTGGCACGTGGCTCGCAAGCATTTAAGACACGTATGCGAGCTCGGCTTAAAGTGGAAGCACTAACCTGTCCAGCAGCGTAATCCACTCCAGCCTTTGCTGACCCGTCCGCAGTGCGCCACACAACGACAACCTCTCTTTGAAAGCTGCCGGTTCGCAGCACCGGCAGTTTCACATTGGGGGAACTACCGATGATTGGATACGAAGGTTTGCTGAACTGAACAACGCTTCGTTCTGGGCAAAAAATATTCAAACTTCTGTCGGTTCACTGTTATTTTTCCCTCGATACATGAACAGCTAACAAGAGCAGTTAAGACAACTGAAACGTGCGACTTTGGCGGAAAGAAATAACACAGAACACGTGAAGGTGGGCTCCTTATATCTAAACACAAGCATTCATTATAGGATGTGCACGAGCCGCTTTCGACTTTTCAAAACAAAATTCAGTGGCGAACTCCTATCTAAGCAATCAAAGCCGTTTTAAATACCTTCGTCTCCAACAACAAAAACTGTTGTTCTTCGCAGACCATATTTGGCACCACCTCTTACGCCATAAATTTCGATGGTGAATTTCCTATCTTCTTCATCCTCTCCGTAATACTCGCCCTCCAGCAAGCGAACGTGAATGTTCTCTATGATCTATACGTCAGACAAAAGTAATTCTATTACTGTGATATTTTTTCAAAATATACATAGATTTTGCAGTCGGATTTCCGTTGTTGTGTAGAGACTAGAGGCATCAAGGGTAAATTCTAACCTGATCGAAACAACGTTAGCTCTGGTGAGGTTTTGGCCTCTTTATCGTTGTATGCTTCAGCAACGCTATACAAAGTGCATTTCTCTCCATAGAATCGTTTGCAAAATTTCATTAACCAGAAGGTTAGCTACAACGGAGTAAAAATTCAAAGGAATGCCCAAAGTCAACATCACATTACACACTTCCTAACAACAAATTGCAAAATGTAAGTTTGGGGCAAGTTTATCTGACCCTCAGCAAACTACTGACCTCATTATGGCCAAACGTGACCACTCCCTTCCCACTTTCGTAATCGCGGCCTTCGAGCGCGGAACAGTCAACAGTGCGCCACTTAGCGCTGACTTTCCCATCCATGCCTCCCAGTCTATGAATGGGAATCGCGACGATGGATTCGCTCTCTTTGAACGAAAAGGTCGCCTTCGAAAATCCGAGAGTTCCCGCGTCTACAACAAACAGTGTTTTACTTTCTATGAAAAACGCAAAGCGAGGCATTTTGTGCGAGTTGGTGTGAACTTACGGAAAGAGCTCGCTAGAAATATAGACCATCCATGGAAAACGAGCAGTTCATTCAGACTTACGTGAGGTTTCACCATAAACGAAAAGCTAGAAATAACGTCACTACATCACACCATTAAAAGTCAGACATGCAACAGTACATAACTTAATCATCTTGTGCATTTCGTGACCTACGTGCAATGCCGCATTAAGAATAGCGCTGGACCAAAAAATGCACACTTAAAAATAGTCTAGAGCTGTTTTCGCTTTGTACCAATGTCGTTCAGGACGACGACTTCGCTTTGTTTGAGTCCAAGACGTATCTCGTTGTCGCTATCCTCCTTCCACTCAACTTCCGTCAGCTCAAGAAGGATGCTGACTTGCGCATCGTGGATATGTCGCGTGTCCAGCGAAAGCTCGATGGAAGATGAGGTCTGGCCATCTTGGAAGATAATCTAAGGATGTAAAAAATAGAACAAGCTGCTAACAAAAAGCAAGCAAAGCAGCAGTTACCTCAAATTTTAAACTATTGGCGTATTGTTTAATAGTGCCCACGACGATTTACATTTCCGCTACGGCATATCATCACTTTTGTCAGTGACTACAGCGCATAGTCAAAGCAAAATATATCAAAATCGGTCTTTTCTGGTTTGTGATTCACTGCAGGTTAAATTGGATGCATGAGAGCAACAGGCTATTCCCAGCTGACTACAAATGTTTTAAGCTTAGACGTAAGCGCCCATTAATATGTCAAGTGCAGCTCTAACGTACGATTCCGTCTTCGGATCCTTGTTCGTCGTTTTCAGACGATGATGACGACACTGATGACGATGCCGATACAGCGGACTGCCTTTGGTCGACTTGTTCGGGGGGACCTATCGCACTCCATCTCACGTAGCAAGCACCCTCGCTGGACGAGCGGGAAACCGGGACCACAGCAATCTGTTATTACATGCAAGTTTTGTTTAATGTAAGTTTAACCATAGTTGTCGCTTGGAGAAAGCAAAACAACATCTTGAAAACAAAGGTGACTCCAACAAAATTTACGTTTCGTCTCAACTAGGAAAGTCAGAAATAACCGCTGCTTCAGAAATTGCGTAACTAATGTCAGAAATCTCTCAATGCAATTCAAAGGTAGCAATCACTTAACGCAGTGAAGGATAACCAACCCGCTGCCAATACAAAAAAGACATTCGTTCCAGTTGTCTAGCCAGCTTTCTGTACGTTTATGCGGTAATGCAAGCGACGCAGACTGACTGTTTATTGGCTGAGAGTGGCACGCTTTCGAACAAAGAGAAATATAGACAAGTCCACCGTAAATCCCAGTCGTCAACACTTTTGTTCAGCTTTCAATGAAACACTTACTTTGGCACTCCTTCTGAAAAGATACTTGCTCTTCAGGAACTCAACGGTGCAAGGGCCCGACGGCGGTGCTAAGCCAACAGGCGTAACGGGTGCTGAAAATACAGACGAACTTTGCATCACAATACCACAGCAACTGGGTGGTCAAGCCTTTGGTATAAACTAATGCGCGCAAAATCTTTGCTCGTTAAAGTTCTTATATAAAAAAAACGCGTAATTACCCAAAGGCACGCATGCAATGGCTACGTCTGCCTGGCTGATGTCCCCGATCTTGGGACCGACTGGCGTCGACTTCAGCTGCACGCTGAATATCAGCAGGCCTTGGTGGTTGGGATCGTTGTATACGGGTATTCCGATTTCTTTCACGCTCTCGCCGCCGTCAAAGACTACACTTATCGTGCCACCTAAGACAACAGAGCTGGAGTTAGTGCAAAAACGTACTCCTATGAACAGCGTAATTTGTGCTCAGAGACCTTGCCATGCCTGTGTGCATGCGATCGAACAGACTGATTTCTGAACAAGGCTAGTAATAATCAGCAATGTGATTTTGTAGTTCGTGTAAACAGGTTTGGGTCAAATTCAGCAAGTTTAATGAACTAAACCGCAAATGCGAAACCAGAAATATCAGGAACATTTCATGAAGTGTTCGGGGTTACCGAAAGTTTAGCGCTGACAACACAGAGTGTCCACTTAGGTCCACTCACCTCTGTAATGCGTGCCACTGACGGCTGTCCGGTCAGACGTTTCGCACATGACGAACGCCGCATTTTTCTGATCTCCTCCCTTTCGTGAAACCAACAAAGTGGCGACGCCGGTCGTTGCCTGGACCTCGAACCTTGGCTGAGCAAAACTCACCGTTCCAAAATCTGCGCTCACACATATGAAATTTGAATTAAAGACGCAAATGGCGGTGAGCAACCTTAAAAATCATTGAATTATTTTTGCAGGACCTCCCATTGGCTTCCGCACAGCTACACCGCTTTTTAGACAAAGGAAATATATCTCACGAAATTGAGTCCGAATTTTAAATTATCAGTTCGATATAAAAATGCTGTTAATCCAAGTCAATATCACATAGCTTGAAACATTTCGAAGCTTCTAAGTCGATCAATACAATTCACGGAAGATCTTTCGATATCCCAAAAACCGTCATTGATCAGTCACGCCAAGACACAAGCTGCAAAAAGTTACCTTCGTCGGCGAAAACTGTCACAGTTGCTTGGTTCTTGGATCCCAGCTTTCCACCTGCGGAGGGTTGCTGCAGAGCGATGGCGAAGTTCATGAGCTCGGATGTCCTGACGTGGCTCACGTCCAAGTCGAGACTTTTGCTAATCTCCCCGTTTCGGAATTCCAGCACTCCCGACATAGCAAGAATCTCTGCAAGTTGTTGGAATGTAGGCTACTTGTAAAAAACGTCTTATGATAAAAAACACCGGGTCTATTTTGAAAAAGCAACAACAAAGCGTTGAAAGTTGCCAATTTGCAAACTTCAGGCGTGAAAGGACAGTTTCTGTTTTGTTTATGGCTCTTTCGTGCGCTGCATATCGACACGTTTCCTACCTGGAGGTACGTTGTAGTCATCCAGTTTCTGAGCTATCCAAGGCACACGGATGCTTCCGTCACTGCCCAGCGATCTGATCACGGAAAGTCTGCCCATGGTTGATCGTGACCTTAGGACTAAGCTCGTCTTGGTGAACTCAAAAAGTCCAGGTTCTGTGCACAAAAGATTAAACTCCAGAAATAACAAAGTGTGTCAAGAAACCGTTCAGAGTACTTCAGCCAATTGAACTCAATTTCTCTTTGAGGGTAGGAACTTTTGCTCGAGACCAAATCGCTGGACCAAATTACAAAACGGCCTTTTGATGCACTTGCAATGTGTACGTCAACAGTGAAGATTGCATTTTACATGCGGACAACGTATGGGGTGCTGTATTTAAAAAAATGCAACAAAATTTCGACATTGCTACATTACGGGATTTTGTTTGAGTTTGTTAGGAAAACTTCAAAGCTCGGATCAAGTTGCGATATAAGAAGAAAATATTGACCCAAACTCTTCGAAATAGACCCTCAATCAGAGCACTAGAATGTCGTGTCATTTTTTCATTCAACAGAAATGATTTAACAACAAACTTAGTTGAAGAAAAATCTTAACTTATGATCAAAATTGAAAAAGGAAACTGAAAAACTGTTCAATTGAAGGTATACACAACAACATGATGAAGAAATACTCACCGTCATCTTCTATAATAGATATAGTGGCCACGTTGTGCGCTAGCTTGGTGCCCTCGCTCGGATCGCACAAAATGACCCGGAAAGCGCGGCCAGATTCGTCGTAAACGTCATTGTCGATGATCGGCACGTGGATATGTGCCTCAGTTGCCAAATTTGTAAACTCTACTGTGCCCTGCGTTCATTTAGAAAATAAATTAGCTGCTTCCGTGAAATACTGTTGAAATAATTTGCAAAAAAAAACTGTTTTGAGCAACTTTACAAGCACTGACCCAAAAACATGTTACGATTATTCTTACTTCAAAACTGTTCATTTGCTCTCAAAACCGTATTCGCAAGTGTGAGCTATGATGTCGTCAGGATAGCTAGCAGAAAGGAAGCGGAGTGAATACACTGGAAGCTACAAATTTCCACGCATACAGTCAAACTTCGGCATCGTCTTTGGAATTTGGTTTGGAATTTCGAATCGATTAAAGCTTTGGAATTTGGAATCGGTTAAATAAGGCAAAAGTAAGCTGTTTGACATTAGCTACCTTAGATTCGTTTTGTTATACAGTAGCATACTAAACGTTAACAATTTGCAGTAAATCCTAAAACTCTAAAGTAAACACAAAGGATTTTAAAGTGAACCCAACATTTCTTCAAGTAACGCGATGTCGTTTACAAATGAGAATTTTTTCGCTTTGATTGAACATCAACTGCCGTTTCGACTTACCTCAGAGGCTTCGTAGTCCTTTCCAGCAATTGCCGTGTCGTCTTCCGTGTACCAGCGAACCTTCGACACCCCCTTCGTGCTTCTCGTGCGCATAACAGCGATCTCCGCGACGCCGCAATTTTCTGTTTAGAAAAATCTTTGACTAAAGTTTGCCTGTTATGCACGTAAAAATGATCGCAGTTTACTGCGTGATGCGATAACGATGACTTGTGCTACACATATTATGAACAGTTTTTTGGAAAGCGAACTGATCGATTCTGAGTTTGCGATTGCTTTAGAACAGTTCGGCAAGAAGCGCGAGAGCAGTTATGAAGCTCATTGCGCTTTTGAGAAAGGGCGAGCGCGTTTGTTGTCATGTATTGAACATATGTCATTCATCTCTTTACTGTGCCGCACATGACAAGGACAAATCTCATTCGTTGATACTAAATCTCATGCACTCGCACCCATGAACGGGTAGGCTTCTTTTGGAAACTGAACCAGCGAGCATTCTTCGTCGGACAGAACGGTCACCATGCAGTGACTCAAATCAAGCGAGGCCCCTCCTTTCGGGTCTTCCAGCATTATGTTGAACGCTTTCTCTTGTGCATCGTACAAAACGTCAGCAATCAGCTCGACTCTAACATGTTGTGTGACCTGTGTCAAAAAACAGCTGTTTAGTTTGAAGAAGCGAACAGCAGAAACAACACCTTGTGTTTTCGAGCGAGAAGCGATGGCACAAACAAAACGCAACATTTTTAGCAAACTACGCTGAGGCTCCAGTTAAATAAACTGTGAAAAAAAGCCCACAACTCCAATTACTGTATCTTTTAGAATGGACTAGGAAAGGGATGTGCGGTTCAGTTCAATAAAAAGAATCGTATGGATCTTAAACGATCCGAATCCAAAATGCGGATTTAAACATGACAATAGGATTCGGTTTTTATCTTTCACAAGCGTATAAGGTAAATCTGTAGAGTGATGCTACATGTTACTCGCTTTTTTCATCGTTCCCTGTTGCTCGCTCGCACTGTATTTTAAGAGCAATCGAAAAAATGGCTTTGCAAGCTCTCTGATGTGACAAGTTCAACACAACATGAAGTTGACACTCTGGGTTGCTGGCGCAACAATGCTGAACGGTTGCCTTTGTCAAAACTATTGACTTTAAAATATTTCTGCTTATCTGCCACGTCAGCGTCTTCAGAGAGATCTTTTCCAGAGGGCGTTTACTGCTAGCTGCGATCTCGTTTAGAGGGCAAACATTAAGAAAGTCTTTATATATTGCACCGCAATGAATTTGTACTTTGAATGTATTTTGTTACTGTTGTGATTAATAAACTGCCTTCATGCCGGTTTTGCTGAATTGCTGAAAGCCACAAAGACCCAGAAAAGGATTCCGTATTCTGGATTGAATTTAGCTATTTCTGATGGAATAGTAAATTATTCTGAATTGCATGTTCCAGGAATGGACTGAGAAAACAAACATCTAAAAATCAATTTCCTTTTTGCTTATTCGCGTTGTTTAGTGTGATAGTCCACCTGTTACAAGTGGGTTCAAGTTTACTGAAATCCACTCAAGGAGTCACTGACATCAGTTGTTTCACGATTTTGATTCGGGCAGCAAGCAATTACCTGATTACAAAATTGAGATGCATACTGTATATCGCATGAGCGTAAAAACACCCGACGAATGTCGTTTTTTACAACAGAAACGTGCGTTGTCCCAAGAAATAAAACTTTCGAGCATCACAGCAAAGAACAATAATTAATCGTCTCTGGGACAGGCCCGTAGCCAGGTTTTAACTTTTTTGGGGGAAACATTTTTAGAGGGACAAAATTTTTGTTTTTATTATATGCTTAAAACAATTTTTTCTCGGCACAACAAAATTTGTGGGATACAAAAACATTTGGGGATCTGCCCCCGAATGCCCCCCGTGGCTACGCGTCTGCTCTGGAACATGTCAACAACTCCATTTGTTGCAGAATTGCACAAGACCATACCTCGCCATCGCCGAACTCAATCACGCCACGACCTCCGATGTAATGTTTCTTGTCAATTCCGGTGATGTCACGGGTAAACCACGTCACACTGACGTGGCCGTCCATTCCGATTGTTCGATGGACTGGAACCACAGCGTACCCGTCGTTCTCCTTGAACACGTAATTTGGTTTCGGGAATCCGATGATTCCAGCCTCTGTTACAATCATGATCACTGTGAGATCTTATCTCACAAAACTTGAGGTTTTACTCATTTAAACAGAGTGTAAACTTGATCTGTATCATCACACCGAAGTTGAGAAATAAATTTCAAGTCGCGGACTAATTGTGCGGATGGCGAACCTTCGTCTTTGATCACAACAACCTTTGTCCGCTTCAAACCGAGTGCAATGCCTTTCTCCTGTCCATGCAGTTCTACCCAGAACGAGATCTCCTTTCCTTCGAAATCGTGCAGGATAGGAATTTCGATGTTCGTAAATTCACTGTCGCCCTCAAACCTGACATCAACATTGAGAGCTTTTGAGCAGCATGGATGAGCGCATGTTTGGAAGACTCAATCTCTAAAACGCACATCGTTTTGATCGCAACATTGAAGGTTGTCGGCTCTATCTACAGCAAGGGTTCCCAACCTTTTTTACTCCTGCACCCCTAAAACAATTTTGCTCTGACCTAGGTCCCCTTACAATTTAGATTCAAGAACTAGCTTTGAAACGTTGAGAAAGGAATTAAAATTTTTTCAAACATATGGTCACAGATTAACCATGCGCCTGAAAAATTAACATTTGAATATACTCTACAAAAAATAGTCACATGCTTGAAATATCTACAAAATAATATTAAGACGGGCGCTTCTCGAATCCCCTGGAATTATGCATCGCACCCCCAAGGGTGAGAACACCGCCTCATCTATAAGTTGTGCGTTTTCTTCTCCACCACCTCATACCGGAGTATCCTTCGATTGTTGAAAAAGTGAGAAAGTTTTCGGCTGCTGCATTCTCACTATTAACATCGTAATTTT